>Ga0255093_1000390_pt1 | contig 20261 bp, 14 predicted proteins | sample Colum_Law_RepA_8_2_FD_188437 | JGI IMG/M metagenome (GOLD analysis project Ga0255093, IMG submission 188437) | Freshwater microbial communities from Columbia River, Oregon, United States - Colum_Law_RepA_8d | ecosystem: Environmental > Aquatic > Freshwater > River | place: USA: Oregon...
AAATGCGTTTATGATGCTGGCCGCGGATACCCCCAGTCCGCTGGGAAATGAACTGCGCGTCAGTGCTCGCAGAATTGAAATGGGAATGGATGTGGGCTCTGCCTGCCGCGACCTTGTGCAGCGGACCGGAGTGACAACGCTGACCATGTTCACGGCCGCTCTGTCTGTCAACCAGGAAACCGGCGGGGACCTGATTCAGGTGCTGGAACGCCTGTCGACGGCCATCCGTGACAGGCTGCATTTTGTGGCGCGGCAGCGAGCCGCGACAATCTCCAGTCGACTGGGCTCGGTGATGATGATCACGGTGCCGATCATTGTGATTGGATTCTATGTCGCCCGTGACCCCGCGTATCTTGATAAGCTGTTTGCTTCGGGCTGGGGGCGGTCGTCGTTCTGGACAGCCGTGGCACTGCAGTTGGTTGGCAGCCTGATTGTGTTTCGTATTCTGAGCCGTACATCCCGTTTCTGATGATCTGCTGGAGATGCGACTGTGGATTCTGATGAGGGAAAAGGGCGGCAGACGACGTGGGAAAATCGCCGGCTGTTCCATGAGTTTCGCAGCATCGTCGCTGAAGAGCGATTTTCCATCAGCAATCCGGAGCCGGAAGAGCTGCCGATTGAGGAAAGCGACTTTGTGTTCGGGGCCGCCACACCCTCGCTGGCGCAGATGCTGCCGGAGTCGGAATCGCGCAGGCTGATACAGCGAAAAAACCTGACGGCTGCCGGTTATCAGTCCCGCGCGGCATGGCAGAATCTCAGTGCACTGCGTTTCATCCTCGCCTTCTCTGCACTGAGCCTGCTGGGCCTGCTGCTGATTATGGCTCCGCAGGAAGCTGAGCCGATGATTGTCGGTGCGCTGGTGATTGTTCCGCTGCTGATGTGGGCGCTGCCACCGCTGGTTGTGGCATCACGAGCCAGTGAGCGGGTTCGTGATATTGAGATGGGGCTGCCGGACGTTCTGGATATGCTGAATATGTGCGTCAGCCAGGGTCTGACCGTGATGCAGTCGCTCAGACGAATTTCGCGCGAAATCAGTGGCGTGCATCCGGCGCTGGGCGTCGAACTGAGCATCGTGACGCGACAGGCGGAAGTCAGTGACCTGTCTCATGCCCTGAAAGCTTTCTCAGCGCGAATCGAATCGCCGGAAGTGACCAGTTTTACTTCGCTGCTGGTGCAGTCGGACGTTACGGGCACAGCATTATCCCGAGCTTTGACCGAGTACAGCGACAGTATTCGTGCGACACTGAAGGAACGCGCTGACGCGCGAGCCAATTCGGCGTCGTTCCAGTTGCTGTTTCCCGTGTCCCTGCTGCTGATGCCTGCCGTTTTTCTGTTCCTGCTCGGCCCCGCAATCGTACAGATCTCAGAATTCTATGGCAGTCAGTCCAACCCGGTGGATCAGTCGCGGCAGCAGTCACTGCAGAGCCTGAATCGGCAGAACCCCAACGCCGCGAATCAGTAATTGAGGTACAGCGTGGCAGTGGAGTGTTGCGTTTCGGCAACATTCGGCATCACCGCCTGATCAGCGTCCCTCACAGCCATTGTCCAGATCCTGGAACATGTCTGAGCCCGCCTGTGTGCGATTTATCGGGCGTGGGCACGTCCTGAAGTCTCAGGATGGCCTCGTTTGGGCCTTCTGACCGTCCGGGGTCACCTGAGTGGCATTGCGCAGCGACTGGCTGCAGCTTCACGCACGCCGTTTGCAGTACAGCAGACAGACCGATGCGGTTCAGCGAGTGTTGCTTTTCTGCAACATGTCAGCCACCCGGCAGGCTTCGGTCTGTCACGGGCGAAAGTCGCCCAGGAAGTTCGGTGGTGTGGTTATGAAAACGTCAAAGCCCGGGGCAGATCACTGTGGTGATTCCGGTCAGACCATGGCTGTGATCATTGAAAACGCAGAGAAGCGATTTGGGCAGCGTACTGCCGTGGCCGGGATCAGTCTCAGTATTCCTGCAGGTTCCCTGTGCGGATTCATTGGCCCGAATGGATCCGGCAAGACGACGACGCTGCGGATGATCCTGCGGATTGTCAGGCCCGATCGTGGTAAAGTGGTGGTGCTGGGGGCGGACAGTGGCAAGTGTGCTGATCACCGCGTCGGTTATCTGCCTGAAGAGCGTGGGTTATATCGGCGGATGAAGGTTCGCGAGCTGCTCAGGTACTACGCAGCTCTCAAGGACGTCCGCCATCCGGATCCCGAAATCACTCGCTGGCTTCGCAGACTGCAGGCTGACGGCTGGGATCAGCGACGCATCGACGGGCTTTCCAAAGGGATGTGTCAGAAGATTCAGTTCATCGCCGCTGTGATTGCGCGGCCTCAGTTGCTGATTCTTGATGAACCATTCAGTGGGCTGGACCCGGTAAATCTGGAGCTGCTGAAGGGTGCCATCCAGGATCTGCAGCAGCAGGGGACGACCATTATCCTGTCGACTCACGAAATGGAAACCGCCCAGCGGATGTGTGAACGGGTTGTCATGATCTATCGCGGGCGCAAGGTGCTGGACGGAACAGTGCAGCAGATACTCGCTCAGTCCGGCAGTGGTGAATTGCGAGTACGAACGGTGGGCGGAAGGCCCCTGCCGGTCCTGCCGCCGTCCGTTGCCGCCGTCCGGCAGCAGGGGCCGTATCTGCAGTTGCTGCCGTCGGGTTCGCTTACGGCTGCGGAAGTGCTGCGGCAACTGACGGCAGTCGCTGATCTGGAACATTTCGAAATCGTGCGGCCATCGCTGCACGAGATCTTTCTGAGGCTGGTCAGCGATGATGCCGCTGATCAGCCGGCCCCCGTCATTGCGGATTCCGGTGGTCGGCAGGATCTTCACCGAGGCACACTGACGGCCGCGGCGTGGCAGTCGGTCTGCAGCTTCTTCAGACCACTGGGCAATATCGGCAACTAAGAATTCAATCTGATGAACCTGCTGGTTTGGCATATGCGAAAAACTCTGGTGATAGCATGGCGAGAGTATCGAGCCATGGTCGGAACTCGCGCCTTCCTCATCGGTATGGCCGTGATGCCGCTGCTGATGCTGGGCGCCCTCTGTGTGCCGGCTGTGTTGTCCGGCCTGCCGCAGCCCGACATCCGGCGAATCGCCGTGATGGATCAGACCGGTGTGCTGCTGCAACCCCTGCGGCAGGCCGCAGAACAGAGGAATCAGGAATTGCTTGCAGGAACTCCCGACCGCAGCGAGTCCGGACAATCCGGAATGCTGTCAGTGCTGGGCATTCAGGATCGTCACCTGTACGAGTTTGAGGAATTGCCGACGGAGGGTTTTGATGATTCCGATCGGCTGTTGCTGTCAGAAAGGATTCGCTCAGGCGCACTGCATGCATTTCTGGAGATACCAGGTACTGTGCTGCGGTCTTCCGGCCGGTCTTCCACGACAGCGGGGACTGGGACGTTGCTGATGTGGGTTTCTGAGGATGCAGCATTGTCGGAGGCCAGACGGTGGTGCGAGCAACTGGTGGATGTGCTGCTGCTGCAGCAGCGTCTGGCCGACACATTGCCGCCCGCCCTGCTGCCGGCCGTCATCGGTCAACTGTCAGGACCTGCGGGAATCGGCCCGGTGGGTCTTTACTATCGGGACGAAAACGGTCGGATTCAGCGAGGTGCGCAGCAGACGTCGCTGACAGCACTGGCTCTGCCGATCGCTGTCATGGCGATGATGTTCATGGCCGTGCTGCTGTCCGTGCAGCCGATGCTGGAGAGTGTGCTGGAGGAGAAGACTCTGCGGATATCTGAGGTGTTGCTGGGATCGGCCAGTGCCACGCAGCTGATGACGGGCAAGCTGGTCGGTAATGCCGCAGGTTCAATGACCATATTCGGGCTTTATGCCACTGGCGCGATTGTGGCGGTGTGGCAGCAGGGAGCTGCCGACAGGGTTCCGTGGGCGCTGTTGCCGTGGCTGCTGATCTTTCAGTTGCTGGCCGTCCTGTTGTTCAGTTCTGTTTTCATGTCGGTGGCTGCCTGTGTCAGTCAGATGCGTGAAGCGCAGTGTCTGCTGATGCCTGTCTGGCTGGTTCTGATGCTGCCTCTGCTGCTGTGGTTCACTGTCATTCGCGAACCCAACGGGACGCTGGCCACAGTGGCCAGCTTTCTGCCACCTGCCACGCCACTGCTGATGGCTGTGCGGCTGTGTTCCGGAGCAGTCATTCCGCTCTGGCAGTCCCTGCTGAGCCTGCTGCTGATGCTGGTGGGTACAGCGTTTGGGATCATGACGGCCAGTCGCCTGTATCGTGCGGGCATTCTGCGGCAGGGACAGGCACCGGGATTTTCAGAGCTGCTGCTGCTGGCATGGCGTGGTGAAGCGGGTGGGTGACGATCAGCGGAGGCCGTATTGCGGCAGGTGTCGGTGGACAGGTCTGTCTGCACTGAGGCGTCAGCTGATGCTCTGACGCAACCGTCTGCGGGCTGCAGTGCGCCGCACCAGCTCGTCGCCCAGCACGCCCAGCAGAATGACTGCACCGATGATCGTGTACTCCAGCGACTGCGGAATTCGCAGCAGCATGATCATGTTGTTCAGCACCTGCATGACTGCCGTCCCGATCACGACTCCGGGAATTGAGCCTTCTCCACCACGCAGACTGCAGCCGCCAAGCACGGCTGCCGCAATTGCATACAGTTCGAACGAGTTGCCGAAACTGGAAGGGGAGATCGAACTGTATTCCAGTGAAAACAGCATCCCACCCACGGCTGCCATCACGGCACAGATCACGTAAGCCATGACCGTGACGCGACTGGTATTGATACCGCTGAAGCGAGCGGCTTCTTCATTGCGGCCAAGTGCCAGCAGATAGCGTCCCCAGACGGTGCGAGTCAGGATGATGGTGGCCACAATTGCGAGCCCCGTCATCAGAAAGAACGGGATTGGAATTCCGAACAGGATGCGGTCACCCTTCAGCAGCAGGCCGACGCGACCGGATGCCACCGGCCCCAGCACACTCTGCAATTCACCGAATCCCGCCGGGTTATCATTGGTCAGCCAGCGGGATGCACCGCGATAGATCAACAGACCGCACAGTGTGACCACAAACGGCTGCAGTCGCAGTCGGGTGATCAGCAGGCCGTGAATCAGGCCGAGGCCCGAGGCAGTTCCCAGCACAATCAGGATTGCCAGCGGTATGGGACATCGCTGAGTCCTGCGGAGGACGACTGCGAAGGACTGTGAGTGATATCGTTGTCCGGGATCCTTAGCCAGAGTCAGCAGCAGTTGATCACCGCGTTCCTGCACAGCCGTAATCTTCTGTCCGGTGACGCCACCATCCCGGCGAAACAGCTGCAACTGGTCGTTGGCTGCGGCGGATGTTGAGGGCAGGGTGACGGTCAGCGTGTCGGCGGCGAATGCCTGCAGCGGCAGAATCCTGACGATGCGGCCATCGCGCTCATCCCGTGCCAGCGATTCGCGCACCACAATTCGCCCGGCAGCAGCCGATTCCACAGTCAGCACCAGCCCCGAACCCACTCCGCCCGTAAAACGAATCGTATCACCGGCACTCAGGGACTGCGTGTCGCCGGCCACCACAATTGTGCGGTCAGCGGCGGTCATGCGGACCACCGACAGCGGTTGCTCGGGCTGATAGTCCACCTTCAGCAGAATCGACAGCAGGACTCCGCACAGACACACCATTGAGCCAATCGAAAGATCAATCCCGCTGGTGATGATCACAAACGCCACACCGATGCCCAGAATACCGTACAATGCAGTACGGCTGAGCAGGTTCATGATGTTATCCAGCGCAAGAAACTGTGACTGACCTGGATTCCACCACGGATCCGCGGTGGCCATCGTCAGGCAGACGCAGAGTGCTGCCAGCACGGAGAAAATGCCGAGGATCTTGCCCTTCATGGAACAGCCTGTTCTGCAAAAAATCCGGTCGCCAGTTTCATGATGGCCTGCTCGGAAAGCTGGTCACGCTGCAACTGTCCCGTCACCCTGCCTTCGTGCATCACCAGCACTCGATCACTCATTCCCAGGATCTCTTCCAGCTCACTGCTGACGAACAGGACTGCGAGTCCCTGCTGTGCCAGTTCATCCATCAGCTGGTAGATTTCCTGCTTTGCTCCCACGTCGATGCCGCGAGTCGGTTCGTCCAGCAGCAGGACGTTCGGTCGCAGTGCCAGCCATTTGCCCAGCACCACCTTCTGCTGATTGCCTCCCGACAGATTGCCGACTCGCGCCTGATCGTTGGGCATTCTGACCCGCAGTCGACTGCACATTTCCTGCGACTGCGCCTGCTCGGTGGAAAAACTCAGGAACCCGGCTTTCGAGTGTCGGTGTGCTGAGGCCAGTCCGATGTTCTGGCGGATGGCCATGTCCAGCACCACACCCTGCTGCTTGCGGTCTTCAGGAACCAGCGCGATTCCTGCCGCAATCGCATCCTGCGGGGAACGCAGTTGCAGCGGCTGACCGTCAGCGGTAATGGATCCGGCCAGCGGAGCATCGATGCCGAAAAGTGTTCGCAGCAGTTCCGTTCGACCGGCTCCGACAAGCCCCGCAATTCCCACCACCTCGCCAGCGCGGATACTGAAGCTGACCGCATGTGCGGGCCAGGCGGCAGTGCGAACCCCCTGCGCTTCGAGGACCGTTCGGCCCGGCTGACAGGGTTGCCGCGAAAAAATCCGCGAAACATCCCGGCCCACCATCAGTCGCACAAGATTGTCGTGAGTGATCTGACCGCGTTCCAGCGAGCCTGCGTTGGCACCGTCACGCAGCACCACGGCCCGATCCGACAGATCCTGCACCTCTGCCAGTCGATGCGAAATGTAGACAATGCTGACACCCTGCTGCCGCAGATCACGAATCACGTGGAACAACCGTGCCGATTCGCCTGCGGACAGACTGGATGTCGGCTCGTCCATGATCAGGACTCGCGCATTGATCGAGAGTGCCTTGGCAATCTCCACCATCTGCTGCTGACCCACGGTCAGTTCACGTACCAGTGTATCGGGTGAGAAATTCAGTCCGATTCGACGCAGCAGTTCCTGTGAGCGTCGCCGAATTTCCTGTTCGTCGATCAGTCCCAGTCGTCGCGGTTCGCGCCCCAGAAACAGATTGGCGCCGATGTCCAGATTGTCGGCCAGATTCAGTTCCTGGTGGATCAGCGCAATTCCGTGCTGCATGGCGTCAGCAACCCGATTGAACTGTTGCGGCCGACCGTCCACCAGCAGCGTCCCGGCATCAGGGGCCTGTACGCCGGCAAGGATCTTCATCAGAGTACTTTTGCCGGCGCCGTTTTCGCCCACCACCGAAAGGACCTCACCGGGGAATACCTGCAGGCTGACTTTCTTCAGCGCGCGCACTCCCGGGAAGGACTTTTCAATCTCCTGAACCTCCAGACGCGGAACAACCGGACCTGCTGAAACCATGACGACTACTGGCCCTTCAGACGCTTCAGCTCTTCCCAGTACGTGTCGACGTTTTCTGCGGTGATGGACCGCGGAGCGATATCGATGTAGCGGGAGGGTGGAATCACCTGCTGATTTCCGCTGAGCAGTTCCTTCAGCACTTTCACTGACTGATAGCCGTACTCGTAGGGGTTCTGCACCACCGTGCCGGCGCATTCGCCGTCTCGGATTGCCTGCAGTGTCACGTCGTTTTCATCGAAACCGGCCAGTGCCACCTGTTTCAGGAGCCCGGCCTTTTTGAGAGCCTGGTAGCAGGCTGGTGGATTGTATTCAAACAGCCCGGCGATGCCCTTCAGATCCGGGTACTTCACCAGAGCATCCTCGGCCTTCTGCAGAGCGACTTCCGGTTTGCCCTGGTCGGTCAGCGTGGCGACGATGGTGTATTTGTCACCTTTGAGTTCTTCTTCCACCGGATCAAAGCTGCCGGGGTTGTCCTTGTAGAACTGAATTGTGCGGTCGCGTCCCATCAGCACGTCAATAACACCCTGGCGACGATAACGGCTGTTGTCCTGTTCCAGTCGTCCGATGCAAAGCAGGATCTGGCCTCCGTCCGGGACCGCTTTTTTCAGAATTTCCCCGCAGGCCCGACCGGCGGCATAGTTGTCCATGCCGATGTAGACCAGTCGTTTGGATGCGGGAGCATCGGAATCGTGAGTGATGAGTGGCATTTTGTCAGCGAGGCTGTCGAGCCATTCGATCTGATTGTCGGCATCCAGCGGACTGATGGCGATGGCCTGAATTCCGCCGGCAATGGCATCCTCAACCTTCTGCTTCTGCACCACAGCGGTGGCTTCCGGTGGCATGATGACCTGCACATCCATGTCGAATTCTTTGGACGCTGTGATGCAGCCGGCTTCCGAGATCTTCCAGAAGTCGGCGATCTGGTTGGTGACGAAGGCGACGGACAACCGCTTGCCGGTTGCGGGGGTTTCCGGTGTTCCGGCCGGGGCGGTGGTGCCGGCGGCGGGATCCGCATTTTCGGAAGTCTGGGTGGTCTGGGAATCCTGTACCTGGCAGCCGACGAAGGCCAGTGCCAGCAGCAGCAAGCCGCGTTTCATGGTCTGGTGATCCTGTGGTGGGAATGGAAGGGCGCCTGAGGGCCGCGAAAACTCCACGATAGAGCCCGTGGGGGCCGGGGTCAAATCTGAGCGGGGGATTGCTGCCGTGAAAGTCTGAACAGAGACCGAATTCAGCGGATTCGCCCCCGAATCCGTCTCGTCAGCCCCGATCCGGTTGAATTGGCGGGGCACTCTGGTACAGTGCGGGGCTGAGAACAGACTGTCTGTACAGGTGACTGTCGTGGTGGTCTGTCAGGATTTCGGACAGGTCATCGGTCCCACCCGAAATCTGCGTGTACGGCCTGTTCCGGCATTTGGCTTCGGACAGGTTCCTCAGAAGAATCTCCAGGTCAGGCTCAGAGACGATTCCGCGAACTGTTCCGGATGTTTCTGCCTGAACAGTTTCGACAGGTCTGGTTGCTGCGTCTGGCTGCTGCGTCTGGTTTCACATGCTGTATCTGCTACCCATTCTGCTGATTCTTCTGTCTGTGCGGCTGTGGCATGCAGTGTTGCTGCCGGCGTCCGGGGCAGGTGTGCGGGTGTGTGGCAGTGTGTGTGTGCTGACGTGGCCCGGATCGGCAGTCTGTATTCCGACGCTGTCCACCTTCGTGTGTCCGTGCATGCGTTCCGTTGCGGCGGCGCGTCTGCAGGAAACCGGGCTGGTGATGGCCGGGGCATCGGCGGAATTGTCGACGGTTCCTTGAGATTCAGCGGGTTCAGTGCAGCAGGTTGTCGTCCGCACCCGGACGGGGCGGGGCCGTTCAAAATAGAGGGACGGTTCCATGAGTGAGTTGATTGTCGGTCTGGTGGCCGCTGCCGGTGGCGTGGCTGCCGGTCTGTTTGCCGAGCGAGCCATTCGTGGCCGTGCCTACAAGACTCGTGATGACATTATCGAAGCGGCGCGTCGCGAGGCCGAGACGGTGCATCGCGACCAGGAGCTGCAGCTCAAGGAAGAGTTGCTGAAGCGTCGTGAATCGCTGGAAGCCAGGCTTGAAGAAAGCCACACGAAGCTGCGGGATCGCGAGCGGGAACTGGATCGTCGCTCGGCACAGATGGACGAGCAGCAGGATGCCTTCCGCAAGAAGGAAAAAATGCTGCAGACAACTCAGCAGAAACTGGCCGATCGGACTCGCAGTATCGACGCCCGGGATGCTGAACTGAATCGCATGATCCGTGAAGAGCAGGATCAGTTGTACCGCATCAGTGAGCTGTCGAAGGAGCAGGCAACAGAGCAGTTGCTGAAGCGACTGGATCGGGAGCTGGCGGATCAGACGGGTGCGCTGATCATGAAGCACGAGACCGAGCTGCGTAACGAGTGCGAGCGGCGGGCTCGCGAAATCATCGGCATGGCTGTGCAGCGATATGCTTCCGCACACACCTCGGAAACCACGGTCTCGACCGTCGACATTCCGAATGATGATGTGAAGGGGCGCATCATCGGTCGCGAGGGGCGTAACATCCGGGCCTTTGAGAAGGCTACGGGAGTCGATGTGATTGTGGATGACACGCCGGGTGTGGTGATTGTTTCAGCCTTCGACAATGTGCGTCGTGAAATCGGCAAACGCACGCTGGTCAAGCTGATACAGGATGGTCGCATTCATCCGTCGCGGATCGAGGAGATTGTGGCTGAGACGACGAAGGAGATGGACGAGCACATTCGCAGGCTGGGGCTGCAGGCCAGTGAGGAAGCCGGGATTCGGGGTCTGCATCCGAAGATTCTGGACCTGATGGGACGGCTGCATTTCCGCGTCAGTTACAGCCAGAATGTGCGGCAGCATTCGATTGAGGTGGCCCATCTGACGGGGCTGATGGCCGAGCAGCTGGGGCTGGACGGCAATCTGGGTCGTCGCTGCGGCTTTTTGCATGACATCGGGAAGGCGGCTGACCATGAGATGGAAGGTGGCCATCCCGCGGTCGGGGCTGAGCTGTTGAAGCGGTACGGTGAAGGTGCCGAGGTGGTTCACGCGGCTGCCGGCCACCACGATGATATTCGCCCCGAGTTCATCTACACGGTGCTGGTGGCGGCGGCTGATGCTGTATCTGCGGCACGTCCCGGAGCACGTCGCGAAACGCTTGAAAAATATGTCCGGCGACTGGAGGAACTGGAAGCACTCGTGTGCGGATTTCCGGGTGTTGAGCAGGCGTTTGCCGTGCAGGCTGGTCGTGAGGTGCGCGTGATTGTGGATTCGGCTCGGGTCAATGATCGGCAGGCGGCAAGAATGAGTCGCGATATAGCGACGGCGATTGAACAGACGCTGACATATCCGGGTGAAATCAAGGTGACTGTCCTGCGGGAAACTCGTAACGTCGAATTTGCACGGTAGTGGGTGGCGTGGCCTCAGGTCGTGTGGCTGGGGCTCAGGTTCCGGGGTTAACAGGCAGATGGGACAGGCGTGAGCAGCGGGTCAAAAAAAAATCAGTCTGATCTTTTTCCTTCGGCGGCGGATACAGCAGACGACGAGATTCTGCGGGATCTGCTGGGCTATCTGAATTTCTCGGACGGGACTCCGGGCAGCCGTTTTCGCATCTGCCTCAACCAGTTGTTTCTCAGCCAGCGTGCCGGCAGTGATCCGCAGCAGTTGCAGTCGCTGCTGTCAGGCAGGCTGCAGTCATTGCGCAGTTCCGGTGCTGCGGCATTTGCCGTGACGGATCAGGCTGAACTGATCATCCGGCAGACACTCGGCGAAGTTCTGCCGGCTTATCGAGCGCATCACAGTGACCTGCTGGCGCATTGTACGGATGATGATTTCTTCAGTCCGCTGCTGCTGGCACGGATGTTCGAGACGACGCTGGCGGTGCGTGCGGAGCAGCCCGGGATGGCTGCTCATGACGCGGCGCAGGAAGCCGTTCGCAGACTCAATCATTTTCTGGGCTATCGGCCGGTCGCTGTGCTTGAGAATGGCCGGAAGGCTCAGCCCTACGATCATGAGCGATTCTGTGCGCTGCCGCTGTACATGGCGGATGTGGGCGTTGCGGCGGGGCGATATCATACACTGATCAGTGCGGCCATCAGTTTTATGCAGGGGTTGCCGGAAGATTTTCTGGCTGGTACACACTTCGTTTTCTCAAGGCTCAGCGAGCTGTCCCTTGATGTGCGGGCTCACGATCACACGCACCCGGTCAACAAGCGGACCAACTACATTTTCGGGGAATGGGATCCGGAGGAGATCGACACGAGGGGCTATTACCGTCGCTTTGTGGTGCGGCGTCTGATCCTGGATGCTCTGGTGTCATGGGTTTCGCGGGGCGTGCGTCGGGGGGCCGAACATCCGGAGCGTCTGTATGATGCGGCGGCTGTACTGACCGGTACCATTCTGATGGGCTCGTCGATCAGCGGATCCGGTCCTCAGACCTGGGATTCCTCTGTGTCACTGACGACGCTGCTGCCGATGGTGGCGCGGCAGCGTGACAGCTTTTACAGTCAGTTGCTGGAGCAGGCTGAGGGAGAACGCAGGAAGCGGCTCCGTCGACTGGCGAATCAGACCCGCCAGCCATTCGGGCATGTGCGACACGATTTGAACATGTATCTGGCGAAGTATGGTGCTGATCAGGTGCAGCATCGTCATCTGTCGTGGGTTTTCGCGCGGATGGGTTATGAGCAGGCCAGTCGTGAAGAGGCGTCGGTGATTCCCAGCCTTGCTGCGCGATTTGAGTCTGAGATTTCAGCCCGACTGGTGACCATTCCGCGTCATCTGCGAGCCGGCAGGTCGGAGGATGCAGCGCGACTGATGGACGAATCGCTCGAGTTGCTGGAGCGAGCGATTGCCTGTGGTGGATTTGTTGATCCGTGGAACATCCTTGGTTTTCAGGGTTTGTTTCCGCTGTTCTCGGCTCGTGAGGATTCCATACCGGACAATCGCGTTGATTCACTGCTGGAGCTGATGGGACTGTTGTTTGATGTCTGTGCCCTGATCATGAGTGAAGCGGCGGCTTCCGGGAAGATGGACGTGCATGACCACGTGCTGAAGCGGTTCAGGCAGCTTGCGGAACAGTGGGATAAGTATGCAACGACCACTGTGAATGATCTGCTGAAGGTGGATGGTCAGCGATCGGTGGACGGTGCCATTCAGGTTGCGCGTGCACTGGCGCGCTGGCGCGAGGCGGGCGAGTCTGCCGGAGACATATCTTTCTGGCGGCAGCATGTCGACGAGTTTGCTTCACCATCCAGTTTTGCTCAGGTGGTCACTTCGCTGCTGGATCGTCATGATCATGTGGCGGCGATGGGTCTGCTGATGCAGTGGCTCAGTCGGGCAGATTCGGTGCCGCTGGAAAGCGGGCCGCATTCCATTCACAGGCTGCTGCATCGGCTGCTGAACTGTGTTTGTCAGCACGGTTCTCCGGAGCTGCGATGGACCAGTCTGCGACGATTGTTTGCCTTCATGGAGGCGAATGCCGGCGACTTCTGGGAAGTGCCGCGACTGAGTGCGTATGTGGAACAGCAGCGGAAGACCGGTCGCCGTGGCAAGCCCGGCGACGAACTGGACCTGGAGCACCTGTTTGACGGAAATGATGAGGAGCAGGAAACGCTGGCAGCGGCGTGGGATGAAGTCACCTACCGGGATTCCACCGATGACGGGAATGTCGGGGACACGATGGACTCATCCACCGCTGCTCCGGGAACCACGGAATTCGAGATTCTGTATCGGCAGATTGAGCCGCGTCTGAAGTTCCTGCACACCGTGGGATCTCTCTGGAGTATTGCGGCGGTCTGGGTTTCCCGGCAGCAGGCGCAGATGTCGCAGGAGCATACTGAGCTGATGCGGGACTGGCTGGTTGCGATTCGTGGCCGGCTGCAGGGTCTGGGTGAACTGGTCAGCGAAGTTCGTGACTACGAGATTTCGGTGCTGAGCAGTGGTCTTGAGGGCAATCTGGAGTACGACATTCAGCTGCAGTGTCGTTTTCTGCTGATGCAGAATGCGCTGTCAACGACGGTGGAATTTCTGATGGCGGAGCGGCTGATTGAGGCCGTGGTGGGAAGTCCCGGAAAAAACAGTGAAACGGAGACTCTGGATCAGTTGGTTTCGGCCATCTTCACTGCCGTGTTTTCCCGCAGGCCGGATGATGTGCGGGAGGTTTTTCCGGCCTTCTGTCGGGAGTTGGGGCGGCGGCCCCTGTTGTATGTGCCATTTGAGAACGGCGGACAGCCGGCAGCCATTCTGAAAGCGCGGACACTGCAGGCGATCCTGCGAGTTCTGCTGGGACAGTTGCCTCGACTGGGACTGCTGTCAGAAACGTTCGCGTTGCTGCAGACCGCATTGAAAATGGAACGAAATGCCCGACCGTCCGGTCAGGCTGTGACGGAATTTGACAGACTGTTTCGGCTGGGGCTGCAGCATTCCACTGAGGCTCTGCTGAAGTCGCTTGAGGACCGGCAGGGGGCTGACAGGCTGGAGATTGTCGAACCCCGGCTGCGCAATCTGACCCAAACGTACGCTGATCTGTGGGTCCGCCACAGTGGTTCCATGCGACTGTCGGTGGTTGAGGATCTGCAGGATGTGAACTTTGCGGCGTCCGTGCGGGAATTCATCACACTGTTCGGTGAGGACTTGTTTCCCACGCGACTGCTGACGCTGGGCAACATTCGAGCCATTCTGCATCATGGGGTTGGAGTGCTGTTTGCAGAGCTGGAGGAAATGGCCAGGACACAGCCCGTCACACTGCTGGATCATATCGAGGCCGGGATGGTCGTTCAGGATGATGCTGAAGACGTGACGGAATTTGTGCTGGAATGTCTGGTTGACAACTTTGATCGATTCATGGAGTACAATACGACGACGACCTACAGCGACTATGGCAGCCGGTTGTACTGTCTGCTGGACTTCCTGCGATTGGAGTCGCTGTACGATCGGTTTGAATGGAACCATGTTCCGTGGCAACTGGTGCACGAAGTGCTGGTGCGGCAGTCGGACGAAAGTGTGGCTGCGGCCCTGAAGGACTGGATCGAGCGCAAAACCGCGTCGGAGGCGCGGGAGATTGTGGACAGGCTGACCATTCTGGAGAAGGAATATGGCGTGAAGCTGCCGGCGCTGCATGACCATATTCATGAGCGGATCGTGGGGGTGCTTGAGCAGAATGCGATTGCTGCGATGGTATCGCGGGCATGTCCGGCCGATTTGAAAGGGAATTCCGAGCAGGCGGAAGCCTGCTTTAAGACGCTGCGAGTCCGGATTGCGAACTACATGAAAACTCGCAGCGGGTCAGGAATCGAGCCACCTGAGTGGATGCAGAGACTGGTGTCTGAACTGGATCAGATTCAGGATCGACAGCCAGGGAATCTGAGCACGACACTGTCAGAAGGTGAGTATAAGCGGCTGACGATGAAGCAACTGGATGCACAGCTGGCAAAGATCCGGCGGCAGGAAAAGTAGCAGTTCCCGTGCTGCGCTTCAGCCGTTATCCGTATGCACCGGACGAGGTCAGCAGCCGCTGAATGACGGCAGCGGCGGTTGCCGGGTTGGTGGCCAGCGGAACATTGTGCACATCACAGACACGCATCAACGCCGACACATCGGGCTCGTGAGGCTGAGCTGTCAGGGGATCACGAAAGAACAGGACCGCCGTCATCCGACCCTCGGCCACTCGCCCGCCAATGATCAGGTCACCACCGCTGGGACCATGCGCAACTCGTTCAACCTGCAGGCCCAGTTGTTCCTGCAGCATCCGGCCTGTATTGCCGGTGGCCACCAGAGTCTGCTCGCGAAAAAACGAGACACGCTCGGACACAAACTGCAGCATGGTGTTTTTCAGCGCGTCGTGGGCGATCAGTGCGATCATGGGAGGCTTTCATGGCAGAAATTCAGGCGCGAACCCCGAGTCCCGAAGGTCCAGCATCATAGGCGATCCCGGGTGTTACGGAAACCGGCAATGCCAGAACTCGGATGGGCGTTCGCCGACAGCAGAGGCAGGGCAGGGTACGGAACGCCACGGGGATGAGCGTCTGGCGCGGACCCTTCCCCTTTGGGAGGGCGAAGCTCCCGCTGAGCCGAACTCCTGCCGGGTCGCTGGATCGTGCGTTTCGTCTGGAGCCTCGCCCCTTTGGGAGGGCGAAGCTCCTGCTGAGCCGAACTCCTGCCGGGTCGCTGGATCGTGCGTTTCGTCTGGAGCCTCGCGCCTTTGGGAGGGCGAAGCTCCTGCTGAGCCGAACTCCTGCCGGGTCGCTGGATCGTGCGTTTCGTCTGGAGCCTCGCGCCTTTGGGAGGGCGAAGCTCCTGCTGAGCCGAACTCCTGCCGGGTCGCTGGATCGTGCGTTTCGTCTGGAGCCTCGCCCCTTTGGGAGGGCGAAGCTCCCGCTGAGCCGAATAATTCGGTTGTGGCCTACCGACCTGCTTTCATCTCCGGCAGGAAAGCGCGGGCGGCGGTTGGTCACGACTCACGGCTCGGCGGAAGCCTCGCCCTCCCGAGTGTGGGTTGTGCGGCTCGGCAGGAGCCTCGCCCACCCGAGATGGGGTTGTGCGGCTCGGCAGGAGCCTCGCCCTCCCGAGATGGGGTTGTGCGGCTCGTCTGGAGCCTCGCCCTCCCGAGATGGGGCTGTTTCGGCTCGGCCGGAGCCTCGCCCTCCCGAGTGTGGGTTGTGCGGCTCGGCGGAAGCCTCGCCCTCCCGAGTGTGGGTTGTGCGGCTCGGCGGGAGCCTCGCCCTCCCGAGTGGGGTTGTTTCGGCTCGGCGGGAGCCTCGCCCTCCCGAGATAGGGGTTGTTCGGCTCGCCTTTGGGTGCCTCTGCAATTCCTTCTTTTCGCGGCTTTCGTGGTTAAAAGACGTCTTCCAACCGCGCACTACATTTGGCCTTGAGCCAGAACCTGCGAAGTGCAATCGATACAACCAGCACGGCTTCCGGTGAAAATCTGATTTCCTGAGTTTAATGGCATTCGAGCATTTTTTGTGGGTGTAAGATGCTTGTTGGTTGCCTGACCAGCAACGTCGACGCTCACCTTTTGATGCAATCCTTCCGGCGAACATCACTGGTGAGCACTATGCGGCTGTTTTTCCGCAGTTTAAGCGCATTAAACGTCGTCACTGCTGCCACGTTGCTGCAGGCCTGTGCTGGGTGTTTCTCAGGCGCCAGCCTGACGTTTCCGGTCGAAGGGCTTGTGACCGTTAACGGACAACCCGCTCCGGGTGTCAACATTGTTTTTCACGTACAGCAGGAACAACCGGAGATCTATTCGCGTCCCAGTGCTAAAAGCGGACCTGACGGTCGCTTTCGGTTGACTTCATGTTCCCCTGGTGATGGTGCACTGCCCGGACGGTATCTGATCACGCTCACCAGAAGAACACCATCGATCGAATCACCGGGCGGTGTTCTGGGTGGTGGCGCACCGGATAACGTTCTTGCTGATCAATTCCTCGGACGCTACGAAAATCCTCAGACTTCCGGGTTCAGTTTTGAAGTCAGGAACACCCGCAATGTTGTACCGTCGATCGACCTGAAACTGCCCTGAGAGGCTGCCACCAATGCCATGTCTGCCCACGTGAACAAACCCGCAAAGCGGGGTTTCACTCTGATCGAACTGCTGGTCGTGATTGCGATCACCGCAGTTCTTGTGGCCCTGCTGGCACCCTCCGTACAGCAGGCTCGCGAAGCCGCGCGTCGCACACAGTGCCGCAACAACCTGAAGCAGATCGGTCTGGCCCTGCACCACTATCATGACACTCAGTCCTGCTTCCCGCCCTGCGGCATCTTTCTGAGCATCAATTCGGATCAGGCATGGCACTCGCTGTTCACTGTCATCCTGCCCCATCTGGGTCAACCCGCACTTTACAGCCAGTTCCGCATCGATCTGCCGATTGCCGTGAATCTGCCGGCCCCTGTGTCGCCGTTGAATATCCGTGCTGCCACCTTTGATGTGCCCACGTATCTGTGTCCTTCCGCCGTCGGTGGTCGTGCCGACTACGGTGCGGCCGGGCTGCTGCCAGTGCCTGCAGGTCTGCTGATCTTCGGTCGTACCGACTACGCTGCCGTGAATGGCATCGACCCTGATCTCGCAGACCTGATCGGTCCGGGAACGCTCGCTGGTCGCACCGGCCTGCTGCAGTTCAATTCGGCACGCCGCGTCCGTGATTGTCTCGACGGCACATCCTCAACCGCCGTCATCTGGGAAGACGCCGGCCGACCGCAACGCTGGCAACTGGGCCGCAGAATCCCGGCGCAGTTCAGCAGCGGGGCTGCGTGGGCCGATATGCAGAGCACGTTTCTGATCAATGGCTCAGATGTCGACGGCAGTGGCGGACGCTGTGTGATCAACTGTTCGAATGACAATGCCGTGTATTCGTTTCATACCGGCGGAGCCCAACTGCTGCTGGCAGACGGTTCAGTCCAGTTTGTTTCAGACCGGATCAGCCACAGCATTATTGCCGCCGTGGTCAGTTGTGCCGGCGGTGAAACCTTCAGCACACCATTCTGATCAGTCATTCGTAAACCAGAAACTGCTGCCGACGTTCCACAAACTGCGCCAGTTCCCCTGCCCACAATCGCTGAATCTCAGCACGGTCACGACCTGCCAGCACCGCATCCCGCACCTTGACACTGCTCAACAGTCGATTCAGATTCTTTGTCTGCCACTGCTCCGGATACAGTGCCTGCAGACTGCACATCAGCTGAATGCCGATAGCCAGAGGATCCACGATCTGACGATCCGTGATGATCAACTGCACCCCTCCACACACCTCGTTCGGGAACTTCGCCGACAGCGGAGTAAATCGAACGGGCACAAACCGAATCCCCGGCAATCCCGCCCCATTCAGGTGCTCGGCCAGAACACGTTCCCTGATCCAGGGAGCCCCCACGATTTCAAAGGGTGTATCCGTGCCGCGACCGACCGACACATTTGTCATCTCCACCAGTCCCACTCCGGGATACAGCAGCGCCTGATTCAGTGTCCGCATGTTGGGTGAAGGATTCGTCCATGTCAGACCTGTCTCATCATACAATTGTCCGCGTCGCCAGCCTTCCACCCGAATCACCTGCAGATCCACCGCGATGTTCTTCTCTGCGCGAAACATGCGAGCCAGCTCGCCGGCTGTCATTCCGTGTCGCACCGGGATCGTGTGATAACCCACAAACGACTGCTCTCCGTCATCAAGAATCGGTCCATCCACGGCCACACCACCCACCGGATTCACACGATCCAGTACCACAAACTGCAGACCATGATCGGCCGCCGCCTGCATCGCATTGCCCATCGTCGACAGATACGTGTAAAACCGGCAGCCAATGTCCTGAATGTCGAACACCAGCGTATCCAGGTCCTGCAGACTTTCTTTGGTGGGCGTGCGCGTCTCACCGTACAGACTGAACACCTTCAGCCCTGTTGTTGAATCCTGCTGGTCGCCGATCTTTGGGATATCCAGTCGCCCCTCCAGACCATGTTCAGGACTGAACAATGCCTTCAACTGCACACCTTTCGCCTCATGCAGCAGTCGCACGGTGCTGACACCGTCCCGATTCAAACCGGTCTGATTCGTGATCAATCCCACTTTCCGTCCCTGCAGCGCAGCAAACCCGTCCCGCTGCAGTACATCAATGCCGTTCAGCACGCCTGCCGATGACGTGACCGGCAGACTTCGCCGCGCCCCGGCCGCAATCGTGCCGATCCGACCGATCAGCGGATTCACCAGCCCCTTGCCATCCGGATGCACTCGATTGCTGAGGAAAATCACAAACAGATCCGCCTGCGGATCAATCCAGATTCCCGTGCCCGTGAAACCACCGTGGCCGAAGGCCGCTGACGTCATCAGATCGCCGCGGTTCGATGAATAGCCCGTGCGAGCATCCCAGCCGAGAGCTCGACGACCACGCGGCACATCGACCGCTGTCGTCATCAGCGACCACGTTTCAGGCTGCAGCACCTGCACGGATCCCAGAGTGCCGCGATTCAGCATCATCACGGCATAACGTGCCAGATCGTCGGCCGTCGAAAACAATCCCGCATGACCGGCAATGCCCTGCAGAGCATAGGCTCGAGGATCATGGACCTCGCCCTGCATCCAGCGTTCCTCACGCTGCTCCGTCACCGCCGCTCGAGCCCGCAGGTCCGGACCCGGCAGATAACCGGTCTCCGTCATCCCCAGCGGCTGAAAAATCGACTCCCGAGAAAACTCATGCACATTCTTTCCGCTCACCAGCTGCACAATCCGGCCCAGCACCAGAAATCCCACGTCGCTGTAAATGAACTGCTCGCCCGGAGCACCCACGGGTTTCAATGCCGCAATCTTCGCCATCGATTCCTCAGGAGTCCCCGCATAGTCGCTGATCGAATTGTCGGCAATCAGGCCGGCTGTATGAGTCAACAGGTGGCGGATCAGAATCCGGTCCTTGCCCTGCTGAGCAAACTCGGGCCAGTAGGTGGATGCCGGAGCCTCCAGTTGGATTTTGCCCTGCTGCACCAGCAGCATCACACTGGTGGCCGTCGCAATCGGTTTGGTCAGCGACGCCAGATCAAACACGGTTGACAGCTCCATCGGCTGCTGCTGCGGTGAGGTTTGGCGGAACCCCCACGCACCCCGATACACCACACCCGAACGACAACCCACCACAACCACACACCCCGGCATCTTTGACTGCGACAAACCCTCCTGCACAACCTCCTCAATCACCTTCAGTCGCGATGCATCAAAACCGGCGGACTGCGGGGCAATCTCCGGAATGGCCGACGGGGATTGTGCGGTCGTCACAGCAGACGTCGCCAGCAGAACAGTCAGACAAAACAGCACCGCAGAGAATTGACGCATGAACCGGCATCCTGCAGAAAACATCGGCTGGCAGAACAGACAGAACAGATGATACTCAATCGTGTCGCGACAGAACAGGCGG
>Ga0255093_1000396_pt1 | contig 20167 bp, 16 predicted proteins | sample Colum_Law_RepA_8_2_FD_188437 | JGI IMG/M metagenome (GOLD analysis project Ga0255093, IMG submission 188437) | Freshwater microbial communities from Columbia River, Oregon, United States - Colum_Law_RepA_8d | ecosystem: Environmental > Aquatic > Freshwater > River | place: USA: Oregon...
TTATACAACCGCGCGGTCGGTGTCGGCGGGAATTGCCGACTGACAAACCGTCAGTCGCAACCGCCCTCGCAGATGGATCGAAACTCAGACAGCAGCGTCAGTACGGGATGGAGTCGGCCGGAACTGACCAGCATTTGCCGACTTCAGCCCGGTCCCGCGAACGCAACAGCTTCACAGGTACCGAATCAGATTTCCGGAGTAATCGCTGGTGGCTGACATCCAGGTTGATGCGGCAGACGGTGCAGCAAACGTCGCTGCAGGTCCGGATCTTGAAGAACCCCCGGGAAGTAGCGGGGCCCTGCGAAAGCCCGCCGGCCCCGCCCGTGCAGCTCGTGGCAGCGACCCCGCAAAACCCGCATCCGCTGCTGATGACTCCAGACTCAGATTCGACTCCGCACACACCACTCGTGTGCCCGTCCGACCCCAGGAAAATGAACGCACCGCTCTGTTCCGAGCGCGATTCTTTCCGGACACCACAGACAACGACTGGAATGACTGGCGCTGGCAGTCCCGGCATCGCATCCGCACCCTCGAACAATTCGAACGCGTGCTGGATCTGTCAATCGAAGAACGCGACTGCCTGTCCATGGGCGGAACGCTCCTGCCCACCGCTGTGACTCCGTATTACATGAGCCTGCTGGATCCGCATGACCCGCTGCAGGCACTGCGAAAAACCGTGGTACCCACCACCCGCGAATTCGTTCGCATGCCGGGTGAGGCAGATGACCCGCTCGGAGAAGATGGCCACAGCCCGGTCCCCGGACTCGTTCATCGGTACCCCGACCGCGTCCTGCTGCTCCCACTCGATTTCTGCTCCACCTACTGCCGCTACTGCACACGGTCGCGAGTCGTCGGGCATGGGGAAATTCAACCCAATCAGCAGCGACTGGAAGCCATCTTCCACTATCTGGAAGATGCAGTCCAGGTCCGCGATGTGCTGATCTCCGGTGGCGACCCGCTTGCACTCAGTGACGAAAAACTCGACTGGATCCTCGGACGACTCCGCGCGATTCCACATATCGAATTCGTCCGCATCGGCACCAAAATGCCGGCCGTACTGCCCCAGCGAATCACTCCGGAACTGTGCAGTATGCTCAGAAAGTACCACCCGCTCTGGATGAGCGTGCACTTCCTGCATCCCGACGAATGCACCCCCGAAGCCACTCGCGCCTGTGCTCGCCTCGCAGATGCCGGAATTCCGCTGGGATCCCAGACTGTCCTGCTGCAGGGTGTCAACGACAGCGTCGAGGTGATGAAGGAACTGGTGCATAAACTGCTGCTGATGCGAGTTCGACCGTACTACCTGTATCAGTGCGACCCCATCAGCGGGTCCGCCCACTTCCGCACTCCGGTCTCCAAAGGACTGGAAATCATCCAAGGACTCCGTGGACATACCACCGGCTACGCGGCTCCTACCTACGTCATCGATGCACCGGGTGGCGGAGGCAAGATTGTGCTGCAGCCCGAAACCGTCGTCGGACGTGATGGTAACGATCTGCTGCTGAAGAACTTCGAAGGACGAGTCTTCCGCTACCCGGATCCGGATGGCACCGTTGGCTCAACGCTTGAAACTCTCAGCACAGCAACGGCCGCAGTCGTACCGCACATGTAAGAGTGCTGCCCGCCGCAATCCTCAGAAAGACCGGCCTCAACCACAAAAAAACCTCCTGCAGCAGAAACTGCAGGAGGTTTTCGTGACAGCAGCACCGGCCGACAGATCCAGCCCCGATTCTCACACGTCCGCTGTGGTCCACTGACCATTGATTCGCCGCCAGACCCCTCCCGGGTTCCGATCCTGCAACACCGGCGGCAGACGATGCTGACGCACTGCGTCATAGCACTGCAGCATCCCAAACCGCGTGACTGAGCCCGGCACACCCACCGCCGTAAAGCCCGGATGACCGGTCGCCGGAAACGGTCCGCCATGGTTCATCGCCGACACCACCGCCACGCCCGTCGGCATCTTGTCGTTCAACAACCGCCCCACCTTCGTACGCAGCACCTTCTCCAGACGATCGCAGGCCGCATCGTCGGCTCCCTGAGTCTCCGAGTAAATGGAACCCGTCAGATTGCCCTCCAGATGCTCGGCCAGCTCCACCATCTGCTCCGGCGAATCCGCATGCACAAACAACGAACCATTGCCGAACGCTTCCGTCTGAAACACCTCCGGATGCTGCAGGAACCTGGCCGCGGAAACCTGCATCAGCGTGTTCTGACAGCAAACCCCCACGCCTCCACCCGCCTGACCACCCGTCACCAGTTCAGCACCCGCACCCAGAATCGCCTGCACGGCCTTCAGGAAGCTGCTCCGCACACCCTCTGCCAGCATCGTACCGGAAGCGGCCGCCGAAAACCTCGCAGCAACTGCCGCTGTCAGTGCCGCACCCTGCGCTCCGGACGGCACAATCACCAGCCCGGGATTGGTGCAAAACTGACCGGCACCCATCAGACAGCTCGCTGTGAACTCGTCCGCAATCTTCTCCATTCGCTCCGCCAGAGCACCCGGCAGCATAAACACCGGATTGATACTGGACAGCTCCAGATAAATCGGCTTGCCCGCAGCGTCCGCCGCCGCCTTCAGCCTGAGCCCCGTCTGACGAGCACCCGTGTAACCTATTCCACCAATCCGCGGATCCGACACCAGCCGTAACCCATCCTCATGAGACGTGCGATAGATCAACTGCACCAGTCCCGCCGGCATCCCCGTGCTGCGCACAGCCGCCACCGCCGCCTCACCGAAAATCCGAGTCGTTTCCGGATGACAGGGATGACCCTTGGCAATCACCGGATTCCCCGCTGCAATCGCTGCCGCAAAATCTCCCCCCGCAATCCCGTTGTACGCATACGGAAAATTATTCGGACCAAACACCACCACCGGACCCAGTTGACCATACATCGAACGGATATTCACAGCCGTATCAATCGTCGGCACTCGCCACGATTCATTACGCGCCGTTGCAGCCGCCTGCCGAATCTGATTCACCGTTCGCGGCAGCTCCGCATCCTTCAGCCGCGGCGATTTCGCCAGACCCGTCTCTGCATGCGCAGTCTCAACAAGCTGGTCCGCACGAGCCTCAATCTCCAGAGCATACGCCTCCAGAAACTCAGCAAAACGCGAACCCGGCCAGCCCCGCATCTCCCGAGCGGCAGCCGCTGATGCACCAATCACCGCATCAATCTCAGACCACGAACTCACCGGAAACACCTGCGGCATCGGCTGCTGAACAGCCGGATTCACCGCCTGAAATGTTCCTGAAGCCTGCGATGGTACCCACGCACCATTAAACAGAATCGGCTGAATGGACATGCTCACAAACCAGACCTTCCTCGCAAAGTAATGCCCCTGAAACTTCAGCCGAGCATCGGCAGAAGTGCCACCAGAGTACCCGCAGCAGCCAGCCACTTTCAACCGGCACGCCAGCCTCTCACAACCCGGAGAAACTGCTGGTCAACGGCGAATGACCACCTCAGATCCAGTCCCCAGCAACCCAAACACCTCGCGAATGTCCTCGTCCCCCAGATGCACACAGCCCCGCGATGCCGCACGCCCAATCGACTCGGGATCAATCGTCCCGTGAATCCCTATGTGGTCACCCAGACCCAGCCAGTACTCACCCAAAGGATTCTCCGGATCATCCGCCTCCACAACACCACCATCCGGGTTGTACCACGTCGGATTCTCCAGCTTCTCACCAACAGTAAAACGGCCCGTCGGAGTCCGACCGTCCTGACCAATCCCGATTCGATAATGCTGCACATACCAGCCATGCATGTGCACCGTCAGTGTGAACGCCGACAAATCCACCACAGCACCAAACGGTCCACGCACCACCTTCAGACTCTGACCTGCCTGCAATTCCTTCGGCTCAACCCCGTTCAGTCGCGCCAGATACTGCCACGGAAGCTCATACTCCCGACCAATCGACTCCAGAGTCTCACCCCAGGCCACAATATGCGGGTCACTGAACTGCCGCTCCGCAGATAAAAAGATCACCCGCGCCGACTCCTGCAACTCACCCGTCAGCAACTGCCTCTGCTCCGGATACTTCCAGTACAGCGATGACAACTCCGCATGCGATTCCAGCACATCATCCCGCTGCCGCAGCTCACGAGCCCTGCTCAGACCCGCCCCCAACTCAGCCGGCAAGGCCCGCTGAACAGCAGCAGCCGCAGACTGCTCAACTTCAAAGAAGGCACGACGCACACCACTGTCGGTCGATGGCTCAGGCTCAGGCTCCGGCTCACTCAACTCAAACGACTCAGGCTCCGTCAAACCCACCCACTGGTCGTCCGACGACTGCCGCGCCTTACCTCCCGTCAATGACTGCTCCGACAATTCACTCTCGGATCCCGAAATGTCAGACCAGTCCCCGGACTCCACACCCGCAGCCCGACGCTGACCAGCACCGGATTCAGTCCGCACTACCACGCGACCATCCGTCAGCACACGCGGATACAAATCAAAACACCACACAAAAAACAAAACCGCTGCCACCGCGGTCAACCAGAGATGCCACGGAACAGACGGCTTCTGCTGCTCTGCAAACGGTTCCATAAAACACCTCCATGCCGAATGTCTCGCCGGAATTATGACCGTCACGAAACCCGACGCTGCAGACAATTCCCGCAGATCCGCCAATTCCCTGCAAGCCCGGAACACTCACGCAGCAGATTTCGGCAGTTTCTGCCGCATCAATCGCAAACAAAAACAACGGCTCAACATCACCGGGAGGGCGAGGCTCCCGCCGAGCCGCAAGATCCCATTCCGGGAGGGCGAGGCTCCTGCCGAGCCGCAAGATCACACCTCGGGAGGGCGAGGCTCCCGCCGAGCCGCAAGATCACACCTCGGGAGGGCGAGGCTCCTGCCGAGCCGCAAGATCACACCTCGGGAGGGCGAGGCTCCTGCCGAGCCGCAGGATCACACCTCGGGAGGGCGAGGCTCCTGCCGAGCCGCAAGATCACACCTCGGGAGGGCGAGGCTCCTGCCGAGCCGCAAGATCACACCTCGGGAAGGCGAGGCTCCCGCCGAGCCGCAAGATCACACCTCGGGAGGGCGAGGCTCCTGCCGAGCCGCAAGATCACACCTCGGGAGGGCGAGCCTCCCACCGAGCCGCAAGATCACACCTCGGGAGGGCGAGGCTCCCGCCGAGCCGCAAGATCCCATTCCGGGAGGGCGAGGCTCCTGCCGAGCCGCAAGATCATACCTCGGGAGGGCGAGGCTCCCGCCGAGCCGCAAGATCACACCTCGGGAGGGCGAGGCTCCTGCCGAGCCATGCGATCCAGGTGCTCGGCTCAGCGGGAGCTTCGCCCTCCCAAGGGGCCGCAAGACAAACGCTCGGCTCAGCGGGAGCTTCGCCCTCCCAAGGGGCCGCAAGACAAACACTCGGCTCAGCAGGAGCCTCGCCCTCACAAGGGGCCGCCAGACAAACACTCGGCTCAGCAGGAGCCTCGCCCTCACAAGGGGCCGCCAGACAGGTGCTCGGCTCAGCAGGAGCTTCGCCCTCCCAACGGAGGAAAAAACTGACGCCGGAAACCCTCGTTTCGGGATCGTCTCGGTTCTGCGCGGACCACTCTTTGTCAACACCTGTGGCAATGCCACCTGCAACCGCGCTCAGGATTTCGAGTTGATCAAAAAAAAACGAGCCGGGTTGAACCGGCTCGCATCATAGAAATCGCAAGCAACCTAAGGGCTGCTGCACACAACTAACGCTGCGGTACGCAGTCGTCAGTGGCAACCTCTTCCTGAACTGACCCCAGCGGGCACAGCTCAGAGCGAACAACACTCATGTTTCGAGGCGCCTCAACGCCGATCCTGACCGAATTGGGGCCAATCCTGACAATCGTTATCGAAATCTCGTCCCCAATCAGAATCCGCTCACTCATCTTCCGCGAAAGCACCAGCATTCCCTTCTCCTTGTGCAAATCCGTCATCCCTGAACGACAGCCTGCAGCCGCCGAGCAATATCAAGACCGGACACCCGTCATCATTTTGATACCGCCGTCAGAATGATAACAACACCCAACAGCAACGCCAGCCCCCCACAACCACCGCCTGCATATTTTTCACGCACACCACAAACCCAACCCCGTGCCTGTTTTTTGTGCACCCAGCACCTGCACAAAAACAAGGCACCCATCGCCCAGTGCTTTTTGCTGCCGTTTTGGCAGCAACTTGCGAGTCCCGCACGACCAATCGCTTTTCCACGCCAAATAGAATCCCCCCAGTTCAGCCCCGCAGGCGGGCAAACCGCCACGGAATGCCTACAATCCACAAGAACCAAAATCAGCAGCATTCGGGCTCGTCGCGCCCCGAAGCTCAGTACCATCAAGCGGCCTGGCTGGCGTGCAATCTATGACGACTCGGGATATCGTGATCAGGGGCGCTCGAGAGCACAATCTGCGCAGCGTCAGTCTCTCGCTGCCCCGCAACCAGCTCATTGTCATGTCCGGAGTCAGCGGATCCGGCAAAAGCTCACTGGCCTTCGATACCCTTTATGCCGAAGGACAGCGACGTTATGTCGAGTCCCTCAGTACGTATGCTCGGCAGTTTCTTGGCCAGATGCCCAAGCCGGATGTTGACTCCATCACAGGCCTCGCTCCCTCGATCTCCATCCAGCAGAAGTCCACCAGCCGCAATCCCCGCAGTACGGTTGGCACGATCACGGAAATCTACGACTTCCTGCGAGTCCTGTATGCCCGCGTCGGACAGGGCTACTGTTACGTCTCCGGCCTGCCCATTCGCGCACAGTCTGCCGATCAGATCATCGACAGCCTGCTCAGCCAGCCCGCCGGAACTCGCTTTCAGATCCTTGCTCCACTCGTTGCCAACCAGAAGGGCGAATTCCGGGATCTGTTCGAGGACCTGATGAAGAAAGGCTACCTCCGCGCTCGCGTCGATGGCGAAAACATCAATCTGGCCGAAGCCCCCGCCCTCCGCAAACACCATAAACACACCATCGACGTCGTGGTCGATCGCCTGACGGCCGGGCCCGGACAGCGAACCCGAGTCGCCGAGGCTGTGGAACAGGCATTGAAGCTGGGTGACGGACGACTTATCTGCTGCAGCGATTCCGTCAGTACCCGGGCCTCTGCAGGTGGCACCGAACGCCGCACCGCTGCTGCCAGTCGTCGCCAGACCGCCGATTCCTCCGCCGATATGGTGGCTGAAACACCCGCCGAATACCGCAAAACTGTCGACCGCCTCTACAGCTCTCAATATGCCTGCCCGGAAAGCGGCATGAGCTACGAGCCCCCCAGTCCCCAGCTGTTCAGCTTCAACAGCCCGCTCGGTATGTGTACCGAATGTGGTGGACTCGGCATGCGACACGGCTTCCCACTCCACCGCATGGTGCTCGATCCAGCTCGCTCCATTCAGAAAGGTGCCCTGCTGCTGCTGGACTGGTCCAAACTGGGACGCTGGCCAAAACACATTCTGGCCGGCGCAGCAGCAGCCATTGAAGAAGACTGCGGACTGCCCGCCGATTCTCTGCTGAAAATGAAATGGCAGGACATGCCGCAACAGGCCCGTGACCTCTGGCTGTACGGAACCGGCAGCCGCCACGTCACCTTCTCCTGGCGCAGTCGTGGCGGTGTCTGGAAGCACGGTGGCACGTGGGAAGGCTGGTCCAATCGCCTGCTGGAATCCTGGCGCACCGCCGCCAACCCCATGCGACGACGACAACTGGAAAAGCACATGGAAGTCGTTACCTGCTCGGCCTGCAACGGCGAACGCCTCAACCGGCAGGCACGCAGTGTCCGCATCCGCACAGCCCACCCGGCCTTCGGCAAAGCGGACAGACCAGCAGAATTAAGCCTGCCGCAGCTCTGCGCCCTGTCCGTCCAGGAAGCCGCCCTGTTCTTCGAAAAACCCGTTCTCGATCCAGTCCAGCAGCTCATCGCTGAAGAAGTTCTCAAGGAAATCCGCGGACGACTGGGATTCCTGCTGCAGTGCGGCCTCGACTACCTCACGCTCGATCGCTCCGCCCCCACGCTGTCCGGTGGTGAGTCCCAGCGAATTCGACTGGCCGGACAGATCGGCTGCGGACTGGTGGGCGTCGTCTACATCCTTGATGAACCATCCATCGGCCTGCACCCCCGCGACAACACCATGCTGCTCAGCAGCCTGGAACGACTGCGGGATCAGGGCAACACCGTCATCGTGGTGGAACATGACGAAGAAACCATGCGGGCTGCCGACCACATCGTGGACTTCGGACCCGGGCCCGGAGTTCTGGGTGGAGAAGTGGTCGCCGCCGGAAAACTTGAGGACATTCTGAAATCCGAACGCAGTGTCACAGGTCAGTTTCTGTCCGGACGCCAGGTCATCGCCACACCCAAAGTGCGTCGCGCCCCCGAACGCGGCAGCATCACGGTCCACGGCGCACGCCACAACAATCTGCAGAACGTCACCGTCAGCTTCCCGCTCGGTCGACTGATCTGCGTCACAGGCGTCAGCGGCTCAGGCAAAAGCTCGCTGGTCAACGACATCCTCTGGCAGGTCGTCAATCGGGATGTCAATGGGGGCGTCGGAGAACCCGGGCTGCATGCGCGAGTTGAAGGGCTGGACCAGATCGACAAAGCCATCGATATCGATCAGTCCCCCATCGGCCGCACGCCGCGGTCCAATCCGGCCACCTACGTCAAAGTGTTCGACGAAATCCGCAAACTGTACACACAACTGCCGCAGTCCAAACTGCGCGGATACAAGGAAGGTCGCTTCAGTTTCAATGTCGAAGGCGGACGCTGTGAAGCCTGCGAAGGCCACGGCGCGACAAAGCTGGAAATGGACTTCCTCGCCGATATCTGGGTCCCCTGTACCGTCTGCGAAGGTCGCCGCTTCAGCCGAGAAACCCTGGAAGTGAAGTTTCGCGACAAAAGCATCGCTGATGTACTCAATATGGAAATCCGGGAAGCCATCGAACTGTTCGATGCCTTTCCGAAAATTCGCCAGCTGCTGCACACGCTCCGCGATGTCGGCCTCGATTACATGCAGCTCGGACAGGCCTCACCCACACTGTCCGGGGGCGAAGCTCAGCGCATCAAACTGGCCCGCGAACTCGGACGACGCTCCACCGGCCGCACTCTCTACCTGCTGGACGAACCCACCACCGGACTGCACTTTGCCGACGTCCGCAAACTGCTGGAAGTTCTGCAGGGATTTGTGGAAGCCGGCAACACCGTCATCGTGATCGAACACAACCTCGATGTGATTCGCACAGCCGACTGGCTGATCGACATCGGACCGGAAGGCGGTGCCGGCGGTGGACAGGTCATCGTCGAGGGTACCCCGGAACAGGTGGCCGCCTGCGAACAGTCGTATACCGGCGCGGCACTCCGCGATGTGCTCCCCGGATTTCATCGCAAAAAACGCAGCAACGCCCTGCCAAAGCGCAGGAAAAAAGCCGATCCCTTCGCGGCCGAACGAACCATCCGCATCGTCGGGGCAGGGCAGCACAACCTGCAGCAGGTCAGCCTCGAAGTGCCCCGGGAACAGTTGAGCGTCTTCTGTGGCCCCAGTGGCAGCGGCAAAACGTCGCTGGCCATGGACACGCTGTACGCCGAAGGTCAGCGACGATACGTCGAAAGCCTGTCTGCGTACGCCCGTCAGTTCCTCGGACAAATGCCCAAGCCCAAAGTCGAAAGCATCCACGGACTCAGCCCCGCCATCGCCATCGAACAGAAGACCGTCGGAGCCACCCCGCGATCCACCGTCGGCACTGTCACCGAAATCTATGACTACCTGCGAGTTCTGTTTGCCCGACTGGGCACAATTTACTGCCCCGCATGCGGCGTACCGGCCGAACAGCAGACCACCGATCAGATCGTCGAACGCATTCTGCAGCAGCCTGCCGGAACCCGACTGCTGATCACGGCACCCGTCGAAATTGATCGCACCATCCCCTTCAGTCGACTGTGGGAACGACTGCAGTCCTCGGGCTTCGCCCGGGTTCGCGTGGACGGAGTGACGCACAGTCTTGAAGCAGCTCCGGAGATCGATCATCGCCGCCAGCACAGCGTCGCCGTCGTCGTCGATCGCATCTCTGTCGATCCGGCCCAGCGCGGTCGCCTCACCGACTCAGTCGAAGCCGCACTGACTGCGGGTCGCGGAGTCATTCAGGTGGTGCTCGCCGATCAGGCCACGCCCGAACAGAACTGGAAATCACTGCGATTCAGCCTCAACCTGTCCTGCAGCAGCTGCGAACGCTCATTCGAACTGCAGACCCCCCAGAAATTCTCCTTCAACAGCCCGCTGGGCTGGTGCCGCAGTTGCGAAGGTCTGGGACGGGAATTCGGCGCCAATCAGGATCGACTGATCACCGGCCCCGAACGATCGCTCCGCGACGGAGCCGTGGGCTCATGGCCTGACCCGGCCACCAACCCCGTCTTCGCCGCCATGCTGGAAGCCCTGTCTGAAACCTTCAGCCTGCCGCTCGACGAACCGTGGTACCGGCTGAACCCGACTCAGCAGCGACTGGTGCTGCACGGCGACGACGAAAAATGGGTGCAGGTCACCGCCACGCAGTTGCAGGCAGCCGGATCAGCGACACCATTCCGCTTTCTTTATCGCGGTCTGTACCCCTCCATCGAAGCGGCTTCCCGTCTGTCTTATGCCCATCGGCATTCACTTTCAGAAATGGCTGGCGAACGTGACTGTTCAGCCTGCGGCGGCACACGACTGGAAGCGACTGCCGCTGCCGTCCAGCTTCGCGGTACCACGCTGCCGCAGTTCTGCCGCATGCCACTGGCGGAATCACTCGCCTTCCTCAACAATCTGAAACTGAACAAGGCTGAAAAGAAAATCGCCGGCGACCTGCTCAACGAAGCGGTCCACCGCCTGACCTTCCTCGTCGATGTCGGGCTCGAATACCTGACGCTCGATCGTGGTATGCCAACGTTGTCAGGTGGCGAATCACAGCGCATTCGCCTTGCCGGTCAGGCCGGACGATCACTGACCGGAGTCCTCTATGTTCTTGATGAACCCACCATCGGCCTGCATCCCCGCGATAACGGCCGCCTGCTGGCCGCACTGAAACGCCTCCGCGACCTCGGAAACACAGTCCTGCTGGTCGAACATGACCGCGAAGTCCTCGACGCTGCCGACAGACTTTACGACTTTGGTCCCGGAGCCGGACGACTGGGAGGCACCATCGTGGCCTCCGGCACACCAGCCGAACTGAAAAAACAGGCCGCCCTTTCTCTGACCGGCGGATACCTCAGCGGAGCCCGCAGCATTCCACTGCCACCCCAGCGCAGAAATGCCGGTGATGGCCCGTTCATCGAGCTGCTGGGAGCCTCTCAGAACAATCTGCGGCAGATCGATCTGCGCATCCCCCTGAAAACTCTCACCTGCATCACCGGAGTCAGCGGATCGGGTAAAAGTTCACTGATCATGAACACGCTGGCACCCGCAGTCGCCAAAAAACTCAGCCTCAGCACTGAATCGCCCGGAGTCTTTCGCGAACTGCTGGGCGTTGAGCACCTCAGTAAAATTGTCATCGTTGATCAGAACCCCATCGGCACCACGCCCGCCTCCAACCCCGCCACCTACGTCGGCGTCTTCGATGAAATTCGAGAACTCTTCTGTCGCATGCCCGATGCCCGAGTCCGCGGATATCGACCGGGCCGCTTCAGCTTCAATCGCCCCGGAGGACGCTGCGAAGACTGCGAAGGCATGGGACAGAAAAAAATTGAAATGCACTTTCTGCCCGACGTCTGGGTCGAATGTCCGACCTGTCGCGGGCGGCGTTTCAACACCGAAACCCTCGCCGTACGTTTCAACGAATGCAGCATCGCCGATGTTCTGGAAATGTCCGTCAGCAAAGCTCTGCAACTGTTTGCATCCGTACCCAAAATTCGCGGCCCCCTCGCCACCCTCGATGCCATCGGACTCGGCTATCTGACACTGGGACAGTCCGCTCCCACACTCAGTGGCGGTGAGGCTCAGCGGATCAAACTGGCGGCCGAGCTGTGTCGACCAAACCGCGGACGCTCGCTGTACCTGCTCGATGAACCCACAACCGGACTGCACTTCGACGACATTCTGAAACTGCTCAGTGTCCTCAACAGCCTCGTGGATCAGGGCAACACGGTTGTTGTGATTGAACACAATCTGGACGTCATCAAGACCGCCGACTGGATCATCGACCTCGGACCGGAAGCCGGTGCCGGCGGAGGACGCATAGTGGTGCAGGGCACCCCGGAAACAGTGGCCGCATACGGTACCGCAGCAATCACAGACAGCCCCCCGAATGCTGGCAAAACCAGTCGTAAAAAAACTGCAGCGGCAACCGCACCGCGACTGCGATCGTGGACCGGCGAACTGCTGGCCCGCGTACTTGCCGAATCACAGACCGGACGGATCGACACGTTCGACCCCACAGCCGCCACCGCCCAGCGGGAAGGCGACGTCAGCGTGGAACAACTGGGCAAAGCCGCCAGACTGCCATGGGAAACCGACGGGCGTCGCTGGCACCTGCAGGATCGCATTGCTCACAACGGACAACCCTGTCACTGGGACGGACGCGCGCTCGAATACGTCATTGATCTGCTTGAAAAAAATCCGGCCTTTGCCGCAGCCAACTGGAACGATCGCTCCACCGTGGAAGTCCGCCCCGCCAAAGGCCTCGGCTGGTTCCTGCATGCACGCACAGCCGCTGAATGGCTGCTGACACTCTGCTTCCGAGTTCGTCGTGACCAGTTCACCACGGAAAATCTCGACGCCGAACTGGGATTGCCACCACTGGATGAGATGCAGGAAATCCCGGCCTACGGACGTGAACCGCGAGTCAAAGCACGGAACCTGAAAAGCGCGTGGCAGGAAGTTACGGTCCGCATCTGGAATCGATCGGAAGTCGATACACCCGCATTCCGCAGCTTTCTGCAGCAGGCCAGCCAGTCCTTTGTCGCCCTCGGCCAGGCAGAAGCAGCCAACCCGGAAGATCTGATGCCCTGGAAGAAACTGGGCCGCAAATGGCATCTGCTGCGAAAAGGCCTGCCCGGCAATGGCCGCATCCCGTGGAATTTTGATCTGCTTGCAGAGCTGCTGCCGGTCCTTGAATCCACACTTGGCAAACTGCAGCCTGACTATGCAATTCGCACCAAGATCAACTGGACCAACCCGCGCACCGGCAAACTGGCGGTGGAACTGCACACGAAACGCAGCGACGGCGCAGAGCTGTGCCTGTATGGCAGCCCCGGAGAAATCTCCCTCGGTCGTATCTCCACCTTCGGCAGCCAGCGATCCATCACCCCCACCGCAGGCTGTGATGAAATCCGCATTCGCCTGACGCAGACCGAACACGCCACCGATCCGCAGCTCACCCGGTTCCTCACAGAATCCCTCCCACTCCTCGGCCCCTCCTGACACCGTCGCCCGGCCATTCCTGACACTGAGGACAAAAACCGTAGCCTGGGCTTCAGCCCGGGCAACTGACTCACCGCCGCCCCCCCTTGGGAGGGCGACAACACCAACACACAAAACCCTCAAATTTCCGCGTCATTCCGCGTCATTCCGCGGCCATCGTTTCCCGCCGAGCCACCAAACCCTTGGAAGGACAAGGCTCCCGCCGAGCCGTCAAACCCTTGGGAGGGCGAGGCTCCCGCCGAGCCGGACGTCAGTGTTCAGTTTTCAGTGTTCAGTGATCGCAAAATCCCCTCGGGAGCGCGACAACACCAACACACAAAACCCTCAAATTTCCGCGTTTTTCCGCGTCATTCCGCGGCCATCGTTTCCCGCCGAGCCGCAAGACTGAGCCGGCGTGGGAACACCGGTGAAATGAACCGCAAGACCAGCGATTTCGCCGCGCGCACAGGGGAGGAGTAGTCTACTTCCCGTGGTTAGTTTCCTTCCCAAAATGTGCATCACTTGAATTTCCTTCTCCGTCTACTTCCCCGAAAGTCGACCGGTTTCGACGGACACTGCGGATTCGCTGCTGGCCGGCCTCCAGCCTCAACAGAGGGCCATGCCATCGGTCCTGCCGCCGTGCAGGCAAGTCTGTTGGGTGCTGTTAATGCGGCTTCGCAACGTTGCCCATGACGTGGCCAGGCAATGGAAACGGCATCCGTCGCCGAGGTCATCACTGGCGCCACGTGCGTCTTGTGCGCCCTCGGTCAGCCGTCGCTTCGCTCGGTATTCCCAGAAAGCTGCCGACCCCGCAAGTCACCCACAGATTCTGGTGCAGAGGCCCCTTGTTTAATGACTTCTTTTCAGCGCTGGCCTGAGTCTGCGGATTTGTTTTCTGATGATCAGAGGGATTCGTTCCAGCACGGGTGACGGGCCAAACTGGAATTCGAATTTCTGAGCCGTTTCGGCGAGGGCGTCGCTGATTTGATCACAGAGACGATTTGCCGTATCGATCACAGTTTTGGCGTTGATTCGAAGATCTGTCGCCAGTGTCTGAAGATGGCTGAGCCTGATTTGTCCGGGATCCGTTGATCCTCCGAGACCTCCTGATACCGATTCCGTGATGTGTCGTCTTTTTGCTTTTCCGAGCCACCGGGTTTCGCTGTGATTGTTAACGCTCCGGCACAGTCGCCGCCAATCGCCTGCAGAAGTACAAAATCGTTATCCGGGCTGATCCCAAGCATTCGGCAAATCTGCAGACGAACATTTCCTTCGGGTAACAGATTGGCAAAAAAACGATGGCTGGTTGTCGGATCAAAGGAGGCATCGAGGGGCAGTGAGATGGAGACAGGGAAGGATGATTTGTCTGAAGACCACTCCGATGAATACTCGAACTGCATCTGCTGTGATTCAAGGAGCGTAAGCGTCCCGACGGTTCGGCCGTCATAGAAAACAGACAGCTGCTTTCTCATGGTGATTCACCCCGCGCGTGCACATGCAGCTCCAGCCCAAAGAGCTGAAGTACCTGAAGTGCCAGTCCGATCCGGACCGTTGGTTTGCCTCGTTCAAGTTCTGACAGGAACCGGACCCCAACGCCCGCCATGCCCGCTGCATCCTTCAGCGTCAGACTGGCCTGCTTCCGTCGTTCGCGGACCAGCCGCCCAAGTTGTGTAGAATCCATGATCTTTGTCATGCCGTTGTCCCGCTCGGGAAACTTTTTCGTGCCCAGAGCAAATCCTGCGTAAAAATTCCCGCTCGGGAAAATTAGACTGCGAACCGTGGACAGTCAAGTAGATTTGTCCCGTTCGGGATATTCTTTAAACACGCGACGTGTTGCCTCGGACCTTGAGCGACTGACATCGATGGACCTGAAACCTGTTTTGCTGTCCTCTTCGACAGCTCGGGTTGGGTTCAGGGCAAACCGGGCGTATTCTTTTGACAGCCGGCATTCCAGAGACACATACGGCACCCCAATCATGAGCACTTTGCTGGCGCGAATCACGATTGATCCGGCCGTGTGCCATGGACAGCCCTGCATTCGTGGACTGCGCTACACGGTCCAAAATCTGCTGGAATTGCTCAGTTCAGGGATGACCATCCCGGAGATCCTTGAAGATTATGAGGATCTGGAGAAAGAAGACCTTTTGGCTGCTCTCGCGTGGGCAGCGCGGCTTGCCCAATCCCGACGACTCCAGTCGGTGAACCCGTGAAGTTTCTGATCGATGCCCAGTTACCACGCAGGATGAGACGCAGGTCTTCAGACGCAGGCTTTGATGCGATGCACACCCTTGACCTGCCGGCTGGAAATCGTTCAACAGACGAGCAGATTCGAAGATTTGCAAGAAGTGACCAGCGCGTCCTGATCTCAAAGGATGCAGACTTCGTGGATTCGCACCTGCTGACCGGCCATCCTGAAAAACTGCTTTTGATATCCACTGGAGACCTCAGTAACCCCGCACTTGCATCCCACTTTCTTCCGCTCATAGCCGAACTCGGCAATTACCCGACAGTCAGAGTGCCGATCCCCTCACCGCCAGCAGTTTCGGCGGAAACGAAATTCGCTGACCGCCGGGTTTTGGGTGTGGCTGCCGGCTGCGGAGGGCAGCCGTGCACGACGTAACGCAATTCCAGTGATGCACTTGCGCTACCGTTGAGAGTCTCAGAGTCTCCGGATAATCTGCGGCGATCATCACTCACCCCGCCGTCACTGGCAACACTCTCCCGCCGAAGTCCCGCAAACTCTCACCCATCTCTGTCTCTCGGACGAGCCGGGTAATGAGGTGTTGCGAGCGCTCAAGCGGTTTTTTTCCCCGCGTTGTGAGCGCTATAGCGAACCAGACGATCGCATACTCTGTTCCCGCAGTGGAGGCCCTGGACATGGGGGACGTTAGTGCCGGGCGTGTGGCACGCGAAAAAAATGGCAGGCCGGGACGTTCGCAACCCACCAGCCCCGGCCTGCCGCTGCGGCTTTGGCCCTGCCATGACCTGGCAGAACACAGGATGCAGACCGTGTCATCCTCTTGTCGCGGGCCGGACGTGATTGCAGCAGCTCCAAAACACACGAACACCGTCATTGTTGTTACGATTGTTCGGAGTGTTGTTGTTGCGGTTCGCACAACGAACGTTGTTCCAGGAGCCCCCCCGCAAAACGCGACAGAAAATTCTGATGGCCACGCCATCTAGCCAGGCAATCCAGATCTAAGCCTGTAATACATCTCCCAGAGCCGATCAATCTCGCCCCGATCTATAACATCGATAGGCTTCGATCCCCCAAATGCCTGACATGGCGTGCAGAACCATATACCAAGTGACGCCGGATCGACGACCTCGCTCAAAGACTCGCAGAGACGTTGGACTTCGATGTAGTTTCTCTGGAGTTTCTCAACTTTCGTGGATGTTGTTTCAATCTGTGCAATTGCGCGAACTGACACGTTCACAAGTCGTCCAAAAACCTCCCTCGTCAACCCCAGCTTAGCCCGTAATTCAAGCCTGGACTCGCCACCCACCTCCACAAGCCGAACGCCGTGCAGTCCTTGAATCTCACTGATTTTTGCCACACCTTTGATGCCTGATTGAGTTCGCCCCTTCACCCTCGTTGCCATTGCAATTTCCCCTTTCCCACAGCAACACAGACATTAAATCATTCGAAAAGTTCGTACCCCAACGAAACTCAACGATCAAACAGGAACCAAAACAGCACGCCAAGATTTGGTGCTGAGTAAAACGTATCGTTTCTTGCTGTCGAAGTGCACCATTCCGAGACATTGCCGTGCATGTCGACGCGACCTGCCAGTGCTCGCTCGTCACTCAGTGTATCGGACTTCCAGCATCGCGCCAAGCAGAAAAACATGCAAAATTGCATTCTCACTGGCGTGATCTCCAAATGAGCCTTGGGTATTTCTACTACATGCCAGTGAGTGGATAGATGCAGAATTCGACGCTTCCAACTCTGCAGAAGTGTCTGTTACCAGTCGCTGCTACTGCAGCTTCGAGACAGTCCTGATGCACTGTTCGTGCAGGAGGGCAGGCACGTTCGAGTACTTTCCGCCACGGGGCATCGCCGTCTTGAGTCATTGCTTTTTTCAGGCTTCGAAGTTCCCCGCCACACAGGAAAACTTTCTGCGGCTATTGACTCGACACAGATAGCCGGAATCCCGGTGAGAAGAGTGCCTTCAAGTCCAGTCAGCGCCCGCAGGCCAATTCCGCGGGTGGGGTGGAAGATCCCGTTCTTCCATCGGGCTCAGTTTACTGCTCCGGAGCAGGTTCTCTGGAAAAACCACGAGATTCTTCCCCTCTCGATGCCTCGCGGACGAAACCAACAGTCCCTCAAAACCAGCATTTCTTGCCCCTTTGCCAACCATCTGTGATCGCGATTTTTTTTCGTTAGACTGAATTGCCTGCCAATCTTCGCTTAAAATCTTCTCCAAAGTAATCCCTAATAATCGAGGGATCGATTTCTCAGTCAGGTTCAGTACTCGATCAATACGAATGCTGACACCTGCTATGACACGAGGCTTAATTACACCAGCAGAGAAGCCGTATCTAATAAATTCTGCATAGCATTCATGAACAGCTGTTAATGGATCCAAAGACATATAAATAGCTTTTATCCCTACTGGATTCCAACGTCCTCCATAGTAACTCGCTCCCTCACCAGAAACAATGTCTCCTTCGTTTGCGTACCGCACACCGGCTGACCGAAAAGCACTCGTATGAATCGATTGCGCTTTTTCAAGGCAATTGCGGATGCGATCGAAAAGCTTTCTTTCGTCGTCCATTTCTTTGGTCATCGATTCACCCTCTTCAATCGGTCTGTTATTTCGAACACTATTCAGTGTATTTTGCAAAAATGAACAGTGTTTCTGACCAATTCAGATGCCATGGATATCTGCATCAGAAATGCGTTTCAGCAATAAACGGAATGGCTGAGCCACCGGCACCCGCCAAAGCTGGATATCCTGACTCATCCGATTGAGATGTCTCATAATTTCTGCTTCTTTCCGTTTGGTTCCGAAACTCTGGTTTTTCTCCGGAAGCGTCGATCCGTTGCAACGCACCTTTTTCTGTTCGCGACGATGCAGGACAGTCAATGTGTCGCCGTCCGCGATGCTGACGACCTTGCCTTGAAAGTCATCCGGCAGCGGGAAAATCAACGAGGTGAATAGCAGTAATACAGGAAGTCGCATCGAAAAAACCTCATTCAGGAAATACCGCGTAAGGCTATAGCACCACTAACATGGATGAAAGTCAAACAAAATGTCCAAGGCATGCCCAGCCCCCCCTGCGGGGTGTCAGACTTCGGCCCGAAAGATTGACGCAGTCGTCGTCAGAGTGGTTACAGTAATCCGCGCTCTTGACCTGTTGTGCTCGGTAATTTTTTTCTGCACGCTTGTGCACCGGCTCGTTTTGCCTGCGTGGCGGCTGACGGACTTGCTCCAGAGTTTTCCCCGAGCTGATTTGCCTGCACGGGTTCAGTCGATGGACATTGAACCGAGAGTTTCACGGTCGTTAAGCAACTGTTCAATATTTCCGTTCCAAATGATCGGAGGGTTCTGATGCAAAGCACGAGTTCAGCAAGTGAACTCCTGGAACCGGTGGATTTGCAGGCAAAAGACCTTCCTGCTGACGCTCAGGTCGTGTATCTCGTGGACAAGTCGTCACGGCACGAACACCTGCTCTTCGGAGCGGATTTCCCTGGATCAACTTTTTGCGGCCCGTCCAACAAAGTTCGATTTCTGCGAATCGAGTGCAACCCAGGGACACATGAAGAAAACCTCATGAGGCTCTGGGTCGCGACTGTGAAAGCGACCAATCCCGGTCGCTACGCCTGAATGCCAGCCACCCGCTCGTACCATCCCTCGTGCTCCGGTCCCCGCATGAACGCCTGCCCGTGGTACGCGTTCGTCTGGCTCCAGCGAAAGTTCCACGACGGCGAGTCCAACTGGCAGGGATCGCCCGGAGCTTCAATCGCGGTCTGCTGAGCGATCAGTTGCTGGTCGATATCGCTATGTTTGGTCAGGGGCCGATGATTTGTTCAACGATGCCGAGCGCATTTCGCGTGCGATTGCGGAATTTGTCGCCCGCAACATCCACCTGCCATTGCCGGACGGCTCGCGCCGTACCGCTTCAAAATCAACCCGAAAAGCGGTGCCATTGCCCGCCAGCCCACGCTCTTGCCCAGACAACACCCTGCTGCCTCCGCCACCCCAACCTCAAGCAGCACTCTGCCTCTACCCTCCAATTCCGCGTCTTTCCGCGTCTTCCGCGGCCCAAAGCACGATCGCATTTCAATCAGAAGCAATCCGTGGTCTCGAAGCGCGATGTCCAGTTGATAGCCGCCATGATCGAGGGCCAATCCCGTCACCGCCAGCAGTTTCGGGAGCAACGGAATTCGCTGACCACGGGTTTTGTGCGGGGCTGTCGGCTGCGGAATGCAGCCCGCTACGGTGGAACGCGTTTCCCGCAAGGCACTTGCGTCACCCTTGAGAGTCTCCGCGTCTCCGAACGTGCCGCACAGATCATCACTCACCCCGCCGTAACCGCCGACACTCTCTCGCCGAAGCCCCGCAAACTCTCGCCCATCTCTGTCTCTCGCACGGGCTGGGTTCCGCGACGACCTCCTCAACCCAAGTCACCCGATTGGCGGGGCCAAGGCTGTTTGGTTTGCATCACTTGGCTATACGCTGGGCAACTGGCAGGATTTTGCGGACGATCTCCTGCAGGTCGCGCAAACCAGTGAAGACTTCATCGCCAAATCATCTCCCTTCGGTGTAAAATACGAAGTCTCGGGTGCACTCGGATGTCCGGGGCATCGATCAGGATCGG
>Ga0255093_1000397_pt1 | contig 20144 bp, 22 predicted proteins | sample Colum_Law_RepA_8_2_FD_188437 | JGI IMG/M metagenome (GOLD analysis project Ga0255093, IMG submission 188437) | Freshwater microbial communities from Columbia River, Oregon, United States - Colum_Law_RepA_8d | ecosystem: Environmental > Aquatic > Freshwater > River | place: USA: Oregon...
CCTCGCGTTCGATGCCGCAGAACACCCCGTCGCCCTGCAGCTCGGCGGCAGCGATCCAGACGCCCTCGCACGCTGTGCCGAAATGGCCGAGCGCTACGGTTACGACGAGGTGAACCTCAACTGCGGCTGCCCCTCCGACCGCGTGCAAACCGGCCGATTCGGTGCCTGCCTGATGAAGGAGCCTGCCACCGTCGCAGCCGCCGTTGGCGCCATGCAGCGAGCCACGGGCCTGCCGGTGACCGTCAAGCACCGCATCGGTGTAGACGAGTGCGAGGACTGGTCGTTTCTGAAGCACTTTGTCGAGACGGTAGCGGCTGCCGGCTGCACCGCCTTCATCGTCCACGCCCGCAAGGCCTGGCTGAAGGGTCTTTCTCCGAAGGAGAACCGCGAAGTACCGCCGCTCACCTACGAGCATGTCTACCGTCTCAAGCAGACCTTCCCGCAGCTCACCGTCGTCATCAACGGCGGCATCAAGACGCTGGAGTCGTGCGCGCAGCACTTGCAGTGGGTCGATGGCGTCATGCTCGGCCGCGAGCCCTACGAGAACCCTTGGTTTCTCGCCGGTGTAGATGCGGCGCTGTTCGATTCACCCGGCCCGGTGGCCAGCCGCGATCAAGCACTGCGCCGCATGCAGCCCTATATCGTCTCAGCGCTGGAACGCGGCGTGCCGATGAGCGCCATCACCCGCCACATGCTGGGGTTGTATCGCGGCCAGCCGGGTGGCCGGGCGTTTCGACGGGTGATGTCCGAGGGCGTGCACAAGCCGGGCGCGACCTGGGCCCTGCTCGAAAAGGCCCTGCTGGAAGTCACGCGCGAACTGGCCGTCGCCGCGTAGAATCTCGCTCCCCACGGTCCCACTGCGAAGTCGCCCATGTCGCTCCAAAAGCATGTCATCACCCTGCTGTGCGGCCTGCTCTGCACCTTGTTCGCGAGCTCCGCTTTTGCATCTGATGCACCCAAGAAGCACCCCAAAAAGCACACCCCCAAAACCCCTGCCACCCAAACCGCAACCGCACCCATGACCGATACCAATCCCAAAGTCCTGCTCGAAACCTCGCTCGGCAACATCACGCTCGAACTGGATGCCGCCAAGGCGCCCAAGTCCGTGGCCAATTTCGTCGCCTATGTGAAAGCCGGCCACTACGACGGCACCGTGTTCCACCGGGTGATCAAGGGCTTCATGGTGCAGGGCGGCGGCTACAGCGAGGACAATTACGGCGAGAAGAAAACCAACCCGCCGGTCGAAAACGAAGGTGGCAACGGCTTGAAGAACCTGCGCGGCACGATCGCCATGGCGCGCACCAACGACCCGCATTCCGCCACGGCGCAGTTCTTCATCAATCATGCCGACAACGATTTCCTCAACGCCGGCGCACGCGGGCAGTGGGGCTACGCGGTGTTCGGCAAGGTCGTCGAGGGCATGGATGTGGTCGACGCCATCGCCAACACCCCCACCGGCCGCACACCGCCATTTGGTCAGGACATGCCGTTGGCAAAGGTCGTTATCAAGAAGGCCAGCGTCATTGGCTGAGCCCAGCGCCGGCGCGGGAGCCATTTCATCGCCTGATCTGCTGCTGGCAGACCTGCACCTCCCCGTTGTCGCATGCGGTGCTGCACCCGAAGCCTCGTTCTTGAACGAGGCTTTTTTGCGTTTCTGCGCCGGGCCTGCCCGCTCTGCACGACGGGTGTTCTTGCTCGGCGATGTTTTCGAGTCCTGGGTGGGCGACGATCTGGGCCTCGCGGACTATCCGCGCGAAGTCGCAGCGCTGAGGGCGCTGTGCGATAGCGGCGTGGAAGTGCTGTACCAAACCGGCAACCGCGACTTTCTGCTCGGTGCCGCATTCGCAAAGGCCAGCGGGGCGCGGGCTCTGCCAGACGAACAGGTCGAAAATCTCGGCGGCATCGCCACCCTGCTCGCGCATGGTGATCAGTTTTGTACAGAAGACCTTGCCTATCAGCGCTGGCGCAGGTTTTCGCGCAACCGGCTGGCGCAATGGCTGTTTCTCAAACTGTCGGCGAACCGGCGGCGGCGCATCGGTGGCGGCCTCAGGGACGGCAGTTCCAGTGCCAAGCGCAGCAAGGCGGCGGCGATCATGGATGTCAACGACGAGGCGGTCGTCTCCGCGTTTCGTCGCCATCGCGTTTCGCGACTCATTCACGGCCACACCCATCGTCCCGCGACGCATGAGCACCCGATGGCCAGTGGGACAGCACAGCGCATCGTGTTGGCGGACTGGCGGCCGGACCGTCTGGAGTGGCTGCACGTCGATGCCGCCGGCTGGCGTCGCGAGTGTTTGCCAAGTCCACAGTAATTTTGGTTGTCGTTCATGCAAACGAATTGCCGATAATGCTTGCCGCAGCGTGATGTGGCTCGTTACCATCTGCGCCCCGCTATGCACCTTTCTGGAGAGAAACCATGTCCGCAGCCGTCGAACTCATCAAGAAGCTCCCCCAGGCGTATTCCGAAGGCTCGGACTGCGTGATCCAGTTCAACATCAGCCAGCCGCACTACGTCACGATCAAGGGTGGCGCAGCCTCCGCCAGCGAGGGCACCGCCGCCAATGCCGACCTCGGCATCACGATGGAAGACGATGATTTCGTCGCCCTGATGAAAGGCGAGTTGAATGGCATGACTGCATTCATGACCGGCAAGCTGCAGCTCGAAGGCGATCTGATGCTGGCGCAGAAGCTCAGCAGCTACTTCGATCCCTCCAAGCTGGCCTGATCGGATCCATGGCGGTTTCACCGCCCATTGACGACCGCACCGAAGCCCTGGACCTCACCGTCCGGGGCTTTTTGTTTTGCCTGCGCCGCGACCTAGAAGGGCGCCTGACACTCGCCGCCCCGCATCTGGAGGGCTATGGTGCCTTCACGCTGGATTGGTCCAGCGCGGATGTACAGCGACGGATCGCCGGTGGCCGCAAGCAACTGCTCGCCAAGGCCATCGGCCTGCACAAAAAACCCACGCTGACGGTATTTGACGCCACTGCAGGTCTGGGCCGGGATGGCTACACGCTGGCCGCACTGGGGGCCAGCGTGACTCTCGCCGAGCGTAATCCCGTGCTGGCCGCCTTGCTGCGCGATGCCCATCGCCGCGCGCTGGGCCTGAACCTTCTGCGGGATGCCGCCGGGCGCATGCAACTCGTCGAACAGGACAACACGACTGATCTGGGCAGCGCTGCCGCCGGGACCGACGTGATCTACCTTGATCCGATGTATCCAGACGATGGCAAACGCGCGCTGCCGAGCAAGGAAATGCAGATCCTGCGCGACCTCACGGGCGGCGACCCCGATGGGGATGCGCTGCTGAAGGCGGCCCTCGCCACGCGGACCTCCCGGGTGGTGGTGAAGCGGCCCAGCAAGGCACCTTGGCTCGCCAACGCAAGGCCCAACCTCAGCATGGAAGGCACGCAGGCGCGCTTCGATATTTATCTCTGTTGACGCCGAGGTGAATTACCAGGACTAGGCATTGGACCGACGCTGACCGAACTTGACTCGCACCGCTGCCGGAATGTCTTCGACGCGAATGAATACCAAGCCATCCAGCGTATTGCCGAAATCGGCATCGACGTTGAAGCCCGCGAAACGTCCCCTGAGATCCAGATAATGGCGTAGCAGCACTGGCAGCCCACTGCCCTGCTCCACTCGCGCAATCACACGCGACAGCAGTGCGGGGTCTGACAGCGCGGCGATCACCTGCCGCGTCTCGGGGTGACTACGGCGACTGGCCGACGGTGTGCGGGCACGCACCAGTACCTGCAGTGCGGCGTCACTGTGGTGAGTCGATAGCGCCGTCTCCATCAAGGTGCGGCTCAGGGCGCTATAACTGGCGCTGATGCTGACAGGGCCGAACAGGCAACGGATGCTGGGTTGGGCATCGAGCACGGCGGCAATGCCGGACCACAACAATCGCAAGGCGCGGAAGTTGCGCTGCCATTCAGGCCGCACGAAGGAGCGCCCCAGTTCGATTGAAGGACCAAGATGCGACAACAAACGTTCGTCGTACTCGAACAAGGTATGGGTATAGAGCGATGTCGGCTCGCCCACCGCCGCGGTAAAGCCCATGCGGTAGGCCCCAATCACCTCGCGCTGGTCGGCATGCCAGACGAACAGGTGCTGGTAGTGGGCATCAAACCGGTCGAGGTCGAGCGGCTGGCCTGTGCCTTCCTGCACCCGACGAAAGCTCAGTTCGCGCAGACGGCCGATTTCAAGCAAGGTCGAGGGAATCTGCGCGGCCCCAGCCAGATAGACCTTGAACTGACCTTGCTCACACAGCAGGCAAGCACTGGGTAGCGCGGCGAGTTCATCGGCGAGGATTTGCGGTGCGACGGGCTCTGCGATGGGGCACTGCGAAGGGGCCTCAGGCACCTCGGCACTCGGTGCCGCGCCCGAGCGATACCCCAAGCTGTCGCTGAGCAGCCGCAGATAGGCGGTTTGGGCTTTGGGCTCCAGTCGTGCCAGCTCGGTCGCGGCGACCGGCTCGCCCAGATGCACGCTCACCATCGAGTTGCGCTGCTGCAGGAGGTCACGCGGCAGACAGGCGGTTCGCAAACGGGGATGCACCGCGCCCGCCAGCAGGGAGGGCCAACGGGCATGACCTTCGATGTGCATGGGCAGGATCTGCGCACCACTCTTGCGTGCCAGCAGCGCCACACTCTCGGCCCACGGTGGGTCGGCAATACGACGGCCGCGCCAGTCCAGCCGACTGACCTCCCCGGCCGGGAAGATCAGGAGTGCACCACCCTGGGCGAGGTGTCGCAGCGCCATCCGGACCCCCCCCAGACTCGCACCCGGAGTAAAAACATCCACTGGTGCGATCAGCGGCGCGATTTCGGGAATCCGCCGCAGCAGGCTGTTGGCAAACAGCAGCAAGTCAGGACGCTGGGCGAGCAGCAGATCAGAAAGCACAAAGCCATCCGCCGCGCCATAGGGGTGATTGCAGATCACGATCAGCGGACCGCTTTGGGGAATGCTCTCCTCCCGTCCGCTGGCCAGGCGATAACTCATGCCGAGCTTTTTCAACGCATAGCGCATAAAACCGGCGGGAGAAAGCCCTTCGGGTCGCCGGGCGTACAGCGCTTCTAGTTGCGCCAACCCACTCGCCCGCTCCACTGCGGTGGCCGCCCAACCAAGACCACGACGACGGGGCAGTGAAAAAGGCGGGCTATCGGAACGTGGATTCATGACGGACTCTCTGAGGCGGTCGCCCACTGTGAATGTTGCGGCTGAACCAGGGGATGCCAGGGCAAACCAGCCGGATGAAGTGTTTTGACCCGCGGCGTCAGGGTTGCGCCAACAGACTCTCAATCTGGGCTTCGATGCGCTTCGCCTGCTGATCGCCAACGTGGGTTTCACCGGCATATATCGCCTGAATCTGACCCTGACGATCGATCAAGTAAAACGCCGGCCAGTAGCGATTTTCAAAGGCATTCCAAGCCGCGTGGTCGTTGTCGACCATCACGGGGTAACTGATCTTGAACTCGCGCACCTTCTCGCGAATGCTGCTGATGACTTTCTCGCGCTCGAATTCCGGCGTGTGGATGCCGATCGCAACCAGCCCCTGATCCCGATAGCGGGCCTCAACGGCATTGAGCCATGGAAACGAGCGATAGCAGTTCCAGCACTCGAATGTCCAGAAGTCGACTAGCACGACCTTTCCACGCAAGCCTGCAAGGGTCAGTGGGGCCGAGTTGATCCACTCGGCGCCGCCCCGAACAGGAAGCTCTGGCGCGAGCTGCGCCGACGCGCTGGAAGCGCCGCCGCAAGCAGCCAGCAGCATGACGGCCGAGGCGGATACGACACGGGCTGAACGCGACCACTGCAATCTGGACATGGGACTTCTCCTGAACCATCCGACTCAGTGAGTTGCCGGGACCGGCGGTGCTTTGGCCCACACCGCTTCAACCCGGGCATCGCGGCCACAGCCGCGTCGGTAGTAGGCATAACGGATGGGATTCTTCTTGTAATAGTCCTGGTGATAGTCCTCGGCGACATAGAACGGCCCAGCCGGCACGATCTCGGTAAACACCGGGCCCGGCAGCACTTTGGATGCCACGAGCCTGGCCTTGCTCTCGGCCGCGATGCGGGCCTGCTCCGGCCCTTGCGTGAAAATGGCACTGCGGTATTGGCTGCCGTGGTCACAGAACTGCTGGTCTTTCACCGTAGGATCGATATGCCGCCAGAAGTACTCGACGAGTTGGGAGTAGCTGATCTGGCTGGCGTCGAAATGCACCTCCACCGCCTCGGCATGGCCAGTGCCACCGCCGGACACGCGCTCATAGCCGGGATCTGGAACCGTACCGCCGATGTAGCCGGAGACCACTTCAGACACGCCGGGCAGTTTCTCGAAATCAGACTCGACGCACCAGAAACAGCCGCCGGCGAAGATCGCGGTTTGCTCGGCAGGCGCGGGGGCCGCAGGTGCTGCCGGTGCAGCACGAGCGCAAGCCGTCACCAAACCCAGGAGGATTGCGGCCCAGATGGAACGATGGATCTTCATGGTCAGTCAGCTCACCAATGCCGGCAACGCCTCGGCGCCGGGCACAAACCGCAACGCCACCCCGTTGTTGCAGTAGCGAAGACCGGTCGGCGCCGGTCCATCGTCAAACACATGCCCGTGATGTCCACCGCAGCGCGCGCAGTGATACTCGGTGCGCAGACTGAAGAAAGAACGATCTTCCCTGGTGCCAATGGCCCCTTCGTCGGCCTGCCAGAAACTCGGCCAGCCGGTGCCACTGTCGAACTTGTGGGCGCTGGTAAACAGCGGCAGGTTGCAAGCGGCACACACATAGCGACCCTCGCGCTTTTCGTGAGTCAGCGGGCTGCTGAAGGGGCGCTCGGTGTCTTCCTCGAACAGCACCCGATAGCTGGCGTCGGGGAGGGCTGCCTTCCAAGTCGCCTTTGATTTGATCAGGGGCGCGGTCGCCTTGACCTGATTGGATGCCGCCCGCAGGTAACCCGGCAGGGCAGAAACAGCCGTTAGGCCAGTGAGTTGCAGCAGAAGGTTGCGGCGGTTCATGGGTTCAAGTCGTCCAGGTAGATCGGCCCTGTATCGACTACATGCTGCGGCAAGTGGTTGCAGTGCCGCAGCCCCGGCAAGCGCATAGCGCCTATTCGCTGAGCCGATGAATCAGGGCCAGCGGAATAAAATGCGCGTTTCACCCAAGCCAACACCATCGGGTCCGAAGCGTCTTTCCGTCACGACCCCTGACCCGTCTGCAGCCACCAGTATCACCGTGCTGCAACGCGTGCCGTACTCCCGACCCCGGATAAAGGCTGGTGCCACGAACCGCTCGCGGGCGAGACCAACGCCGGTGTCCGGAAGTGCGGAGTCTGGTGGTGTCGCAGGATTGGAGAGGGCCGTGAACAAGTCAGTGCTGTCGGCGCGATCTCTGGAAAGCCAATCCGCCAAGGCTTGCTTCAAGGTGGTGGTCTTTGGCCAGGGGGTATCGAGCGTGGCGTTGGAGAGTCCATATATGCCAGAGGGCAGCGTTTGCATGGGCACGCCAGGCTGGTTGCTGGCGTAGATGGCTTGAGAAGCATCCATCAGCAGCAGATTGCAGGGGCCATACTCGGTCAACTTTCCAGCAGAGCTCCCCAGATACTGCAGGGGCGAATCAGTGCCGGCCAGGTAGTTCAGCGCCAAGGCGCCACGCGATCGCAAACCCGCCCGGGGCAGCTCTGGAAGACGGACATTGGTCACAGCCGCCAGCCGCCCTCGCGTGTTGATGCCGAGCCAAGTGCCGTTCGCCTCGATGTCCCGCCCTGCAATCACCTCGGGATGATCAGACCAGACCGCCAGTGGCGCGGCGGGTCGAGCATGAAACTCATCACGGTTGGCAATGAGCACAAGTCGCCAGTCGGGGGTGGGGTTGAGCGCGAACGCAATCAGGCACATGGCAGCGGCAACATGGTGGGGCGATGCAGAGACCAACCAGACCCAAGACAGGGTGGATCGTTCCGCTTCAGACCGCGCGACTCAGCGCAGCTTGCCAGGCTTGGCCCCTCCCAGGGCTTTGACATAGATCACCAGGCTGTGGCCGACGATCTCGAAGCCATGCTTCTCAGCGATCTCGTGCTGGAGGTTCTCGATCTCGGGACTGACAAACTCAATCACCTTGCCGCTTTCCACATCCACCATGTGGTCATGATGCTCACCGCGCTCCAACTCGAACACCGCATGGCCGCCCTCGAAGTTCAGCCGCTTCACCAATCCGGCCTGCTCGAACTGGGTGAGCACGCGGTAGATGGTGGCGAGTCCGATATCCGCATCCTCCTTGATCAGCAGCTTGTAGACGTCCTCTGCGGACATGTGCCGCATCGAGTTGCTCTCGAGGATTTCGAGGATCTTCAGCCGCGGCAGGGTCACCTTGAGCCCAACGTTGCGGAGGTCTTGTGATTCCATGGCGATCTTCAATTGGGATGCGGTGCGCTGGGATTGGCGAAACCTGCTTTCCGCTATTATCGCCCCTCGTTTTTGATCCGGCCAATGACATGCGTGTTTTGCTCAATGCGGCAGTTGCCGCAGCCTTGGGGTTGTCGCTTTCCGCTTGCAGCCTGGTGTTCAAACTGCCCACTCGACAGGGCAACATCATGGAACAAAAGCAGCTCGATCAACTCAAGGTGGGCATGACACGGCAGCAGGTGACCTACCTGTTGGGCACGCCCATCGCCGCCAGCCCGTTCCGCAATGATCGCTGGGACTACCTGGGCTATTACAAGTCGCCGCGCGGCGTCGAAAACAATCGCACTGTCACGCTATACTTCGAGGGGGACGTGCTGGCTCGCATGGAAGGCATTGCTGCACCGGCAACCGACGAGTCGCAGCCGAAGGGCCTGAGCAGTGCCGCAATCTACAAGCAGCAGAAGGCGGAGAAAAATGAAGACTCGCGAGCCGACTCGCCGAAAGAAGCCGACGTGATTCTCACGCAGCCTTCAAACACGCCTTAAGACACCCGCCTTCTCGCGCGGCTCGCGGCGCGGGCACGCTGGCGCCGCTGGTCCTTCGGGTCGGTCTGCAGCGGGCGCAAGATCTCTACGCGGTCGCCAGCGGCCAGCACGGTCTCCGGGGTGATCAGCCGGCCAAAGCGGGCCAGTGGTGCAGCATCTCCTCCACGGTCGCGCCAATCTGCCGTCAATCCGGCCATCGCGATGGCTTGGGCAGCGGAGCAACCCTCAGATACCAGTATTCGGATGAGCTGCTGTGATCCCGCCGTCGCCGAGACGACTTCCACCTCAAACGGTGGCATGTGCATCCCCATACAAGGCCTGGGCTCGCTGCCTGAAAGCCTGCATCACATTGCCAACCGCACGGTCGAGTTGCGGCGATAACAGCCTCCCCAGTGAGGCGCCCCAGTCGACCTCGATGCTCAAGCTCACTTTGCAGGCCGCATCGCCTAAAGGTTGAAATCGCCACTCACCACTCAGGCTCTTGAATGGCCCGCGCAGCAGCCGCATCTGCAACACGAGTGGCCCCTCGGCTGTGGTGATCACCATGTTTTCGGTCAGGAAACTCTCGGTCAGACCCGCAAACTTGAAACGCAGTCCGGCCCGGGTACGCCCTGCTTCGGTACTTTCTACCGTGGCACCAATGCAGCCGGGCATGAACACCGGGTATTGCGCCACATCCTCCACTAGCGCGAGCAGCAGCGCTGGCGCGAAACCCATCAGTGCAGAACGCTCGACTTTCAACATCCTTTGATCCACCTCAACAAGTGCAGCGCGCTGCGAAGCCTATAATTTTGCGATGAGCCATCCCAAACAGAAAGAAAAGAATCCAGATCGTCTCATCGCGGCCAACAAGCGGGCTCGCTATGAGTACTTCATCGAGGATTCCTACGAAGCCGGGCTGATGCTTGAAGGCTGGGAAGTGAAAAGCCTGCGCGATGGCCGTGCCCAGATTACCGAAGCCTACGTCATCATCAAGAACGAAGAAGCCTGGTTGATTGGCGCCCACTTCATCCCCTTGAAGCAGACCTGCACGCACGTCTTCGCAGACGCAACGCGCACCCGCAAGCTGCTGATGAACCGCAAGGAACTCTCGGTGCTGGTTGGAAAAGTTGAACGCGCCGGTTACACGCTGATTCCCCTCGACCTGCACTGGACTGATGGCCGCGCCAAACTGCAAGTCGGTCTGGCAAAGGGCAAGAAGTCGCACGACAAGCGGGACACCATCAAGGAGCGTGATTGGCAGCGCGAACAAGGCCGCGTCATGCGCAGCATCGCCAAAGGCTGAACTCCCGCCACGCGCCTGGCCGCAGGTTGCGGCGCGGCCGAGTCTTTCGCGGATTTTTCGATACGCCCGTTGCAGCCGAACAAAGCGCCTATACTTCACCACCACGGGGGTGACATGGTTTCGACAGCGGTATTGAAACCCGACGTGCATGCCGAGCTGTAGATCTGCTCGTTAAACGGTCTACAAACAAGCTAGTTGCGAACGACGCTAACTACGCCCTCGCCGCTTAATCCCGGCGAGCGGATGCCCCTCTAGTGCTGGTGATGGGGGGTGCATCCGTCGACTCTCACCAGACCGTCTTCACGTTCGCTCTTAACGTGAAGATCAAAACCCAAGGAGATAAGTGCAGGCGTTCCGTGCTCGACCGGCAACCTGCATCGAAAACCAAAGTCGGGATAAGCATGTAGATCGGAAGGCGGAGAATCGTTGGACGCGGGTTCAATTCCCGCCACCTCCACCAATTTGTAGAAAATCTTGACCGCCGTTGCCTAAGTCTGACTAACAAAGTCAATGACTTAGGCGCGGCGGTTTTTTCTTGCCCGTCGAATCTGTCGTCAGGCTTGGGCACCGTTGGGCACCAGGAAGGCACCACAGAGGCACCAGATTCAGACGCGGGGGGTTTGGGGCGCAGCCCCAAGGCAGCGCAGCGGAAACCAGCACCCTTTGAGATTCCGGTCGCTTGGCTCGTGTGCGCCTCGGTCGCCGCCAACGCACGGTCCGGCTATCCCGGCCACCGGGCTATCGAAGTTGAGGTGGTGCCTGCTGGCAAGTGCCATGTCGCCTATGCGGTGATTCGTGAGGGCAGCCGCCACATTGCGCGCCTGGTCGGCGACTTCGCCCCGACAGAGCTGGAAGCGCTGCACAGCCTCGAACCGCTATTCGTTCGCTTCGCTGGGTCTAAGCCGGAGAAGACGCCATGAGCGCCCCCGCAGCGAGCGGAGCGAGCGCCGGGGGTGCGATGGCGGCTTCTCCTGGGCTTGTCCCTTATGAAACAAGTGACACGCCCGAAGATAAAACCCGCTTCTGCATTGACCCGGTCGAGTCGCGCTATACCCGCATGAAGCGTGGCACCATCACGAGCGCCCGACTGCATCAGGAAGCGGTGGCAGCTATCCGGGCACGATTCAAGACCGCCATGCTGACCCTGACCTATCGACCTGGCGTCGACTGGAAACCGCACCACATCTCTGATCTCATCAAGTGCATCCGCGAGCACTGCCGACGCAGTGGCATCCTCTTTCGCGGCGTGTGGGTCGCAGAGCTACAGAAGCGCGGGGCCGTGCATTTCCACCTGCTGTTCTGGCTGCCCTACGGCGTCACCCTCCCTAAGCCCGACAAGCGCGGCTGGTGGCCGCACGGCATGACGCAATGGATGTGGATCAGGAAGCCCCTGCGGTATGTCACCAAGTACGTCAGCAAGGGCAGCGGCGATCTTCACTTTCCCAAAGGTCTGCGCCTCTATGGCGCGATGGGACTCGGTAAAGAACAGAAGATGCAGCGCCGCTGGTGGATGCTGCCCGGATACATTCGCAGCCGCTTCACCGATTGGCGCGAGGACGTTACCAGAGCAGCGAAGGGCTTCGTTGTCCGCAGCACTGGCGAGCATGTGAACTCGCTCTACAAGTTCGTCGGCATGGAGTTTGGGCGGGCGTGGATTCGGCTAAACCCTGATGTGGCGTGGTTCGATTACTTCAATGCAAATCCTTCTGAATTGGCGGCGCTCGTGCTTAATTCGATGCAACCGCATCTGAGAGGAGCAGCTATCATTCCTTAGCAGCCCCTTGATAGAGCAATTCAATGCCAAAGAAACCACCAAGACTTCCCCCCGAGTTCCCTGACTCACAGAAGCTTCAGGAGCAGATTTCGAGGGCAATCATGGAGTTTGGCGGTGGGCTCTCCTCTGCAACTGAACTCGAAAGCGCCATCGGCATGCTCTACATGGGCCATGCCTTTGGCTGGAAGGTGCTCTACATCGTTCACTCCGCTTCAACGGTGAGGAAGTACGAGCGAATCCTGGGGATCGTCGCCAAAGAAGAATTTCCTGAAGAGACACATCATTCCGACCGCTCAGTGGCTTTTGGCATCGCCAAAAAGGTCAGCAACTTCTGGAAAGCCGTGCGTGGTGAGGTGCCGGTGGAAGGAATCCGAGACAAAAGCATCTCTCTTCCTTAGGACTCCATGAATGCTACGTAAGGTGCATTGACAGCATCTTACGATGCATACATTATTCCTCCGCCACCATAGCGGAGGAATCCAATGCGTCATGCAAGCGAGCCCGGCCTAACCGGCATTATCTGGGTCACGATTGAGAGGGCCGCCGAGCTGCTTGGCCTGACTCGTCAGGCCATCTATGCGCGCATCAAGCGCCGTGAGTGGCGTGAGGGCACCCAATACAAAAAACGCGGAAATCGCGTGTTCATCAACATGCCGGAGGTCTACGCATGGATCGAACAGGCGTAAGCAACAAGCGCGGACGCTGCCTGCTCTCCTTCGTCTATCAAGGCAAACGTGAGCGGGTATTGCTGTCGAGCCTTCACTTCGACAAGCCATCTGACCTCAAGGCCGCACAACGCGTCCTCGCTACGGTCAAGCGCCAGATCGAACTGGGCACGTTCTACTTCCCAGACCACTTCCCGGATCATCCACGCGCTGCGCGCTTCCGCAAAGGCCATCACATCAAGCTATCTGATGCCTTGAAGAATTGGCTCTTGGCAAAGCGTCCGCGTGTCGAACCAACGACCTACCACGGCTATGAAAAAGACGTGGTTCATCACCTGATTCCCACCTTCGGCGACTACCGTCTCTCTGAACTACTGACCTCCGACATTGAGCATTGGCTGCAAGGTCTCAGTGTTTGCGGAAAGACTAAAAACAACATCCTCATTCCGCTTCGATCCGTCTATCGCCAAGCCTTGCGAGACGAAAAAGTAGAGCGCGACCCTGTAGAGAAAATCCCGCTCTTTCAGCATCGCGCGAAAGAGCCCTACCCGCTCTCGCGGGCTGAAATTGAAGCAGTGCTCAATGCCTGCGATGGGCAGATTCAAAACATCATCGAGTTCGCAATTTGGACTGGCCTACGCACATCTGAGCTAATCGCAGTGCGCTGGGAGGATGTGGATTGGAATCCGAAGGCTGGCAAAGTACATGTCCGTATGACGCGCACCAGCCAGGGCGAAAAGAGCCACGGCAAGACCGCCACTTCGGTGCGCGCTGTTGATCTGCATCCACAAGCGCGCGACGCCTTGAAGCGCCAGCTCGCGCACACCGAAGGTAAGAAGTTCGTTTTCGAGAATCCGCGCTCGGGCGAGCCTTGGAAGCACGATGGCCCCTACCGCAAGGTGGCGTGGACTCCTGCACTTAAAGCGGCGGGCGTGAAGTATCGGCCTGCCTACCAAAGCCGCCATACCTTCGCATCGATGCTGCTGAGTGCCGGTGTTGAGCCGATGTATGTCGCACAACAGATGGGCCACCGCGATTGGGGAATGATTCGCAAGGTCTATGGGCGCTGGCTACCGGAACACTCGGGCAGGCAGCAAGCCATTGTCGCAAGCATCTGGGCACCACAGGGGCCCCGGAGTCTTGCAAATGATTGATATTGAAAAAGGAATCAGTGGGTTCAATTCCGCCACCTCCACCAAATGAGGTTCCAAGAGGAACCAAATCGGCACCTAAACCCCGCGTAATTGTGGGGTTTTTTATTGGGCACCTGTCACTACAGGGCCTAGAAATGCTGGTGACTTCATCAATCAGTAGCGCATCGCCTACTGCCTGACGCATAGAGCGAGCGCACTCGGTCACCGCGCTGAGGCCATCGGAAGTCTCTTCATCCACGACGTGACCCCATCGACCACCTGCTCGCCAGCGGGTTCCATCATCGGCGTGTGAGACAAGCCCTCCAGCAACAGCAGTTCGGCGTTCAGATTTTTCGCCAGTGCTTGCGCGACCGCGGGCGGAATCAGACGATCTCCGCTCATCCCGATGACGAGGGCGGGCACCTTTGCAGGTGTTGGCCGTGCCGGCAGCAGGCTTTCTGCCAGCGCGCGCAGTGACTCTCCGCGCAGCCCCTCCACGAAGCGCGCGCGGAGCGCGCCATCGGCTTGCGCAGAGGCGATCCCTGCGGGCAGGCGACGGGTGAGCCGCCGGACGGGCGAAGCCAGGGCAAGTCCCAGCAACATGCCGAGACTCACGGGCTCACGCCACGCGTAACCCAGCATCACCTGGGGCACGCCGCGCCCCGGCAGCGCGTTGAGCAGCACCATGCCCGCAAGCGGGATCTCTGCGGCCAGTTCCAGCGTCACGCGCCCACCCAGCGAGTAGCCCAGTACCACTGGCGGCCTCGGTAGTTGCTTGATGGCCTCGCGCAGATCTTCGCGGAAATCACGCAGCCCCAGCAGGTGTCGCTTGAGCGGGCCGGCCTGGTCGCTGCGAAAGTCCATCGCCCAGGTGTCGATACCCGCCGCCGCCCAGGCGGGGGCGAAGCGGTCTTGCCACAGGCTGATGCGGTTGAACGCACCGGGCACGAGCAGCAGGGGCGGCAGTTTGGGGGGAGATTTGGCTGCGGGCCAGTGTCGGAGTCGGATGGTGCTCATGGGCGGTGTTACGCGGGCAGGCGGGCGCCGACATCGGCCGCGATGGACTGATCGGGCGGCAGCAGCTTGTAGAGCACGGGCGTGACCAGACGCCCCAGCAGCGTGGAGCTGATGAGCCCGCCGATGATCACCCAGGCCAGCGGCGAGTAGATGCCGGAGTTCTGGATGGCCAGCGGCAGCAAGCCGCCCACGGCCGTGAGTGAAGTGAGCAGGATGGGCAGAAACCGCACCTCGCCCGCCTTGGCGATGGCCTCATCCAGCGGCACGCCCTCGGCCCGCAACTGGTTCGTGAAATCCACCAGCAGAATCGAGTTCTTGATCTCGATGCCCACCAGCGCGATGAAACCGATCATGGCCGTGAACGAGATCGAGTTGCCGGTGAGGAACAAGGCCACTAGGCCGCCGGTGATGCCCAGCGGAATGACCGTGGCCACGATCAGCGTGGACTTGAAGCTGCCGAACTCCAGCACCAGTACGGCGGTGATCCCGAAGACGGTCAGCAAGATCGCCGTGCCAAAGCCCGACAAACTTTCGGCCTGGCTCTCGGCCTCGCCCCCGATTTCAAAGCGATAGCCGGGCGGAAGGTTCATCTGCTCCAGTCCATTCACGATGCCGGCCGTCACCGCGGCCGTATTGAACCCCGCCTGCGGATAGGCCGTGACCGTGACCGAGCGGCTGCGCCCATAGCGCGCAATGCTGGGCGGCGATTGCACCAGTTCCACCCCGGCGAGTTGCGCCACCGGGATCTGTTCGCCGGTACTGGAACCCACGTGCAGCCCTTCCAGCACATCGAGCGTGCTGCGGCCCTGCATGGGGCCCCTCAGCACCACTGGATAGTTGTCGCCATCCGCCGTGCGGAAGTCGCCTGCTTCCAGTCCCGATACGGCCAGACGGATGTTCTGGTCCAGCTCGATGGGCCGCACGCCTAGCAGGCCGGCCTGTGCCACATCGGGTGCCAGTTGCAAGTCCATCTTGCCGCGCCGCAGGGGATTGACCACATCGCGTGCGCCCGGCGTGTTGGCCATGCGTTGTTCGAGTTGGCCGGCGAGATCGCGCAGCACCGTGAGGTCGGGGCCAATCAGGCGCAGCGCAATCGGCGCGTCAATCGGCGGACCATTCTCGAACTCCTTCAACAGCACTTCAGCACCCGCAATCTCGTCGAAGCGGCTGCGCAGCCGCGCATAAAGCGCCGGGGTGGTTTCGGGGTTGTAGCGATGCAGTTGCACGAATACCTCGGCGTAGTTGGCAGCCGGTTCACGCGAGAACAGGTTGTAGTAAATCTGCGGATTGCCACGGCCGATGTTGGCCATGAAGTGCTCCACGTCTTTCTCGCTCGCCAGCGTCGACTCGATGGCGCGCACGACGCGGTCGGACTCCTGCAAGCTCGCGCCGACCGGTAGCCGCGCCTGAATCAGAAACTGCGGCGTCTCCGCCTTGGGAAACAGCGAGAAGCCGATGGTGGGAATCAGCATGAAGCTCAGTGCAACCACGACACCGGAGAGCAGCATCACTCGCTTGGGTGCGGCCAGCGCGCGATGCAGCAAGGGGGCGTAGATGGTGTGAATGGCCGACATCGTGAAGCGCAGGGCGGCGTTGCCTTCTTCCTTCTCGTGCCGTGGCAGCATCCGCGAGGCCAGGTAGGGAATGATGGTGAGCGAGATGAACAGCGAGGCCGTCACGGTGAACACCACCGCCACCGGCAGCGAGCGGATGTATTTGCCGGAGTTGCCGGGCAACAGCAGCAACGGCAGAAAAGCAAACAGCAGCGTGGCGGTGCAGCCCAGCACTGCAAGTGCAATCTGCTGGGTGCCCAGAATGGCCGCTTGCAGGCGGCTGTGGCCTGCGCGCATGAAGCGGGCAATGTTTTCGGTGACGACGATGCTGTCATCCACCAGCAAACCCAGCGCCACCACGAAACCCGCAATCGAGAGTTGATTGAGCGAGAAGCCGGCAAAGTGCAGCGCTGCCAGGCCCGTGGCGAGCGAGAGCGGAATGGAGATCATCACCACGCCCGCGGCGCGCAGGCCGAGCGGCAGCAGGGTGATGACAACCAGCGCAATGGCGATACCGAGATCGGTCGTCAGGCGCGACAGACGCTCTTCCACGTTTTTGGATTGCTTGAACGTGGGCACCAGCTGGATGTCACCGGGCAGGCGGGCCTTGAAGGCCGCCATGGTCTCGTCGATGGCGGCCTGGGTACGCGCGATGTTCTGGCCATCCTTCTGGTTGGCTGTGACCCACACTGCACGCTGGCCGTTGAGTCGCGCTTCCACCTCGCGGGACTGGTAGTCCCAGGTCACGGTGGCGATGTCCTTGATGCGAATCAGCCGGCCAGCACTGCCGCCCACCACGGTCTCCCGCACTTGGTCGAGGTCGGTATACGACCCCGAGGTTTGCAGGTTGTAGCGGCGTGGACCGCTCTCGATGGCACCACCCGGCACGTTGGTATTTTCGCCCGCGACGGCGGCGAGCACATCGCCGGCGCGCAGCTTCAACTCGGCCAGACGTTTGAAGTCGAGTGCCACGCGCAGCTCGCGTTGCGGGTAGGCCCAGGTCTCGGATTCCCGCACGCCGGGGATGCGCTCCAGCTCGTCCTGCAAGGCCTCGGCCTCTTCCGCGAGCCGGGCGTAGCTGGCGGTTTCCGATACCAGCCCAATCTGCACGATCTGCACCAGACCGGGGTTGATCTTGTCGATCTCCTGCCGGACGACGCCGCCCGGCAGTTCAGGGCGCAGCGCGTTGATCTCGCGCGAGACCTCGTCGTATCTCTTGTCGACGTCGACGGTCGCATCAAACTCCACGAACACCACGGAGAGGCTGTCATCCGAGGTGGAGGTAAGTTTCTTGACGTCATCCAGCCCCTTGATGGCATCTTCGATTGGCTCGCTGATCTGCCGCTCGATGACGAGCGGATCGGCACCGGGGTAGAGGGTGACAATCCGGAATGCCGAGATCGGAAAGTACGGGTCTTCAGAGCGCGGGATGGCATGCAGACTGCTGAAGCCCAGGGCGATGAGCAGCCCAAACAGCACCAGCATGAAGGGGCCGTTGCGCACGGAGAGCGCGGCGATGTTCATGGCTTGGGGTTCTCCAGGGCGGCGAGCCGAACTTTCTCGCCATCGCGCAGATAGGCCGCACCGTCAGTGACCAGCTGCGTGCCGGCGGGGAGCGGCTGTTGCAGGGCGGCGTCGCTGCCTTCGATGAAAGCCACCGACACCTTGATGCCCTGCACCGTGCTGGTGGCGGCATCAAAGCGATAGGCCAGCGCCTGTTGCTGATCACCTTCCACGAGTGCTGCCAAAGGCACCCGCGTCAGCGTGCCGCCAGTCGCCCCAGACGGCCTGATGGTGGCGCGGCCGATCAAGCCGCTCGGCAGCGGGCGGTTGAGTGCCGCTGCATCGAGGCTCAGCTCGGCTTGGTAGGTTCCGGTACGGGCATCTGCTGCCTGCGACAGCTGACGCACGCGCGCCGGGAGGCGCTGCACGGGAATGGCATCGAAAACGATCTCGGCGGGATCGTTGATCTGGAGCCGTAGCGCATCGCGATCCGGCAGCGCCACCTTCAACACCATGCCACCCTGCTGATTGCCCACGACCAGCACCGGGGTGCCCGCGGCCACCAGCTCCAGCGGTTCCACCAGACGGCTGAGCACGCGACCATCATCGGGCGCGATGATTTCGGCGTATTCGCGGTTGAACGCCACGGCCTTGAGCTGCGCCTGCGCAATGGAGGCCGCAGTGCCCAGGTCATCCAGCTGCTCTTTGGTGACGACATCCTGCGAGAACAGCGTCTTGCCGCGTTCGAGGTCGCGCGCGGCTTTGGTGGCAGCGGCCTGGGCTTGTTGCACCTGGGCATCAATCTCGGCCACGTCGATTTTCGCCAGCCTTTGACCTTTCTTGACGAGATCACCCTCGCGCACATCGATGCGAGCGACCACACCGCCGACCTTGAACGACAGCCGCGCCTCATCGCGGCTGGCCACCAGACCACTCACCACAATTTGTGGCTCGGCAGGGCCTTCGCGCACGGTGGCCACCTGCACGATGCGCGGCGCGGACGGCGGCAGTGGCTCGGCGGGCTTTGAGCAGGCAGAGACCAGCAGGAGCACTGCGGCCAGATGGCCCGAACGGAGCGCGCGGTGGGCATGAAGTGGCAGCAGGGGGCTGGCAGGAAGGGTCATGGGGAAACTCCGGGGAGCAATGCAGACAAGGGAAAGCGGGCTTCGGTGAACTCCAGCTCCGCAGCGGCAATGCGCTGGTCGCTGCGCGCGAGCAGCAGGCCCAGGCGAGCGGCGGTGGCGCTGCGCTCGGCGTCGATGAACTCGGCCTGCGAGAGCTGGCCGGCATCGCGCTTGCGCTCGGCAATGCGCAGCGACTCCTCGGCCGCCGCGCGGCGTGCCGTCGCAGTGGTCAGTCCGTCGGCGGTGGTCTGCACGCGATCCAACGCATTGGCGCGTGCGAGTTGGAGCTGACGCTGGACATCCTGCCGCAGGGCCCTGAGCTGGTTGGCCTGCGCGCTGGCGCGCGACACGGCGGCGCGGCGGGTGCCGAAATCCAGCAGGGTCCACTTCAGCACCAGCGAGAGGGTTGCCACATCGGCGTCGCGGCCAAAGCGGTAGTCCTCGCCCTGAATGCCAGCATCGGCCACCAGGGCCAGCACCGGCTGATAGGCCGCATCGGCCAGCCTGCGGGCGCCTTCGGCCTCATCAATCTGTGCGTCGAGCTGGCGGAGTTCCGGGCGGGGCAATGCAGGCTGGCTGCCAGTGCCGATCAGTGCTGTCGTGTCCGCCAGCACTTCTACCGGGGTGTTTTCCTCCTGGTTGCGCAGCAGGTTCAAGAAGCGTCGGGCCGCGCGGGTGTCGCTGCGGGCGGTGTTGAGCCGCTGCTCGATGTCGAGCAGTTCGGCCTCTGCCCGCAGGCGCTGGTCACGGGTGGCCTTGCCTGCATCCACCAGCGCCTGGGCAACCCGCAGATTGGCCTGAAGACTGGCGCGGCTGGCTTCCAGCACCTGCACGCCCGCGTCGGCTGCCAAGGTGCGCAGATAGGCGCTCTTCACGTCGCGGACCAGCGTGCGGGCGTAGGCCTCCCGTGTGGCCTGGCTGCCCTCCAGCTGGGCAGCGCGCAAATACACCTCGGCATTGATCTCCGGCGCGTAAAGCGGTGCGGCGATGGTCAGGCGGGTGTCCTGCTCACGCGGCCGCAGAAAGGCGATTTCAGAGTTGTCGATCTGCGGAAAGGCGGTGGGGTTGGCGGACCCCGCCGTGAGCTGGTTCAGCGTTTGGTAGGCGGGATTCACCAGATCGCCCGTCGGCAGTTCGAGGG
>Ga0255093_1000411_pt1 | contig 19654 bp, 16 predicted proteins | sample Colum_Law_RepA_8_2_FD_188437 | JGI IMG/M metagenome (GOLD analysis project Ga0255093, IMG submission 188437) | Freshwater microbial communities from Columbia River, Oregon, United States - Colum_Law_RepA_8d | ecosystem: Environmental > Aquatic > Freshwater > River | place: USA: Oregon...
CGTGGTGACGCGCGGCAATCCGGCGATGGAATACGTGCTCAATGCCGGGCTGCCCTATGTGAGCGGCCCGCAGTGGCTGGCCGAAAATGTGCTGCACACGCGGCATGTGCTGGCGGTGGCCGGCACGCACGGCAAGACCACGACGACCTCGCTCCTCGCCTGGATACTCGAACACGCAGGCCTCAAGCCCGGTTTTCTGGTGGGTGGGGTGCCCGGCAACTTCGGCATCTCTGCGCGCCTGGGTGAGTCGAAGTACTTCGTGATCGAGGCCGACGAATACGACACTGCCTTTTTCGACAAGCGCAGCAAGTTCGTGCACTACCGGCCGCGCACGGCGATCTTGAACAACCTGGAATACGACCACGCGGACATCTTTCCCGACCTCGCGGCCATCGAGCGGCAGTTTCATCATTTGATCCGCACCGTGCCGGGCGAGGGGCGGCTGGTGGTGAACGGCGGCGACGCCAATCTGGCCCGCGTGCTGGGCTTGGGGCTCTGGAGTGGCGTCGAGTACTTCGACAGCGCCCAGGGCTGGCAGGCGGGCGCGCCGGATGCGGCCGGTGGCTTCGAGGTGCTGCATCGAGGTGTTTCGCAGGGCCGCGCGAGCCTGACCCTGGCTGGAGCCCACAACCGCAGCAATGCGCTGGCGGCCATCGCGGCAGCGCAGCACATCGGCGTTTCGGCGGCGCAGTCCATGGCGGCGCTGGCCTCGTTCGCCGGTATCCGCCGCCGGCTGGAACTGCGCGGCACGGTGCGCGACATCGCTGTGTATGACGATTTCGCGCACCACCCAACTGCCATCGCGGTGACGGTGCAGGCGCTGCGCGAGCGGGGCCAGGGGCGCATCCTCGCGGTGCTGGAGCCACGCTCCAACACCATGCGGCTCGGCAGCCACAAGAACGAGCTGGCGCATTCCCTCGACGGTGCGGACCTCTGCTTCGTGTACGCGCCACCCACGCTCAAATGGGATGCCGGCGAAGCGCTGGCGCCTGTCGGCAAGCGCCTGCGCCTTCAGAGCGAACTGGATGCGCTGGTGGCCGCCATCACCGCCGAGGCGCGTCCTGGCGACCGGGTGCTGGTGATGAGTAATGGTGATTTCGGTGGTATCCACGGCCGCCTGCTCGCCGCCCTGGCAAGCTGATGTCGGGCTGTCAGCCATGCGCGTGCTGATGCGTTTTCTCTAGGGTGCTGCACTCAGCTTGGCGTCATGCTTGCGTTGTCTTGCCAATCCACTTTCCAACCACGCGGGGAATCCACCATGTCATTGCGTCATTCGCTTTTTGCCGTTTCCGCGCTGGCTGCCAGCGCTGCCCTCGTGGGCTGCCACAACGACACCTTGGGCGGTACGAGCGGCACGCCTGCAGGCCCCGTCGAGACGGGCGATACGGTGGCGCTATCGGCATCCGGCAACGTGGTGACCTTCAATCGCGGCAGCCTCGCCAAGCTGGTGAGCGATCTGCCCATCACCGGCCTGCAGAGCGGCGAGCGCCTGATCGGCATCGATGTGCGCCCGCAGGACAAACTCATCTATGGCGTCAGCAATCAGGGCAACCTCTACACGCTCGATGATTCCACGGGCGCGGTCACCCTCAAGTTCGCGCTCTCGGCCGGTGCCGCCACCACAGCCACGTGCACCGGCGGCGCACCAGGCCTGTTCACGGGGCTGAGTGGCAGCGAATTCGCTTTTGATTTCAACCCCGTGGCCGACCGTCTGCGGGTGGCCTCGGACACGCGTCAGGATCTGCGCATCAACGTCGCCGACGGCAAGGTCGTTGTCGACTGCCCCATCACCTACACCAGCGGCAGCGCGGGCACGCCCAAGCCCACGGCAGCGGCCTACACCCCGGCCACCACCGCCACGCCGCCCACCACCCGGCTGCTCTACATCGACTCCGGCAGCGACACGCTGTACGCCATCGACACCAGCGGTACCGACACTGGGACCGGCGCTGCCAACAACGCCAACAACGGCATCATCAAGCCAGTGGGTGCGCTCGGTGTGGACGTGGGCGACATCAATGGCTTCGACATTGACAGCAGCGGCACTGGTTACGGGCTGTTTACCGTCAAGAACGCCTCGAACACCGATGTGACCAGCTTCTATCGCGTCGACATCGCCACGGGAGCGGCTACCGCCCTCGTCAGCTTCAAGGCCGGCGAAAGTCTGCGCGGACTGGCGCTCAAGTAAGCGCGCTCCAGCTGCAAGATCAACCGGGCCCCGCGCCCGGTTTTTTTGTGGCTGCATCCGTGGCGGACGTGGCTTACGTAAGCATGCGGGGGCACATCGGCAGCTGCCGGCGACTGCCATGTCACCCGCTGTTCATCGCCCCCATGCAAAGGTCAATTCCATTTCAAAAATCGCTGGAGATTCCATGAACTATTCACACAAGCTGTTTCGCCACTCGGTGCTAGCCCTCGCCGCATCGACCGCCCTGATGGCGTGTAATGACAACAACAACCCGACGCCCCTGCCGGTCCCGCCACCGGCACCAGCCCCGGTTCCCGTCCCGGTGGTCACTCCCGATACCTTTGTACTCACTAGTGCGAACAAGCTGGTGGGCTTCGCCCAGGCAGATACGACAAAGACGACGACAATTGCACTCACGGGTCTGCCGGCGGGTGAAACGCTGGTCGGGATCGATTTCCGCCCCGCCGACAAGCGGCTCTACGCTGTGTCCCGCGTCGGCACCACCGGCGCCAAGGTTTATAAGGTCAACCTCAGTACGGGTGCCTTGGAGTCCCCGATTGCCTTGACCAGCGCTGCGACCGGCAATGCGCCGATCGTGCTGGCGGCCGGCAACGTGGGGGTGGACTTCAACCCCGTCGCCAACCGTCTGCGCGTCATCGATAGCGCGGGACAGAACCTGCGGATCAACGTCGATGTCGGTGCCGCCGGCAACACCATCGTCGATACGCCGCTGTCGCCTGTCGGCTCTGCCACCACCGCGACCGGCCTCACCGAAGCCGCCTACACCAACAGCTTCGATGCCACTTGCCGCACCGCACTGTTTTACGTCAACAGCGCGACCAACCAGCTCGCGCTCTCGCTCGACCCCAATGGCGGCAAGTTCCGCGTGGCGGGCGGGCTCGCGACGGCCACCGCGCCGGTCGGCTTTGATGTGCGCACCGGCACCGATGGCACCACCAACACCCTGCAGGCCCTCGCCACCGTGGGCGGCGCGCTGTCGCTGGTGGATGTCAACGCCACGACCGGCGCAGCCAGCAATCCGCGCACCGTGACGCTGGCCAGCGGTGAGACCGCCCTTGGCCTTGCCGCCGTGCTGCCGGCCTCGGTGCCCGCCACGCAGGCGGCTGGCAATCTGGTGGCGCTCACCAGCGCGGGCGAATTGCTCACGTTCAACCGCCCGGCCACCGGCTCGCCTGCCAAGGCTTGTACGCCCGCCACGGCCATCACCGGGTTACCGGGCGGCGTGACCATCGTCGGCATGGATACCCGCCCCAACGACGGCACGCTGATCGGCCTGGGCAGCGACAGCAAGCTATACACCCTCAACGCCACCACCGGTGCCGCCACGCTGAAGAGTTCGCTCAATGACGGTGCCGCGACGCCGGCCGCCGTGACGCTGAGCGGTGCCAGCTTCGGCGTGGACTTCAACCCCACGGTGGATCGTCTGCGTGTGGTCAGCGACACCGGCCAGAATCTGCGCATCAACGTCGATACCGGCGCGGTGACCACCGACACCGCCCTCAACGGGGCGGCGACGGGTGCCACGGCCGTGGGCTACACCAACAGCATCGGCGGCGGCAACGGTGCAGTGGCGGCCTCCACCACGGCCCTGTTCTATCTCGATACCTCGGGCACTGCCAACAGCAAGCTGCTCACCACCACCAACCCCAATGGTGGCGTGACGACGCTGGTCGGCACCGACACGGGCATTGATTTCGACGACGCCAATGCCTTCGAGATCGAAGGCCGCACGGGTGTGGCGTACATCGCTGGCAAGACACCGGCGGCAGCGGGCAGCTCGCTCTACACCGTCGATCTCACCTCGGGTGCGGTCAATCCCACCGCGCTCGGCGCGTTCGCGGGCGGCAAGACCATCACGGGTCTCGCCACCAACGGCTCGTTTGCGGCGACGGTGTTTGCGCTCACCACCACCACGGGCGGTGCACAGGCCCTGACCAGCTTCGCCCCCGGCGCACCCGCCACCACCACCACGCCGGTGGCCCTGACGGGTCTCGGCACGGGCGAGACGCTGGTTGGCATCGACTTCCGTCCCAGCAGCGTCGGTGCGGCCGGCAATGTGCTGTTCGGCGTCTCCAGCGCCAACAAGCTCTACACCGTCAACACCACGACGGGCGCGGTCACCGCCGTCGGGGCGGGCCTGGCGGCCGCAGCGGCTGGCGACACCCCCGGAACCACACCCTTCACGGCCCTGAACGGAGCGAAGTTCGGGGTGGACTTCAACCCCATCCCAGATCGCATCCGCGTGGTGAGCGATACCCAGCAGAACCTGCGCATCAATCCGGGCAACGCACAGGTCAATACCGACGCCAATCTGTCGCCCGCCGGCAGCATCGTGTCCGCCGCCTATACCCGTAACTTTGATGGCCTCACGGGCGGCACGGCGCTGTATGGCATCGACAACGTCAGCAACAACCTCGTGCTGATTGGTGCCAACCCGAGTGACGGGAGTGCCTGCACCACAGGCGCCGCCGATGCCAACCCGAACTGCGGTGATGTGAATGCGGTGGGCGCGCTGGGCCAGACCATCGTGGGTGATGTGGGCTTCGACATCGTGGGAGGTCAGAACGGCTTCGTGCTGGCCTCTTACGGCACCACCGCCGGCGGCCAGACCACGCTGTATCGCATCACCCTCGGCACGGGTGCGGCGACGGCCGTGGGCTTGATTGGCGGGGCGACCACCACGCCGATCAGCGACATCGCCATCGGCCTCTCCGTAAAGCCCTAGGCCGCGCAAGGCAGTAGCGCTGCGCCGCTGTTGAGGAAAGGGGCCGGAGCGATCCGGCCCTTTTTTGTGGGCGCATGCGGCATCATCACGCACCCGTTTTTGAAGGATGCCGTGCGAATGTCCCTGCCTGACCCCGCTGCGCTCGAAACCCATGCCGCCCGCGCACTCGAAGCGGCCAAACGTGCCGGGGCAACGCAGGCAGAGATCAACATCGCGACCAGCCGGGCGCTCACCGTGAACGTCCGCAAGGGCGAGGTGGAGTCAGTGGAGTTTCAGAAAGATCGCGATCTCTCGCTCACGGTGTACTTCGGGCACCGCATGGGCTCTGCGAGCACGGCGGATCTCTCGGATGCCGGTATCGCTGCTACGGTGGCCGCTGCCTGTGACATTGCCCGCGTCGCCGGCGAGGACCTCTGCCTGAGCCTGGCCGATGCCGATCGCATGGCCACCGCCCCGCCGGGTGGATTTGCCGATCTCTCACTGGTGCACCCCTGGGCCCTCACCCCAGAACTCGCCGCTGATCTCGCCTGCGCCGCCGAGGCGGCTGCCTTCGCGGCCGACCCGCGGGTGACGCAGAGCGAGGGTGCTGGCGCCGATACCCGAGAGGGCCTGAGCGTCTACGCCAACACCCACGGCTTCGTCGGCCATCGCCGCAGTACCGACCACTCGCTGAGCTGTGCCGTCATCGCCAAGGCGGGCGACAAGATGCAGAACGGCCACTACTACAGCACCGCCCGCAATCACCAGCGCCTGCTCTCACCAGATGCCGTGGGCGCAGAGGCGGGCCGGCGTGCGGCTGCGCGGCTCGGCGCGCGCTCCCTGAGCACGCGAACAGCCCCCGTGCTGCTCACGCCAGAGGTCGCGCGCGGGCTGATCGGGCAGCTGCTGTCGGGCATCAGCGGTGGCGCGCTGTACCGCAAGGCGACCTTTCTGCGCGACAAGATCGGCACCGCGGTGTTCGCGCCGCACGTCCACATCCATCAGCGACCCCATCTCGTCGGCGCTCCGGGCTCCGCCTGGTTCGATTCCGAAGGCGTGGCCGCTGTCGACCGCACGCTGATTGATGGCGGTGTGCTCACCGGCTATCTGCTCGGTAGCTATGCCGCACGGCGTCTGGGCCTTGAGAGCACCGGCAACGCGGGCGGGGCGTTCAACATCGTGGTCGAGCCCGGCGCGCTGGACCACGCCGCACTGCGCCGCGAGATGCATTCTGGCCTGGTCGTCACCGGCCTGATGGGTCAGGGCGTGAACATGGTGACCGGCGATTACTCGCGAGGTGCCGAGGGTTTCTGGGTGGAAAACGGCGAGATCCTGCACCCGGTGGAAGAAGTCACCATCGCCGGCAATCTCGCCAGCATGTTCCAGTCGCTGGTAGCGGTGGGCAGCGACGTTGACACTCGCGGACTCGTGCGTTGCGGCAGCCTGCTGCTGGCGCCGATGACCATCGCCGGCGGCTGAGCCGGCGGTCTTCCGCCCTCCCGCAGCGGGCAGCGCGGGGCAAGGGCACGCTACAGAGCGGCAATCAGCGCCTGCTGTTCCTCGATATCGGCCGATGCCAGCAGCCGCAGGGTTTGCGCCTGCAGGCTCTTCACGTCGGCATCGAGCACGGCGCGCTTGATCTCCAGCACGTTGGCGGGGTGCATCGAGAACTCACGCAGGCCCAAGCCCAGCAGCAGCCGCGTGTAGCGCACGTCGCCCGCCATCTCGCCGCACATGGTGACCGGGATACCCGCGCGCATGCCGCTCTCGATGGTGCGCTGGATCAGTTGCAGCACGGCCGGGTGTAGCGGGTCGTAGAGGTAGTTCACTTCATCATCGACGCGGTCGATGGCGAGCGTGTACTGGATGAGATCGTTGGTGCCGATGGAGAAGAACTGGCACTCGCGTGCCAGCATCGGCGAGGCGAGTGCGGAGGCGGGGATTTCGATCATCGCGCCCACCGGAACATCGGGTGCCAGCTTGTAACCCTCGCGCTCCAGCTCGATGCGCGTTGCGGCCATGAAGTTGTGGGCCTGCCGGTACTCGGCGACGCTCGAGATCATCGGCAGCATGATCTTCATCTCGCCGAAACGGCTGGCGCGCAGCAGTGCGCGCACCTGGGTGCGGAACAGCTCCGGCTCCTTCAGGCACAGGCGGATGGCGCGCAGGCCGAGTGCGGGGTTGTTGGGTGTGGGGCCGAGGCGCGCGCCCGAGTCCACCTGCTTGTCAGCGCCGAGATCGAGCGTGCGGATGGTGAGCGGGCCTTTCACCGCGCTCACCACCTTGGCGTAGGCGTCGAACTGTTCCTCTTCGCCCGGCAGATCCTTGCGGTTCATGTACAGGAATTCGGTGCGATACAGGCCCACACCCTCTGCACCCAGTTCCGCCGCGTGGATGGCATCGTCCGGCGACTCGATGTTGGCGAGCAGGCGGATTTTCACCCCATCTTTCGAGATGGCAGGCTTGTCGCGCAGCAGTTGCAGCGTGGCGCGGTCCTGCGCGAGCTTGGCCTGCTTGGCCTTGAAGAAGTCCAGTGCCTGTGCATCGGGCGCCGCCAGCGCATGACCCTGCTCGCCGTCGACGATCACCGTCTCGCCGTCGCGCAGCCATTTGCGCGCATCGCGCAGGCCGACGATGGCGGGGATGCCGAGCGAGCGCGCGAGGATGGCGGTGTGCGACAGGGGCCCGCCGAACTCGGTGATGAAGGCCACCACCTTCTGCTGGCTGAGCAGGATGATGTCGGCCGGCGTGATGTCGTCGGCGACGATCACCGTTGCCTCGGCGATGTCGAACTTCGGCGCGCCTTCGAGTGCCGCCGCCGGCTGCGCCTGCTTCATCAGCACGCGCTGGATGCGATCCACCACATGGCCGACGTCATCCTTGCGCGTGCGCAGGTAGGGGTCGTCCATCTGGTCGAAGATGGCGACCATCGCATCGCGGGTTTTCTTGAGTGCGGCCTCGGCATTGAGACGCGCACTGCGGATGTAGCCGATGGTGGTGTCGACGATGGAGCGGTCGTCCATCATCAAGAGATGGGTGTCGATGAAGGCCGCGATGTCACCCGGTGTGCCGGGTGGAATCTGCTCGCGCACCGCACGCAGTTCGTCGCGGGCGCGCCGCTGGGCCCCGTAGAAGCGGGTGATCTCGTGTTCGATGTCGCCCACTTGCAGGCTGCGCTCGGGGATTTCGAGATCGCTGCCATGCAGGCGCTGCGCGCGGCCGATCGCCACGCCGCGCGACACACCGATGCCGTTCAGCCAGAGGCTCACGATGCGCTCCCTTGCCGAAGCCTCATGCTTCTTCGCCGAACTTGTCCGCAACCAGCGCGGCCAGTTCCTCGATGGCTTGCTCGGCGTCCGCGCCCTCGGCGATGAGCGTGACCTGGCTGCCGATGCCGGCAGCCAGCATGATGATGTTGAGGATGGACTTTGCCGAGACTTCGCGGCCGTCCTTGCGCAGACGCACGTCGGCAGTGAACTTGTTGGCCAGCGTCACCAGCTTGGCCGAGGCGCGAGCATGCAGGCCGAGCTTGTTGATGATGTCGACGGTGCGTTCCACCGTCTGCCCCGAAGACGCTGCGACGACCGCAGTGGCTGGGGTGGTGGCTACCGAACTGCCCTGCTGCGGGCAACGCACCACGCCCTGCTGGCCGCCTTCCACAGCGGCCTGGGCCAGGTCTTCCAGCGGCAGGGCGGCAGAATTGAACACGCGCATCAGCATGGGCAGGTTGAGGCCGGCGACGGCGCTGGTGCGGGCGCGCGCGAGCGAAAGCTTGTGCGCGACGTTGCTGGGCGTGGAGCCGTAGGCGTCGGTGAGCAGCAGTACGCCGTCGCCGCTGTCGAGGTTCTCCAGCATGCGCGTGCCCTGCAGCAGCGGGCCTTCGTGCGACTGCACCAGCCGCACTTCCAGCACGTCGGCTTTCAATGGCAGTTCCCCCAGCATTTCCCGCAGGGTGTCGAGCAGAAAGCGCCCGAGCTTGCCGTGGGTGACCAACAAAACGCCGCAACTCATGCCCCGAAGCTCCCCAATTCCCGATGTTTGATGACCACTTGCGCGAACCTGTCCTTGTAGTGAGGGGCCAGCTGCTCGACGACGAAGACGCTTCGATGCTGTCCGCCGGTGCAGCCGATGCCGATGGTGACGTAGGCGCGATCCTGCGCCTCGAAGGTGGGGAGCCAGCGGTCGAGAAAGCGACGGATGTCAGCCTGCATGTCGGCGACTTCGGGCTGCGCCCCCAGATACTCCGCCACGGGTGCGTCGCGACCATTGAGCGGCCTGAGCGCGGGCACCCAGTGCGGATTGGGCAGGCAGCGGACATCGAAAACATAGTCCGCGCCATCCGGGATGCCGTTCTTGAAGCCGAACGACAGGAACAGCACCGAGAGCTTGCGGGTGGCACCCGGCATCTGGCTATCGATGGCGCTGCGGAGCTCATGCAGATTGAGCCGGGTGGTGTCGAGTGTCACGTCCGCCGCGTTGGCAATGGGTGCCAGCAGCGCGCGTTCCTGTCGAATGGCCTCCACCAGCGAGGTCTGACCATCCGATAGCGGGTGCTTGCGGCGCGTCTCGCTGTAGCGCTTGAGGATGATCTCCTCGTCGGCGGTGAGGAACAGCACATCGACATCCACGCCGCGCGTGCGCAGCGACTCGATGTGTTCCGGGAAATAGCCGATCTGCGAAGGTGACTCGCGCGCATCCACACCCATTGCCATACGGGCGTAGCGTGGCTCCTGGTTGATGAGCGCGTGCGCGACCAGCGGTTCGACGAAATCGAGCGGGATGTTGTCGATGCAGTACCAGCCGAGGTCTTCGTACTGGCGCAGCGCGACCGTCTTGCCGGCTCCGGATAGGCCACTGACGACAACGAGTTTCATGTCCGGAGCCCGTCGCTGCCTGCGTTAAGTTCGGCTGCTGATCAGCGCGAACAAGGCCGCGTCATCGCTCGCGGCGCGGGCCTGCTTGCAGAACGCCTCATCGGAGAACAGCTCCGCAATGGCGGCGAGATGCTTGAGATGGGTCTCGGTGGCCTGCTGCGGCACCACGAGCCCGAACAGCAGATCAACGGTGTTGCCGTCATGGGCGTCGTAATCCACCGGGTGCTTGAGGCGAATCAGCGCGCCGATGGAGCCTTCCACACCCGACATGCGCCCATGCGGGATGGCCACCCCGTGGCCGAGGCCCGTCGAGCCGAGCTTTTCGCGCGAGGTGAGTGCGGTGAAGATTTCTCCCTCGGTCACGGTGCCGCTGCCCTTGGCCAGCAGCTTGCTCATTTCTTCCAGCGCGCGTTTTTTGCTGGTGACAGTGACGCCGGCAACAACGCGAGTGGGCTCAAGGATTTCGGTGAGTTTCATGGAGGGGTTCGATCTTGTTATTTGAAGGTGAGCCCATGATAAAGCCGGCCCAATAAAAACGGGACGCTCGCGAGCGTCCCGTCGGGGTGTTTCCGTGTGGTCCTACAGGGTCGCCATGTGCGAGGCCTGGTGATGGACGACCTCCGAGGCATGGTGATCGCGACGCTTTTCCTTGTGCTTGCGCGCCTGCTGGTCGAGTTTGTCGGCCAGGAGATCGATGGCGGCATACAGATCAACGTTGGTGCACTCCGCGTGCAACTTGGCCCCTGAGCAATGAACCGTCGCTTCGGCCTTCTGTCGATCCTTCTCCACCGTGAGAATGACTTGGCCTGCAAGCAGGTGGTCACAGTGGCGTTCGAGTCTTTTCATCTTTTCCTTGACGTAGGCCTTGATGGGCGCGGTCAGTTCGAGATGGTGGCCGGAGATGGTCAGGTTCATCGAGTACTCCTTGCTAAGCGGCTGCCCTATTGACCGGGGCGCCTTCGGTCGTCGCTACAGCGGATTGCCGAAGCGATTCGTCAGCCGTCTTGAACAACACATCGGGACGGGCGGTTCACGGATCGCTTGCAAGTCTGATGGGGTTAGAGCGGTCTCCGTTCGTGTGAGGGGGGCAGGTTCATGGCTTCACGATATTTGGCAACAGTACGTCTTGCAACCTGAATTCCTTCTTTCTGCAATAGGTCTGCCAATGCCGCGTCTGACAGGGGCTGCGAGGGAATTTCTGCAGCAATCAAGCGCTTGAGCATGGCCTGGATGGCGGTGGCCGAGGCCACACCGCCATCGCTGGTCTGCACATGACTGCTGAAAAAGTGTTTGAGTTCAAAGAGTCCGCGCGGAGTGAGCAGATATTTGTTGGCGGTGGCGCGGCTCACGGTGGATTCGTGGATGCCCAGCTGACCGGCCACATCGCGCAGGACGAGCGGTCGCATCGCCTCCGGCCCGTAGTCGAGAAAAGCGCGCTGCTCCTCGACGATGCACTGCGTCACGCGCAGCAGCGTGTCGTTGCGCGATTGCAGGCTGTGCAGGAAGTACCTCGCCTCCTGCAGATGCGTCTTCATCGTCAGCTGATCACGGCTCGAGTCCGCCCGTTTCACCATCGACAGGTAATGCGGATTGATGCGCACGGCCGGGGTCGATTCGCGGTTCAGTCCCACGCGCCACTTGCCCTGGTGCTTGGTGACGAACACATCCGGTTCGATGTAATCGCTCTCGTGCGCCGCATAGGGACGGCCGGGATGCGGCTGCAGACGCTGGATCAGCGCCAGTGCGATTTTCAGGCTGGCTTCGTCATGGCCGGTGGCGCGGCGCAGGCCGGGATAGTCACGGCGCGCCAGCAGCGGCAGGTGCTTGTCCACCAGTACCAGCGCCAGGCCGTGGCCGGCCTCGGTGGGGTCGAGCTGCTGCAGCTGCAGGCGCAGGCACTCGCCCAGATCGCGGGCGGCCACACCGGGCGGGTCGAAGTCCTGCACTCGACGCAGCAGCCGCTCGAGTTGTGCAGGGCCCAGGCCCATGGTCTCGCGAAAGTGATTGCAGGCTTCTTCCCAATCTTCGAGGTAACCATCGTCGTTGATGGCGTCGATGAAATAGGCCACCACCTCGGCTTCCCACTCCTTCAGCGGCAGCAGGCCGGCCTGCCAGCTCAGATGTTCGTGCAGGGTCTCGCTGCCATGCTGGTTGGCGCGGCGGTACTCGGCAAGGTCATCGTCATCGCCACTGCTTTCGGACTTGCTCGGCGTGTCGTAGATATCCCCCCAGTCGGCGTCGACGGGCATCTCGTCGTGCAGGGGTTCGTCACCGCGCACCTCGGTGGCGGCCACTTCCGCGGCCAGGCCATCGCCGCTGTCGGCCGTGCTTCCACGATCACCGAAGGCGTCGGCGTCGGTCGTGGTGATATCGCCGAGCTCAATCTCGGCACCGGGGTCGTCGTCCAGCTCCAGCATCAGGTTCGACTCGACGGCCTGCTGGATTTCCAGCTTCAGGTCGAGTGTGGAGAGCTGTAACAGGCGGATGGCCTGCTGCAGGGCTGGCGTCATGGTGAGCGCCTGCCCGGTGCGCATTCCGAGCGCTTGCTTCATGTCCTGTCTGTGCGGAGAACCATACACGCATTGTAGCGGTATGACTTTTGCTTAAGCAGCGCCGCTGATCGCCAGTTTCAAACCTCAGAGCTTGAAATCCTCGCCCAGATACACGCGGCGCACGGTCGCGTTTTCCAGCAACTCGGTCGGCGTGCCGGTCGCGATCACGGTGCCTTCGGCCAGAATGTAAGCGCGCTCGCAGAGCGAGAGCGTCTCGCGCACATTGTGGTCAGTGATCAGTACGCCGATGCCGCGCGCCTTGAGGTGATGAACGATGGCCTGGATGTCCTGCACCGCGATCGGGTCCACCCCGGCAAAAGGCTCGTCCAGCAAGATGAAACGTGGGTTGGCAGCCAGCGCGCGGGCGATTTCCACACGACGGCGCTCACCGCCCGACAGACTCTGGCCGATACCCTCGCGGATATGGCCGATGTGCAGCTCTTCCAGCAGGCGTTCGAGCTCCGCCTTGCGCTGGCTCTTGTCGAGATCCTTGCGGGTTTCGAGGATCGCCATGATGTTGTCGGCCGTGGAGAGCTTGCGGAATACGCTCGCCTCCTGCGGCAGATAGCCGATTCCGCGCTGGGCGCGGGCGTGCATGGGCAGCTTGGTGATGTCGACGCCATCGAGTTCCACCACGCCGCCATCTGCCGGCACCAGCCCTACCACCATGTAGAAGGAGGTGGTCTTGCCGGCTCCATTGGGCCCCAGGAGGCCGACGATCTCGCCGGCGTTGACCTCCAGCGACACGTCGCGCACCACGCTGCGCTTTTTGTATTTCTTGACGAGATTGCGGGCGGTCAGTTTGGCGGGTGCAGTGGTGCTCATTTGGCGTCCTGCTCCGGCACGTCGATGACGATGCGCACCTGCCCCTTCTCGCCGCCCGAGGCCTGCACGCGGCGGTTGGCGACGTCGTAGCGGATGTCCTCACCGTTGACTTCGTCCTTGTCGCGATCCAGGTGCGCGTCGCCGGTGAGTTGTACGCTCTGACTCTCCGAGCGGTAGACAATCTTGGCCGAGCGGCCGTTGATCACATCGTCCTGCGGCGTCTGCCCGAGATGCTTGAGGGTTGCCGGGCTGCCGGTGATGGTGATGACGTAGGGATTTTTCTTGCCGCCGCTCTGTTCCAGTTCCAGCCGCGCGCCGCGCAGTTCCAGCGTCTTGGAGATCATCACCACGTCGCCGGTGTAGATCATGTTGCCGTCCTGCCACTCGCCGCTCTTGGCGGTGATGGTGATCGGCCCCGAAACCTTCTGCGGGCTGGATTTGCTGCTCTTGGCCGGCGCTGCGGCCTGCGCCGAAGCCGTACTTGCGACGGAGAGGCCGAGCGCCAGCGCCAGAAGTGTTTTAGTTGCCGAGCACATAACTCAATTCCGGTTGCGTCATCTTCAAGGTCTTGCCGTCGAAACTGCCTGTAAAGCCCCTGGCCTTGGCCGTGCGAGAGGGACTGTCGATGGTGATCGGCTCGCTCGAATAGAACTGCCGCTTGGCGTCATCGACCCATACGGCGCTACCGGCAAAGGTAAAGGCCTCGCCGCTGGACCAGCGACCGGTGCCGCTGACGGGCGCGTGCAGCAGCAGGCGCTTGTCGCCCGCTGCCACCGTGCCAGACGGCGACTTCAGCGCCCAGGGTGCCGCTTCTCCAGAGAGTCCCACGGTCTCGATATTGGTCAGTGCGGCAGCACCGCCATCGAAGTAGTCGGCGGTGTCAGCGGTCAGTCGCACCAAAGGCTGGCCCTGCTCATCGGTACGCAGGGCGCGGAGCTTCTCGATGCGATAGCGAGGTTGCCCCTGCGTGGCGGCCTCACCGGAGCTCTCGGGCGCGTTGGCGCCTTGCCACATGAGCACCGAGATCGCCAGTACCACCAGCGCCAGTCCCGCCGCCGTCAGGCGGTTCATTGATCTTTACCCTGGACGCCAAGGATGAAATCCACCGCCTCGCGAATGGCACCGTCGCCCCCCTGCGCTTCGCTGGTCCAGTGCGCTGCCGCCTTGGCCTTGCGATGGGCGTCGCCCGGGGCAAGGGCAAGGCCCACGCGCGCAAACAGCGGCAGATCGGGCGTGTCATCGCCCATGTGTGCCATTTGTGCGTCGACCAGTCCGAGTTTCGCCTTGAGGCTTTCGTAGGCCGGCAGCTTGTCTTCGGTGGCGAGCCAGATATGTGGCACGCCGAGATACTCCAGGCGCTTCTGCATCGCAGCACTTGGCCGGCCAGAAATGACGGCTACCTCGATGCCGTGTTTCATCAGCAGCTTGAGGCCCAGGCCGTCGCGCACGTTCACCGCCTTGATCTCTTCGCCATCGTGCGTGAGGTAGAGCTTGCAGTCCGTCATCACGCCATCGATGTCGAAGATCACGCAGCGGATGTTCCTGGCGCGTTCGGTCGGCGTCATCACACCACCCCCGCACGCAGCAGGTCCTGCAGATGGATGACGCCAGCGAGCTTGCCAGCCTCGTCGCAGACCATCAGCGCGGTGATCTTGCCCGCCTCCATTTTCTGCACTGCTTCGGCGGCAAGCGCGCTGCCGGCAATGCGTTTGCCGCCGGGCGTCATCACGGCGCCCACGCTGACGGTGCGCACATCCGCACCCTGGTCCAGCACGCGGCGCAGGTCACCATCGGTGAATACGCCGAGCACCCGGCCATCGGAATCGGTGATGGCCGTCATGCCCAGGCCCTTGCGGGTCATTTCTAGCAGCGCCGTGGTCAAAGGCACGTCGCGGGTGACCTGCGGCAGGCGCTCGCCTTTCTGCATGAGGCTCTCGACGGTCAGCAACAGTCGACGGCCCAGTGCGCCACCGGGGTGCGAGAAGGCGAAGTCCTCTGGGGTGAAGCCGCGCGCCTCCAGCAGGGCCACCGCCAGGGCATCGCCCATCGCCAGCGTGGCGGTGGTGCTGGCTGTGGGGGCCAGGTTGTGCGGGCAGGCCTCCTGCTCGACGCTCACATCCAGATGTGCATCTCCCACCTTCGCCAGCGTTGATCCGGGCTTGCCCGTCATCGAGATCAGCGGCACCCCCAGACGCTTGATGATGGGCAGGATGGTGAGAACCTCGCTGGTCTCGCCGGAGTTGCTGATGGCAATCACCACATCCGCGCGCGTCACCATGCCGAGATCCCCATGGCTGGCCTCGCCAGGGTGCACGAAAAAGGCCGGTGTCCCGGTGGAGGCCAGCGTGGCGGCGATCTTGCTGCCGATGTGGCCGCTCTTGCCCATACCGGTGACCACCACGCGACCCTTGCAGGCTAGCAGCAGGGTGCAGGCCTTGACGAAGTCAGGGCCGATACGGGGCGTCAGGGCCGCCACGGCGTCGCGTTCGATGTCCAGGGTGCGTCGCGCGCTGGCGATGAAGTCGGGGGTGAGCATGTGCCTATCTTAATAGCCTGCGGCTGACCATGAGCTTGAGCCGGCAGTGGCCACAAAAAAGCCACCGGTGTCGGTGGCCTTTGATCCCCGCGCAAATGGAGGATTTTTGAGGTGGCTACCCGCATGAGGCCAGTGATGACCCCCCGACTGGGACTCACCCGGGATTTACCTCAGAAGTGGAACCGGTAACCGATCGTGAAGTTGATGACCGGGTAGTACTTGAAGTCCTTGGCATCGTCTTCGGCACTGACTTCCTCCTTCCGCAGCGCGTCCTGTACCTCGGGACTCGCGGAAAGATTCTGCGTCGTCGTGTTTCCGTTCTCATCGGTCACGCGGGCAGAGCCAGCGGCACCCAGATTGAACTTGGGCGAGCCCTGCAGCAGCACGCCGACGTCGAGCCCGAAGTGGATTGGCCAGCCGCGCATGGCATTGCCGAAGCCCATGCCGACGTAGGGTGAGAACGAACTGAACTTCACGCCGCCAAACAGGCGGGCATCGTCCGGGTCGTTGGGGTCGTCTGCGATGGTCAGATCGCCCACTTCGCACTCGGTCTTGCAAGTGGCTTTCAGACCCACCTTGTTGCCGTTGCTGTAGCCGCCGGCAGTGATGCGGAAGCCGCCCGCAAAGGGGTGGAAGTCCGCGAGCAAACCAAATGTCTTGAGTTTGAGCTTGGCGTCGTAGTTGATGTCGTCTTCGTCGATGTCTTTGCTGATGTCGAAGAAGTTGCCCTGTGCACGCAGGTTGAGCCGCTTGTTGATGCCCTTGATCAACTCCACACCAAAACCCAGCGTGCTGAGCCGGGCGGCGACCGCGATGCCTTCGCGGCGAGAACGCTCCTTGTCGATTGCTGCCGTCGAGGGCGGCGCCTCTTCGTTCTGAATGGTTTGTTTGTTCGCAATCGGTGCCGGCTCGGGGCTCGCGGCAGTCTCAGGCGCTGCAGTGGCCTCGGGGGCTGCCGTCGCAGGCGGGGTGTCGGCCAGAGGGGGCACGACGGCAGCTGGGGTGGCTGCAGACTCGGACGTCGGCGTCGTCGTGCCTCCAGCGATCGCTTCTAAGGTGGTGGCGGATTGTGCGAAAGCACCTGGCATGGCAGCCAACAGAACAGCGGCCAACACGGTGCGGTGCGAGCGGATCACGAGATCAAGCGGCATTTTGATTCTCCCTTATGTTTGAGCAAGTTCCAGAACGTGCCTTGCATCACCATTAGGCCGCATTCAGCTTGGGAAGAAAAGACAGCGCCGATCGTGGCCGGACAGATTCACCCTTACTGCTGCCGCACCAGGTTCTGGGCAAAAAAGCCATCTGTTTCTTGCCGGTGCGGCCAGAGTCGCAAGCCGCCCTGGGCATCCACGAGTTCACCGAGCGCGCGATCTGCATGCGCTGGCCGCTTCTGCACGAAGCCGGGTGACATCGCCAGAAACGCCGCCACGACGGCCTCGTTTTCGGCGGCCAGCAAGCTGCAGGTTGCATAGATCAGGCGCCCACCCACCCGCACCTGGCGCGAGGCCTCGGTGAGTATCGAGAGTTGCAATGATACGAGCGCTTCGTAATGGATGGCCTTGAGGCGCAATTCCGGGCTGCGGCGCAGTGTGCCGGTGCCAGAACAGGGGGCATCCACCAGCACGAGATCGGCCTGGACAGCGGCGAGTCCGGGGTCGGGCAGGGGCCGGGTTTCGATCAGGTTCACACCAGCGCGCTCGGCGCGCGGGCGAATCCTGGCGAGGCGGCTGGCACTGATATCGCAGGCGATGATGCGTCCGCGGTTTTGCATCTGCGCCGCCATGGCCAGGCTCTTGCCGCCCGCGCCGGCACACCAGTCGATCACGGTCTCGCCCGGCGCGGGCGCTGCAAACTGCGCCAATAGCTGGCTGCCCTCATCCTGCGGTTCGATCAGGCCGTCCAGCAGGAGTGTTGACTGTCTGGAGAGCCTCTGCCCCAGGCGCAGCCCCGTCGCTGCCCAGGTGGTGGCCTGGGCGGGAATGCCTTGTGCGCCGAGTTGCGCCAGCACGTCCTCGCGTGTGGTCTTGAGGGTGTTGACCCGCACGTCGGTGGGCGCGGGGCGGTTGAGTGCAGCCGCCAGGGCGGCGGTCTCCTTGTCGCCCCGTTCGGCCACCAGTCTCTCGTGCAGGTCGAATGGCAGATTGCGGGCCGCATGGAGGGCGACCACACCATCTTCGGCAGGTGCCGGCAGTCCCAGGGTGACGAGATGGGACGAAGCATGTCCCGCGTCCGCCAGATGACGTGCCAGCCAGCCCGCAGGTTCAGACCCCGCCAAGCACCGCAGGCGGCCCACATCGCGCAGCACGCCGTAGACCAGATCGCTCACGGTCGCGCGGTCGCGCTTTCCCATCTCCTTGTGATTGCGAAACAGCGCTTCGAGGATTTGATCGGCAGGCCTGCTGCCCCGCGCGATGTCTTGCAGGGCATCGCGCGCGCGCAGGATGTGCAGGCGTCGGGGTAGCGGTGGGGTCATGCCTCGGTGCTGGCCTTAATCCTGGCGAAGGCGGCCAGCGCGCGATCGCGCGACTCCTTGAGGTCGACCACGGGCCGCGCATACACGCTGTCCAGCGCGACACCGGCAGCGCGGCGAATCTCGCTGGGCGCCTCCCAGGGGCGGTGAATGAACTTGCCGGGAAAGGTCGCGAGTTCCGGCACCCAGGTACGCACGTAGTTGCCGGCTTCGTCGAACTTCTCGCCCTGCAGCACCGGGTTGAAGATGCGGAAATACGGGGCGGCATCGGCGCCGCAACCGGCGGCCCACTGCCAGCCGAGCGTGTTCTGCGGCAGGCTGGCATCGACGAGCGTGTCCCAGAACCAGGCCGCGCCCTCCTGCCAGGGGATGAGCAGGTTCTTGGTGAGAAAGCTCGCCACGATCATGCGCACGCGGTTGTGCATCCAGCCTGTGGTCCAGAGCTGGCGCATGCCGGCATCGACGATGGGGATCCCCGTCAGCCCCCGTTGCCAGGCAGCAAGATCGCCGGCGTAGTCTCCGGCGGTGCGCCAGGGAAACTCGGCGAACTTGGGATACATCGGCTCATGCGTGGTGCTGGGGTAGTGGTAGAGCAGATGGTGCGAGAACTCACGCCAGAACAGCTCTTTTACGAAATGATGGATGTTGCCGTGTGCGCCGGCACTGCTCAATTCATGCTGCGCCTGCTGGGCGCGGACGAAGGCCTGGTTGGGGCTGATCTCGCCGAAGTGCAGGTGCGGCGACAGGCCGCTCACTGCGCCGTCGAGCCCCGGCTGGTCGCGCAGGTCCTTATAGGTGGCAATGGGCTTGGCGGCGAACTGCTCCAGCCGCCGCAGCGCACCCGGCTCACCGGGCTGCCAATGTTCGTAGAAGCCGCCATCCCAGGGGATGCGGGGCAGCAAGCCGAGCGACTCGATGGTCTCGGTTTTCAGAGTCGCGCTCGGCGCTGCGAGCGTTGCCGGCGCTGGCAAGGGCTTGCGGATTTCCTCGAAACGCGCCTCGGCGGCGCGGAACATCGGCGAATACACGCGATACGGGTCGCCGCCGCCAGTCTTGAGCTGCCAGGGCTCGAACAGCACCGCACCGTTGAAGCTCTCCACCTTCAGGCCATCAGCCCTGAGGGCTTCCTTGATCTTCGCATCGCGGGTGATGGCGGCTGGCTCGTACAGGCGGTTCCAGTAGACCGCCTTGGCACCACTCTCGCCGATGAGACTGCGCAGCGTGGCCAGACTCTCGCCACGGCGGATGATCAGCGGACTGCCCAGTTGGGCGAGCGTTGCTGATACCGAGGTCAGCGAGTGGTGCAGCCACCACCGGCTTGCCGCGCCAATCGGCCAATCGGCGTCCTCCTCCGGTGACAGGACAAATACCGGCACGATGTGATCGTGACGGGCGGCCGCGTGATGCAGGGCGGGGTGGTCGGTGACGCGCAGGTCGCGGCGCAGCCAGACAAGGACAGTGGTGGACATAGGGAAGTTTGGCAA
>Ga0255093_1000414_pt1 | contig 19604 bp, 12 predicted proteins | sample Colum_Law_RepA_8_2_FD_188437 | JGI IMG/M metagenome (GOLD analysis project Ga0255093, IMG submission 188437) | Freshwater microbial communities from Columbia River, Oregon, United States - Colum_Law_RepA_8d | ecosystem: Environmental > Aquatic > Freshwater > River | place: USA: Oregon...
GAGAAAACTCGTAGCGTGTCATGGAGTACAGACCGACACTGGTCTCGGTGGTGTGATGACTTCCTTGTTTAGTGTCAGGCCACAGGCGTCGGCACTCGCGAAATCTGAATTCCGAATTCTCATCCACGTCAAAGGCATCAACCACTATGACTTCACCAACGCGGCGTGAGTTTCATCGGAAGACTCTGGGAGCATTGTTGACGTGGTCTCTTCTCGACACGCTGTTTGCCGGAGATGCGTTTGCCAGCGATGTTCGTCCGGTCGCATCTCAGTGGCTGGCAAAACTCAACACGATGAGTCTTGATCTGAAGGGGAAAAAGCTTGAGCAATTGGAATGGCAGAAGCAGGTAGAAGAACTCTTCAGCAAAGTTGATCTTCCGGAGTTGCTGCAATTTATTGACTTCGAAAAGCTCACAGCCAACGTGAAATTCAAAGAGCGAGGCGAATTGAGCCTTCAGGCCACTTTGCCGGAAGTTGAGGGCCTGCCCACAAAACTTGTCTTCGGGCATCAGGTGTTTGCTCTGAATAAGGGTCGCTCGGTGGTTCCCCATGGCCACGACAACATGGCCACTGCATTTCTGATTCTGAAAGGTAACTTCCACGGTCGTCATTTTGATCGACTGGAAGACGAAAAAGACCACATGATCGTGAAGCCGACAATCGATGGCTCATTCGCATCGGGATCTTATTCCACCGTGACTGACCTGAAGGACAATGTCCACTGGTTTACCGCCATGGATGACGGGGCGTTCATCTTCAATATTCACGTCATGAGCGTAAAGCCCGGACGAACCGGGCGAGTTTACATCGATCCGGCTGGAGAAAAGCTGGCCGGAGACAAGCTCCGCTGCCGCAGGATTAATCATGCTCAGGCGGAAACGCTTTACGGCTAATGCCGCGGTTGTAATCTGATGCCAGATGACTGATGCGACGGGAATCGCCTGCTACACTTCCCAGAATATTGTTCTCTGGTGAATCAGGCTCCCGGCGTCGTTTGAAAGAAATGTGTTGATCCGAATTGCTTTTGTCATCCCAACGCTGGATCAGTCCGGCGCTGAACGACAGCTCACTTTGCTGGCGACGGGGCTGCCACGGGATGAGTTTTCGGTTCATGTGATCGCGTTGAATCGAGGCGGCCCGTTTGCGGAGGAATTGCGAGCCGCTGGGATCTCCGTGGAGGTTCTGGGGAAGCGATTCCGATTTGATCCATTGACATATTTGCGTCTGCAAAATGCACTGCGAGCCTTCAAGCCGGATATTGTGCAGTCATTTCTCTTTGCTGCAAACTCGTACGTCAGGCTCCCGGGAATCGTACCTGCGAACTGTCAGGTCGTTGTGTCCGAACGCTGTGTTGATTCGTGGAAGAGCGGTTGGCAACTGGCGATGGACCGAAGGCTCATCGGTCGCACGAATGCGATGACGGCAAACTCTGCCAGCGTGGCTTCGTTTTATGAAGCAGTGGGCGTCCGCAGAAACTTGATCATCGTGATCCCGAATGCGATCCCCAGTGTGCCAGCGAGATATACTCGAGATCAGGCTCGAGAAATCCTTGGGTTACGTCCCGAAGATCGCGTCGTTGGATTTTCTGGTCGATTGGCTCCACAGAAGCGATTGCCCGATCTGATCTGGGCATTTCAACTGCTGCATCAGGTCGTCGAGAATGCTCGCCTGGTAATCGTTGGTGAGGGCCCTGAACGCGATTCACTCACCAGTTTTGCCAGTCAGCTGGGCTGTCGTGATAAGACTGTTTTTGCCGGACATCGAGCAGACTCATGGCCGCTGCTGACAGCTCTCGATGCTTTTGTCCTGCCCAGTGAATTTGAAGGCATGTCAAATAGTCTGATGGAAGCAATGAGCCTTGGGGTTCCCTGCGTCGCCAGCGATATCGCGCCGAATCTTGAGCTGATTACTAACGAAGAGACCGGACTGATCTTTCCACTTGGAAAAAGCCCTGAGCTGACGAAGGCTCTTGTGCGAGTTCTGCAATCTCCGGAATTAGCCGCAAAGCTTGGCAACGCGGGCAGGCAATTGATCGAGACTCAGCATTCCGTCGATCAGATGGTGGACCGTCATAGAGCTCTTTACAACCGGCTCTTGAACGCCGGGAAATGAAGAGAGCCCGTCGACGGAGCGACGGGTGTACGGTACACCAATCAGTCCGTCAACGGGCTCTTCCCGTAACTATTCTTCGAACCACCCCGCCACCGGGCCCGCCCCGGTGGTTCAACGGCTTCTGCACCACTTCGTCATCATACTGGTGCAAAAGCCAATAAACCCCCGACGCAGGGTCGGGGGCGTTTTGATCCTCACCTGGCTATCGTGTTCCTGGCTCATCAGCCGCGGTTGCAGTTCGAGACGCCTTTTCAACTCGGCCTCGCGATTCACCGGTCAGGAAGTTGTCAACTCGAGCTGACTTCTGCAGGCTTTCGAAAGTTTCCCCGACGAGCTTTTGAACTTCGCGTTCTTCGAGTTCTGCGTGCAACTGAGCTTCGACGTCTTCTGTGGAATGCTCAATCGGTTCTGTTCGGCCTTCGTACTTCAGGATCACGTACTGGCTCGGGCCAACCTGAATGATGCCGGAGATTTCGCCGACTTCCTTGAACTGGAATGCGGCTTTCCGCAGAGCTTCATGAGTTCCCTCGGAGTTCTTGCGAATCGGGGGAATCGTACCGCCAAGTGCTCGGCTGTTGGCTTCAACAGAGTAGTCGCGAGTCAGGCTTTCGAAGTCATCAGGATTCGATTTGATCTTTTCCCACATTTCTGTGGCGCGGCGAGGATTGTCCAGCACGATCATACGAGCCTTCACTCGTGGACCGTAGTTGTCTTCGTAAGCCATCTTCAGCATCTCACGAGTAATCGTGACTTCTTTGCCAGCTAGTTTCTTCAACGCCAGCATCGGCCAGATGATGTCGCGACGATACTGTTCGGCATTGAGGCCTCGTTCTGCTTCCAGCATCTTGTACCACTGATCAACAGCCAAACCGAACTTCTTGGAGATTTCAACAATCTCCTGATCCACTTCAGCTTCTGAAACTGTTACGCCATTTTCAGCACAAGCCTGACGGATGATCGTGCGGCTGATCATGTTCTCAAGAACTTCTTTGCCATGCTTTGCCACGCACTCTTTTGCCAGGGCTTCGTAGGTGATCGCTTCGCCGTTGACTCGGGCAAACGCTGTCTTCGTTGCTTCAGACTCAGCAGGGACGGCCGCTGTTGCCGCTTTTTGCTCAGCCGCCTGACTGCTGCGAGCACGCCAGACCTGCATGCCAATTCCGGCGGCAATCACGATGACGAGAGTACCGCCAACCAGAATACTGCCGCGTCCCGTGCGATTTCGCGTGACGGGCTTGTTGACGATAGACATGGATGCATCCTGCATGACGAAGTCTCCTGAGAAGTGAGTCATCTCGGAACGAAGAGGGTGAGAAGGAGAGAGAGGATTTTGGGATGGGTGTTGCCGATGAAGGCAAGGTTCGCACGGCTTAAACCGCCGGCATGTTTCCGATCAGCACTTTTCACCGTTCTGCGTGTGGAAAAGTGCCCGATTAGACGGGGTTATACGGGGATTTTGAAAAACGGGTCAAGTTCGGTTTTTCCCTGCACAGTGTGCGTCCAACAGAATTGAGAAACCGGCAGATTCTGCTACAATTCCCGCTTGGCAAACGTGCGACATAAATCATTGTCGCAAAAGAACTTGCGATTGCTCAGTCATTTTAGGAGATCTTCCGCTTGTCCACCGACAATCCTCAAAGCGACAGCAGTCTGCCTTTTGATCCTCGAGTGCTCCGAACGGACATTCAAAGTGAGATGCAGACCAGCTATCTGACTTATGCGATGAGCGTCATCATCAGTCGCGCTTTGCCGGATGTTCGAGATGGTCTGAAGCCATCACAGCGTCGAATTCTGGTCGCCATGAACGACCTGAATCTCGGCCCAACCGGTGGTCGTAAGAAGTGCGCGAAGATCGCCGGTGACACCAGCGGTAACTATCACCCTCACGGTGAAGGCGCGATTTATCCGACGCTGGTTCGCATGGCTCAGGACTGGGTCATGCGTGAAGTGCTGATCGACAAGCAGGGGAACTTCGGTTCGCTCGCCGGTCTTCCTCCAGCGGCTATGCGATACACCGAAGCTCGTCTCTCGACAGCCGCTGCAGAAATGATGCGCGACATTGATCGTGAGACTGTCGACTATACGCCGACTTATGACAACGATCGTCTCGAACCTGTTGTCTTGCCAGCTCGCTTTCCGAACCTGCTTGTCAATGGTTCGAACGGGATCGCGGTTGGGATGGCCACCAGCATTCCTCCGCACAACATGGCAGAAGTTTGCGAAGCGGTGATTCGAGTCATCGATAATCCTGATTTGATGCTCGATGAACTGCTCGATGCGATGCCGGGTCCGGACTTTCCGACCGGCGGCATCATTTGCGGAACGATGGGCATTCGCCAGGCGTTTATCACAGGTCGCTCAACTCTGACGTTGCGATCCCGCACGCACTTCGAGACAGAAGGTAAAGCCGACGTCATCGTTGTTACTGAGATTCCATACCAGGAAACTCGCGACCGTATTCGTGAAAAGCTGGAAGTACTGGTCCGCGACGAACGTATCGCCGGCATTTCGCGCATCGTCGACCTGACAGACCGTAACGTTCCGTCGTGGCAGGTGCGTCTGCATATCGTGCTCAAGCGCGATGCCGACAAAGATGTCGTACTGAATCAGCTTTATGAGTTCTCGCCGCTGCAGACAACGGTCAGCGTGATCATGTTGGCTCTGGACGGTAATCGTCCGCAGTTGATGCCGATTCGCACAATGCTGGATGCGTTCATCCGTCATCGCGTTGACGTGATTCGTCGCCGCACGGAATTTATGCTGCGGGAAGCTCGCAAGCGAAAGCATACCGTTGAAGGCCTGTTGCTGGCTCAGATCGACATCGATCGCATTATCAAGACCATTCGCGATTCTGCCAGCCGAGCAGCCGCGAAAGACGCGTTGCAGACGATTCCAATTCCGTCGGCGCTGGTTTCACGAGCCCTTGGCGATGACGGTTTCAGGGCATTCGTACTCGAGAACGGCGAAGCGACTGATTACTTCCTGTCGCTGAATCAATCCGAAGCGATCGTTTCGATGCAGCTCGGTTCGCTGGCGAATCTGGAACGCGAAAAGCTGGTTGCCGAACACCAGCATCTGCTCGATAACATTTCAGAATACCTGCGTCTGCTGTCTGACGAATCCAACTTGCGAGCGGTTGTGCGAGCCGACATGGAAGAGCTGAAAGCTCGCTTCCCGAACAAACGCCGCACGACGATCTCGGAAGAAGAACTGGGCGACTACGACAAGGAAGCGCTGATCGCTGAACAGCCGATGGTCGTGACGATGTCTCAGCGAGGATACATCAAGCGAACTCCGCTGGATGTGTATGAAGCTCAGAATCGCGGCGGCAAAGGCATCAAAGGCGCAACGTCGGACGAAGAAGATCCGATCGCTCATCTGTTCGTGTCCAGCACTCATGATTATCTGCTGTTCTTCACCGACAAAGGCAAGGTTCACTGGATCAAGGTTTACGATCTTCCGCTGCAGGCTCGCACTGGTAAAGGCCGCGCATTGGCGAACCTGATGACGCTTGAGGAAGGCGAAGGCATCGCCAACTGCTTTAACGTGCGCTACTTCCCGGATGATAAATATCTGGTTATCGCAACGCGACAGGGCATCATCAAGAAGACCGCGTTGTCGGCCTATGGACGTCCTCAGAAGGGCGGCATCATCGCAATTCGTCTCGACGACGGAGATGCTCTTGTCGACGTACGAATTGTTGAAGGTGACAACGATCTGATCCTGTCAACGTCAACCGGTATGGCCATTCGTTTCAACCACGAAGACGCTCGCCCGCTTGGTCGTGCAACTCGCGGTGTGAAAGGTATCAACCTGTCGAAGGGCGATATCGTTGTGGGCATGGTGGTCGCGGATCCAGAACGCACACTGCTGAGTATCTGCGAACACGGCTACGGCAAGCGTACGCCATTCGGACCAGCCGATGTGGCTCCGGATGACGCCTTGCCAACTGATGATTCAGTAGTACCAACTGATGATTCAGTAGTACCGAGTGATGATGCTGTTGTCGCCGACGAGCCGGCAGAAGCCGAAGCGGGTGATGAATCCAGCCCTGGCAGCAATATGAAGTACCGTCGTCAGCGTCGCGGCGGCAAGGGACTTCGTGACATCAAGACGACCGCTCGCAACGGCAAGGTCGTGGATGTGTTGAGCGTCATTGATTCCGACGAAGTTCTGATGGTGACGTCTCGCGGCAAGATTCAGCGAATTCGAGCCTCGGACATCAATACCATCGGCCGTAATACTCAAGGTGTCCGGATCATCCGTCTCGATCAGGACGACACGCTTGTGTCCTGTGCGGTCATTCCTGGTGACGTGATCGACGAAGAAGCCGCAAGAGCTGCGGCGGCCGTGGCGAAGTTAGCGGCAGAGACGCCACTTGTCACACCGGCTCCGGAAATCGCACCGGTTGAAGAAGAGGATGGTGAGTAATCCGGCGGCTTTGTTTGAGTGATTGCCGTGTATACGGCGAGGCCAAGTTGATTCGCACAAAGTAGCCGTCTCGCTCCGCCGAGACGAGCCTTTCAGGGCCCATCGTTGCGTGATCAGGCCCGCTGATCCGTACTACACGTTGGCACATGGGGCTCTGCATTGGTTATTGGACGTGAAACCTGCAAGGCACATCTCGGCGGAGCGAGATGGCTACGTTGCTCCGCCGAGACGACCCTTTATGCGGCTAAGCGATACGTTGTCTGGCCCGCCGATCCGCGCTACACGTTGGCACATGGGGCTCTGCATTGGTTATTGGACGTGAAACCTGCAAGGCACATCTCGGCGGAGCGAGATGGCTACGTGGCTCCGCCGCGACGAGCCTTTATGCGGCCAAGCGATACGTTGTCTGGCCCACGGCCCCGCACCAGGCGTTGGCACATGGGTCTCTGCTTGGTTATTGAACGTGAAACCGGCAAGGCACATCTCGGCGGAGCGAGATGGTTACGTTAGGAGGCTGGTGAAAGCGGCTTGGAGTAATGCAGATACTCATGCTGAGGTAGCTTAGCTTTCACGCCGTTGTTGGCGATGTATCTGCGGAGGTGGAAGAACTGCTCTTCTGATCTCACGAGATGATCAAAACCGTCCTGTTGCCAAAACCGACCTTTCGTCTTGAGTTCTCGATTGATCTTATGGGCGGTGAAGTGTTTCCACGAATCACACTGAGCCAGCATTGCGGTTTCGTTCAAAAACGCGACCAGCACGTGGATATGATTTGGCATTACAATGTAGTCGAGAAGCTCGTATCGATCACCGTCAAAATGATGCAAACTGTTCCCCACGATTTCTGCAATCTCTCGGCAACGCAGAACGCACGCTCCATGACATGTATCAAGATCGTCGTGCCAGCGTTTCGAGAAATGGTCATAGAACTCCTCTTGAACCGATTTGTCCAGTTGCTGAAGCTGGTGTCGCCAATTGGAAGCGGTGGGATTGATCCCGTGTAATCGCAGCCAGCGTCCTCGCTCGCTCCGCCATCGTTCAACGACCTCCAGCGGAATGGAATCTTCCGTGCGAAATGTTAGAAAACAGACCGCTCCAGGCTGAAGCCAATGAGGCAATCGTCGCTCAATGACGGTGTACTCTGCGTTGCGATCGAAGAAGTGCAGTTCCATGTGCGCCAATGTAGCCGTCTCGCTCCGCCGAGACGAGCCTTGCAGGGCCCATCGTCGCGTAATCATGCCTGCCGATCCGTATTGCGCGTTGGCACATGGGTCTCTGCATTCTTTTTGAACGTGAAACCTGCAAGGCACATCTCGGCGGAGCGAGATGGCTACGATAAAGCCCCGGAGAGAAAAGAATTCAGCACTGACTGGAACCGTTTCTACGTGAAACATCAGGCCCGCGCGGGGGCGAAAGTTTGTTGCAGGAAGCTTGCCCGGCCGACGTCACACTCTGGCGTGCCCGGGATTGCCTGTCAGACGACGAACGACCACAGAAACGGCAGCCATCGCGAAGGCAGCGGTCATGAAGGTCGCTGTTCCATAGATCACTCGGCGCTTTTCGCAGGCATGCGGCGAATCGGCTCGGTGAGGACAAATGCATTGGAAGCCTTTTTCGACATCCCATTCAGGAACCTCGGGAGCTCGAACTTCTTCCTCAGAGAAAACAACGGGAAGCCCCACATCGCCTTCGGCCGCGAATCCTCGTCGAGCCAGTTCCTTTCTGAGTACTCGTGCCAAAGGATCGACTTTGGTGCGACTGAGATCGTCGATGCGAATCTGCGTGGGATCCATTCGCGCACCGGCACCGGTAATGCTGATGACAGGAATGCCCTGCTTGAGACAGGTTTCCAGAAGCAGCACTTTCGACGTGACGTTGTCGATGGCGTCAATGACAAAATCAGGGCGAGGTGTCAGCAGAGCATCAGAAGTTGACGCATCATAAAACGCCTGAACGGGGTCGACCCACGCTTCCGGATGAATGGCTCGTACTCGCTCCGCAAGCAGCTGAGCTTTCGACTGGCCAACCGTCGCAGGGAAAGCCTGAAGTTGGCGGTTGACGTTCGTAAGGCAGACATCATCAAAATCTACGAGCGTCATTCTTCCAACGGCGGAACGCGCCAGTGCCTCGGCAGCATAACTGCCAACACCGCCCAGTCCGAAGATAGTGACGTGAGAGTTCAGCAGTCTGCGAATGCCGTCATTGCCGACGAGACGAATCAGACGATCCCAGCGTCGGTGAACGCGTTCGGGAGGTGCCGGTAAGTCTTCACGATTTGGCCGTGAGCCGGCTTCGAGCGAACCTTCCCAGGCACGGATCTTTGTCTGCCGCGGCAGCGCAGCGCTGAGTTCAGGAATGGCAGAGCCTGCTGTTGATTCACAGGAACCGGATTCGCATTCTTCACTAACCTCACCATCATGGTGATGGTCGCAATGCTCGTTCTCTGCACATTCTGCCTGAATAAAGGTGTCTTCAGGTCTGATCGCACGTTCAGTTGAGTGGCTCAGGGCTGTTTTCTCCGGCTTGGGGATTGAATTGACAACGGGATTGTAATCACAGGAATTCCAGAGTCACGAGAATCTGAAAGATTGGGCGACACCCAAACGATGGAACAGTGTTTGCGTCCTGAAGCCTGCAGTTGAGTACATGAAGAAGACCCAATTAAACACCTGAAGCCTGCAGGGGATTTATAATGACGACAATATTGACATTTGCATATCTGGACCCTGGTACTGGCAGCATGTTGCTCCAGGCGATCGTTGGTGGCGGTGCGGGAATTGTGGTTCTCGTGAGGCATTTCTGGCGAACGATGCGGGTTTCGCGAGAACCCCTTAAGCCAAATACTTCGGGCGCCGATGCCTGACAGCCATGGTGCCAACACAAGAGTTTGCCCACGGGTCTTTTCGAGACCGGTCTGCGCGGGTGTTTTATAGCGATGGCTTGATCTGTCGGGCGATTGATGCCTCGGCGCTTGAGGAATGGACCTGGGTTTCATCCCGGCCATTTTTTCAGGATGCCATGAATGCGCAGAAAATTATTCAAACGAGTCAGGCGTCGACAGAAAAAAGCCTGGTGCCGAACACTGGCTACGTTGCCACACTCCAGCATGAACGTGTGCCGTTAATCACGTGGCCCTATGAATGGTGTTTTTCGATGCTGCGCGATGCCGCGCTGCTGCAGCTTGAGTTAATGGAACGGAGCCTGAAGGAAGATTGTATTCTGAAAGATGCTTCAGCGTACAACTTTCAGTTTCAGGGAACTCAGCCGATCCTGATCGACACACCTTCAATCGTCCGAATGAATCCCGGGACGCCCTGGGAAGGCTATCGCCAGTTTTGTCAGATGTTTCTCTATCCGCTGATGTTGCAGGCCTGGAAGGGCGTTCATTTTCAGCCGTGGTTGCGAGGCAGTCTGGAAGGAATTCTGCCCGAACAGTTTGCGCGAGTCTTGTCGTGGTTTGACCTGTTTCGTTCTGGCGCCATGACTCACGTTTGGCTACATGCTCGCCTGCAGGCAGTCGCCGAAACGCAGGTCTCGACATCATCATCATTGCAGGCCCACGGCTTCAATAAGCAGATGATACAGAATAACGTTGCAGGACTAACACGCCTGGTGGGCCGCCTGCAATGGAAAGAAGCAAAGTCTGTCTGGTCTGACTATGACAACGTCACAGGGCCTGTCAGTCGGGACGGGCACGACAAAGAGCAATTCGTCGAAAAGGTCTGCGCGTCGGGCCATTGGAAGACCGTTTGGGATCTTGGTTGCAATCAGGGACGTTATTCGCGGATTGCAGCGAAGCGTTCTGAAGTCGTTGTGGCGATGGATGCTGACCATTTAACGATTAATCGACTTTATCAAGCTTTGCGTGAAGAGAAGAATCGCATCATCGTGCCGCTCGTGACAGACCTGAGCGATCCTTCTCCGGGTCTGGGGTGGAGAGGCCAGGAGCGGTCACCACTGGAGCAACGTTCTCGACCGGATCTTGTGCTGTGTCTCGCATTGATTCATCATCTGGTGATTGGACGCAATCTGCTGCTGAGTGACGTTATCCGTTGGCTGGCTTCGCTTCAGGCGACAGTCGTCATCGAGTTTATCGATCGGAACGACGAACAGGTTCAGCTGTTACTGCGAAACCGTACTGATGTCTTTACTGACTACAGCAAGGAAGAGTTTCTCAGGCTTGTTGAGAGCCACTTTGTTGTGCAGGAGCAATTTGGATTACCGTCGGGCACTCGTACTCTGTTCCAGTTGAAGCCGCTGAAACCATAAGCATTTCGGATACTGTGTATGGAATCAATGGATTCAACATTCGACCGTCGGGCACAGAGCTACCGCCCCACCATGGTTCAGGAATTTCTGCATCTGTCCGCGTTGAATTCGTTTGCGGTCGTGCAGCCGATCCTGGACAGCCTTGTCAATAATGTGGCTTTTCTGCGGTACTACGATTACTCACCAACGGCTGTCCTGCTGGCTGTCGTACTGCTCACACTGGGGATTCCCGCTTCGTTTCTGAGTCTACGTGCTGTGCTGCATCGTCTGGGCTATCCGAAGTTCGCAGATGCGATTCGTACTATCCTGATGGTCGTGCTCATGTTGCTCGCGCTGTTGTATGCCGCGCGTTGGGCATCAGCCACTCTTTGGAGAGCTCTGTATAGTCTGTCGGAGGATGTTTTTTTTCTGCCCGCGATTTTCACCGCTGGCTGGCTGGCAAGACTTTACTTTCGGGCAGAAATCTTTCGACAACTGCTCTCTACAAGTGCTGTTGGCGTCCTTCTGTTTCCTGCAGTGTTTTTTCTGAACCCCGCCGTTCAGGAACAAGTGCTCATGGTGCCGGCTCGCGAGTATTTTCAGCCGGTCATCGCACGCTCTCCGGCTTCTGTCATCTTCGTTGTTTTCGACGGACTCAGTGGGATGGCATTGCTGGATGAGAATCACGAAGTTGATCGAACGCGATATCCGTCGTTTGCAAGACTGAGTGATCGCTGCAACTTTTATCGCAATGCTTCAACGGTACATACACGAACGGATCATGCGCTACCCGCGATACTGTCCGGCAGTTTTCCGACTGGAATTCAACGTCCTCTGGAAAGTGAGTATCCGCTGAATCTGTTCAGGCTTCTCGATAACTCGCGACAATATCAGCAGTCGATCTTTGAACCGTATACTCAGCTTGCTCCGGAGCATCTTCAGCGGATGGATCGCCAGGCGAGTCTTCCCCGCCAGACTCTTGATCTATTGGATACTGTTCTTCGTGTCTACCAAAGGATGTGCCTGCCTCAGTTGATGGACTCACTTGCTCTTGATGTACCCCGAGAATGGTTTCGCCTTCTGCCGCCAGCTCCGGCCGACCCGAAAGTTCTGGACGGGAAAATTGTCTACCTCTGGGATGCGGATCAGGATCTGCAAGTGGATCATTTCGTTAAATGTCTGAGGCCATCTGCACAACCAGCGTTACGATTCCTGCATATCTCTTTGCCACATGACCCATGGACACGGCTTGATTCCGGAAAACAATACAGGCGCATGCGTATTGGCCCGGATGAGATACCCGGAGTGAATGAAGGCTCCTGGGGTGATGATGAGTGGCTGGTCAATCAAGGATGGCAGAGGTATCTGCTTCAGGTCCAGTTTGCCGATCTTTGTCTCGGAAAAATACTTGATCGGCTGGAAGAAACAGGACTTTTCAACGAATCCATGATCGTTGTCACGGCTGATCATGGTTTCGCATTTCGGGCTCGATGCAGCCGACGAGATCCGCAGGGGGAAACTCTTTCTGACCTGATTCCTGTTCCGTTGTTTATCAAGTATCCGCAACAGACAGAATCGATGATCTCCGATCGAAACGTGGAGACCATAGATATTCTGCCAACGATTGCAGACGTTCTGGGAATGCCGAAGGACTCAAATTGGGATGGTGAATCGTTGATGACTGAAGTTCCGGAGCGACCAAGAAAGATGGTCGTTGCCTCCCCTGCAATCATCCTTGAAGCCGCGTTCCCCGGTCGATTCGAATACGTTGATCAACTTCATAAAGTTTTTGGCAAAGGTGTTGAGGGAGAATTTACCGATCTGCAGTTTCTTCCCGAGTTGTCTGGTCGAGAGTCTTCGCCACTTCTGAGTTCGGCACAATCAAAACTCACGCTCACTTTAAGCGAAGGACGTTTGCCTGCTGAGGCTGGCGAGCAGAATCTGGTTCCCTGCTATTTTCATGGCCAGGTGAGCGGTACGACGTCGGCTGACAAATCGGCAATTCTTGCTGTCGCAGTCAACGGCAGAATTCAGGCGACAACAAGAACATCCATTGCCTCGACGAGCCCTGGTGAATGGTCCATCATGGTTCCTCCGAACGCCTTCACTAATGCGACGGATCGCGTCCAGTTTTTCGAGGTGAAGCAGAAAGCGGGAGGCATTGAACTCCACGAACTCCTGCTTGAATAATTTTGCAGTGACTCGAAACGTTTCTCGGGAGATTTTCAAAGCGATCAGGAAATGTCGCCTGCAGGTTCCGCAGATGCCGAGAAGTCCCGTCGCGGGTGCGATCGAAAAATGCCGTTTTCCGATCAAAGAGTACTTGACGAACGTAACGATCATGCCACGGAGACTTCGTCTGCTGAAAGCAATGACGAATCCTGTCGATACAGTTTGCATGAGCACAACGCAGACACCGCCAGACACCTTTGATCAGAACTGTCTTACAGTTCTTGAGTGTTATGCTGTGCGAGACGTGGCTGCCAAAGCGACAAACACAGACTACGCTGGCTGGCTGGACAGAATTCTCGAAGTGCCTGGACTTGAGTCCTCATCATTGACTTCGATTCATGGCTTTTTGATTGCTCAGGGGCTCATCAAGTTTGAATTCACAGGCCGTAGCGTGGGGCTCCAGTATCAGCTCAGTAACCTCGGCAAAGAATGCGTTGCCAGAAAATCGCTGTGCTTTGCTGATGATCTGCGCAATACGGACAACGTGATGGACTGTGCATCCGAGGCGAAAGCTCAGGCCGCCTGATAGAATCGGGCCTTTTAAGGCATCGACTGCGGCTAGTGAGCCGTTGGACTGGCAGCCTTCTGATTTAGTCGCCCATTCAGCATCATTACTGAGTGAAGCCATTGAAAAACCAGCGGAGCATCGCGAACTGCCTGGCGTGAGCCCGTGAGATCATTGAAGCACTGGACGGGTGCCGCCGGTGCTGCCAAAAGACAGATCGTTCAACGGTTCGTCCGTACATCTGATTTCCACGGGGAATTCGGCTCTGGTCCCCGATTCAGGACTGCCGCTGTCTGTGCTAGAGTTCGGCCTCACCGATTCTGTGCATACCGGAGCCTGAAACCATGCGAAGTCGATCAAATCCGCCTGCAACTCACGTCGCGCTGGTGCTGATACTGCTCTGTGGTGTTGATCAGTCGGCACTGTCCGACGAAGAGACCACTCGCCCCGGTTTAGCCGGTATCTTTTCAGACTCAATATCCATCGTTCAGAAGGTTGACGATCGGATTGCGTTTGACTGGGCTGATTCTTTGCCGGACAGCCGACTCGGGGACGACTATCAGGCAAAGTGGCAGGGCCGCCTTCTGGTTCGTCAGCCGGGAAAACACACCTTCCACGCGATGGTGTCCGGACGACTTACCATCGTTGTTGACGGAAAGTTGGCACTGCAGTCGGAAGGAGAGAGTCTCTTTCATTCGGCCGAACCAATCGAACTGACGGCGGGTGATCATCCTCTGGAGATTTCCTTCAAACGGACAGCGAATGTTGATGCCAGGCTTCAGCTTTTCTGGTCATCTCCGGAGTTTACATTGGAACCCTTGCCAGCCGATGTGTTTACTCATGAGGCACCCAATACGACAGCCGGGGATCAGGAGTCCGGAAGACTACTGGCCGACGCGATGCGTTGTTCGGCCTGTCATTCCGGCCTCGCAGAAGCTTCGACTCTCAAAGCCCCGTCGCTGAAGCATGTGAGCGAAACACCGGTTGATGAACTTGTCCGGCGTCTGATGGACCCGAGGTCTGTCAATTCTCAAAATGCGATGCCTTCGTTTGGGCTGAGTGCCGAGGAGGCTAAAGATGTCGCGCTGTTTCTGATGGATGCATCCGACAAAGAATCACCGTTGGCTCAGAAGGAACTCGAATTCAAAGCAGGCGATGCCGATTCGGGCTCGAAACTTCTGTTGACGACTGGATGTGTCGCGTGTCATCGTTTATCGCAATTCAATAATGAAGCTGCTGAGTCAACGTCGGAATCAGCGGATGTTCTGCCCAATGCCAGCCCCTATCACGGACCGGAGTTTGTTGGCATTGAAAAACGTCGCACTGCGAAGTGGCTTTCAAAGTGGCTGCAAGCTCCCGGTGAATTGAATCCAAATCATCGCATGCCGGTCTTCTCGCTTTCCGACGATGAGCGACGTCAGATCGTTGCTGCACTTGTATTGAGCACTTCGGAAGAAAAGGCTAATCCAGCGGCCGGTGTTTCAGAAGAAAAAAGCTCACCGCCGTCACTTGAAGTCTCGATCGCTAACGGTCGTCGTATCGCAACGGCCGCGAACTGTGCTGGATGTCACAGTATCAAGGGGCTTGAGCCATCGTCGATAAAGATTGCTCGGCCCACAAAAATTCAGTCTGCAGATTCCACTCACAATTGCCTTGCCGTCAAGAAGCCGCAGTCAAACACCGGAGACAATTCTGAGCCCAATCACCGACCGTGGTTTCAGACGACGGATGTTGAGCGTCAACAACTGAATGCGTGGTTGACTTCAATACGAACTGACATTCAGCACGTAACTGGGGCTGCTTTGGGTTCGCTGTTGATGCATCGTAACGGCTGCCTTGCGTGTCATGACCGAGATCTCAAAAAGGGGCTTTCGACTCATGCCGGAGTTATCTCCTCACTGCGAAGTGACCTCAATGGTCAAAGCCAGGCACTGATTCCACCCGCACTGACGGCAGCCGGCGATAAACTCAAGGATGAGTATTTGATGTCTGCGGTCAGCGGAGAACAAGCGAGTCGCAGGTTGCCTTGGTTGCTGGTGCGGATGCCGAAGTTTGGGTTCTCGGCAGATGAGAAGACTGCGGTCACTCGGAGTTTAGTCGGGGCCGATCGAATACCTGACGCCGCCGATGTCGCTCGAGAAGAACTTTTCCGTCATTTGAATCCGCATCATCCGACCATCGCAACGCCCGCTGATCTGCTGACCGGGAATCATCTGATCGGAGCCGGTGGCTTCAATTGTATTGCGTGCCACAAAGCTGGCCCGTATGAACCTCGCCATGTAGCCATGGGAACTCGTGGTTCTGATATCATGTCGATGGGGCAACGAATTCGTCCGCGCTACTTCATGCGCTGGATGGAGAATCCCATTCGAGTTGTCCCTGGAATTGAAATGCCGGCCATTCGGAAGCCTATCCCTGGTGTGCTGGAAGATTCACTGCCGCAGCAGATTGCTCTGATGTGGACAGCTCTCGCCGACCCAAAATTTTCTCCACCCACGGTCGTCAGCCGATATGAACAATTCGTCACTGTCGCGCCGGGACAGCCACCGCGCGTGCTGAGGGATGTCTTTACGGTTGGAGATCCTAAGGATCGCAACAGCGTTGCTCGCGCGATGGCTGTTGGATTCAACAATGGGCACAACATTCTGATCGATCTGGACACCATGCGGCTGAGGCAATGGACGATCGGGGAATTTGCTCGGCAACGGACTGAAGGTAAAAGCTGGTTCTGGGATATGGCTGGCGTGACTGTCTCGTCGGATCCTGAGATCACGTTTCTGATTCGACTGGTCAGCAAGACTGCTACAGATAAAGAGCCACTTAGCCCGGTGACGGATCAACGTCGTCAGGCGGAATTGATTTCCAGTAAGGTGACTGAACAGTCGGTGATTCTTCGAGTGCGTTACTATTTTGATTCTTCACCACAGGCGAGCCCCCAGGCCGGGAAGGATACGAAGAATTCGGCCGCGCTTTCACGACATACGGCCGTCACGGCGTGGAATGATCCGACCCGAAGTCTGCTGACGTCTGTTGTAAACTTCACAATTCAGCCATTCGAGCAATCCGGCGACCAAACCGGTTGGGTGGTCAAGGCAGATGTTGAAGAATCACCAAACGGCTATCTCGTACAGTTGGAAGGATGGTCTGATGCGGAATCATCTGCCGGGATTCCGTGGAGTGTGAAAGCTGGTTCTGAAAACAAAGCGAATACTGCGGTTCGTCTGCAGAATGGAGAAATGGCGACGTTGCAGTTCCTTACCAGCGTCAAACCGCCCGTGATTGTTCCGCCCGGAATTCCACGAGCGATGAGTTCGCCAGATCAAATCACAGCCCTGCCCGGATTCGAAGGTCGGAGACTTCCGATTGATACCGCGATTATGCCCACGGCGATGACCTGGCTGGCCGATGGTCGTCTGGCGTTTACTTCTTTGCGGGGACAAGTCTGGATCGCAGACGATCGGGATAAGGATGGCATCCCGGATGCTCTGACATTATTTGCGGAAGGCCTTGCGGCTCCTTATGGGATTCAGGCTGATGGCAGTTCGATATTGGTATCGCATAAGCCCGAGATTCTGCGGCTCCGCGATACTAATCAGGACGGGCGAGCTGACGAGTTTGATGTGTTTGCTTCAGGCTGGGGATTCAGCGACGACTATCACGACTGGACCACGGCACTGGCTCGCGACCAGAACGGCGAATATTTTGTGGGGCTTGGCAGTGACTATTCTCAGAACAACCGCCCGGCGGATAATGATCGATGGCGAGGAACGGTGCTGAAAGTCAACTCCGCCGGAACGATCACACCGATTGCGTTTTCCATGCGGTTCCCGATGGGTCTGGCGTTCGATAGTCAGAATCGATTATTTGCGACTGACAATCAGGGAGTTCAGAATACGTTCAATGAAATCAATCACATCATTGAAGGCAAACACTACGGGGTTCCATCGCGACACGAAACAGCCAAAGATGTGACTGTGGAAACGCCGGCCCTGATGATTCCGCATCCATGGACACGCAGTGTTAACAGTATCACCTTCTTTCCGAAAGACTATGCCGTCTCTGAACTGGCCGGGCATGGTGTTGGTTGTGAGTACGATACGCGTTGTCTGATTCGCTTCACGGTTCAGGATGTGAACGGCACCATGCAGGGAGCCAGTTATCGCTTCAGCCTGCCTGACCAGCCGAGCGGCGGAGGTAACTTTGTTGGGCCTGTTGCGTCGGCTATCGGGCCAGACGGGGGCCTCTACATCGGTAGCATTTGGGACAGCGGCTGGCAGGGCGGCACGAACACGGGAACGATTGAACGGATGGTTCCGGCAAAGAAAATGCCCAATGGGATTCGTGAAATTCGAGCGACGGCCCAGGGATTTGAAGTCTCCTTTTTTCACCCAGTCACAGCCAGTAAAGCGACCGATGTCAACAACTGGAGTCTGCAGGGTTACACCAGATCCTGGGGCGGCAGCTATGCGACGCCGGACTCCGATCGACACCCGGTCGTTCCTTCGGTATTAACGGTTTCGGACGACCTAAAAACAGTCTCCATTCAGACGGCCGCATTGAAAGCGGGTTATGTCTATGAGATCTCAGTCAAAAAGCCGCTTGATGAATCCGCCGCAGCGGATTTCTGGCCGACTGAGGGACACTATTCCATGAAGGTCGTGCCCAAGTGAGGCGATGATCGGTGATCGCAGAGTTTGTAAGCCATGGAATTCATGGCTTCGCAGATTCAATGGGAGCCTTCACTATTGGCGATTCGTCGGATAGCAGATCATTGATCATCGAAATTAGTTCTTCAGGCCGAAAAGGTTTCTGCAGGACCGAATGGACTTGTAAGTCGCCTGTTATCGCAGGGATTTCATCCGTGGAGCAACCTGTCATAAGAATGACCGGAAGATGGATTCCCTTTGCATGAAGGACTTCCAACATTGTTGGCCCATCTACCGGAGACATCATCAGGTCGAGCAAAAGACAGTCGGCCTCTTTGTGCTCAACAAGATACTCCAACGCATCCGTCGCACATGTAAACAAGTCTGCTTTGCCACCGATAAGTTCAATGGTGCGTCCAATAACCTCCAGTGTCTCGGTCTGATTGTCCACCGCCATAATTCGAGTGATACGTGATGTCGTTGAAAGTGCTGAAGGGGGCGAGCCAACAGGTTCGATTCGTGCTGGCATTGCAGACCTTGGCAGGAGAATGCGGAATCTGCTGCCCTCGCCGGGAAACGAAGTTAGCTGTATCAGGCCATCATGGCGATTCACGTGACCGTACACCACAGACAGTCCGAATCCATGTCCGTCCGGTTTTGACCTCGTCGAGAAGAACGGCTGGAAGACTCGCGCATAATCCGATTCTGCAATTCCCTTTCCGGAATCAATGACCTCAAACCAGACGAACTCCCCACCAGTGCGGCGATTTCCAAACGTCGGTGTATCGACCGGAACATCGGGAAGGAAATCGCACCCGGTTCGAATCAGGATTGTTCCCTGAACATCAATCATGGCCTGAGCCGCATTGGTCACAAGGTTCAAAAGGATCTGATCAATCTGTTCCGCATCGCCTTCCGTTTGCAGAGGAATCGGATCCGGATCAAACAAGATCTAATGACGTCCACCAAGACCGGCCCGAAGAAGTGGCAGCATTCGATTCACTGAATCATTCAGATCAATGACCTTCTTCGTGGCAGGCTGTTTTCCGGCATAGGCCAACATCTTGCGACTGAGGCCGGCCGCCGTCTCAGCAGAACGGATGATTCCTTCCAGGCACTGTGAACCTGCCGGCGAGCCGGGTTCCAGGTACTTCAGCAGGTCCGCATTACCGATCACGCCGACCAGAAGATTGTTGAAATCATGCGCGATTCCGCCGGCCAGTGCTCCGAGACTTTCCAGTCGTTCCGTCTGAGCCAGCCGCAGTTCGATGCGTTCGGTTTCCTGTCGCTGCTGTTCCGTATGCAGGATTTCTTCCTTGAGTCTTCGATTGGCATTTCGCAGCTTGCGTCGATCTCTGAGAAGAATGATGGCCAAGCCACAAAACACGGCAAATCCGAATCGCGAAAACCTCAATGAGCGTTGGCTTTCT
>Ga0255093_1000418_pt1 | contig 19440 bp, 10 predicted proteins | sample Colum_Law_RepA_8_2_FD_188437 | JGI IMG/M metagenome (GOLD analysis project Ga0255093, IMG submission 188437) | Freshwater microbial communities from Columbia River, Oregon, United States - Colum_Law_RepA_8d | ecosystem: Environmental > Aquatic > Freshwater > River | place: USA: Oregon...
TTATCTGACTGCTGATTAATCGCAGACTCTGCTTTGGCAACATCCTGCTGAGCTTTCAGTGCCTGCCCGTTGGGCTGCGGCTGACTATTCTGCGGATTTGCGATGACATTGGCTTCAGCTTGTTCTGCCTCAGTTGCTGCCGCCTTCAATTGCTGCTCTGCCATATTCGATTCATTGCGAGCCACCTGCTGAATACTGTCAGCCACTTTCTGCAGCGGCTCTGCCACAGTCGGATTATTCAAGCGACGTTCATGTCGGGCTGCTCGGGACACATCTTCTGAAGCACTCGCCACATCCTCGGTGATCTCGCCCTGCTGTGTTTCAGCCTGCGCGAGTGAACTCTTTGGAGGTGCGAGTTCATTGCCGAAGTTCGCATCTGCAACAGCCTGCTCAGCTTTCTTGTTTAGCTGCTCTGCTGATTTCATCGCCTCATCGGCATACTGATCCGCCAATTGAGTCGCCGGGTTCTGAGCATCCAGGGCCGGCAACGGTTTGTTCTTCACTTCTTCAGATCGCTGATTAGCTTGCTGATTTTTCTCCTGAGCTTCCTGCAGAACAGCTTTGGCCGCAGCCACTTTCTTCTGTTCTGCTGTCTGACGAACCTGTTCCTGCGCAAGGGCGTTCTTCAGGCCGGCGTTATCGGGTTTCTCGTTGAGTTTGGTCTGAGCCTGCTGAACTCTGGCGTCGACCGCCGCCAAATTCTTCTCGGCAGCCTGAACTCCCTGCTCCGCTCGTTTCTGGACATCATCTGCTCGCTTGGCAACGTCCGCAGCAGCCTTCTTTTGTTGCTCATGGAACTGCTGACGACGCTTTTCTGAATCCACCTTCTGAGCTTCCCGGGCTTTATCGTCGGCATGAATCTTTTCATCCTTGCCAGCCAGAGTTTTTTCCTTGGCCTGCTTCAGTGATTCTGTTGCCTGAGCCAGTGTCGCTTTCGTATCCTGAGCAGTCTGGGCAAGTTCCGACAGCAATAATTCTTCTCTGGCAGAATTCGCTTTCGCGACAGCTTCATTCAACTTCTGTTGCGTCTCTGCAAGCTTTTGCTGGGCTTCTGACGTCTTGCCCTGTGCCGCCGACTGACTAGCCTGGGCAATCAAAGCTCCGGAAAGCTGCGACGCGTCCGACGCCATTTCGCGAAGATCCTGCACTAAATCTCGCTTCTTCGCCTGAAACTCCTGATCGGCCTGCTCATTCGCCCGTTGAAGCAACTTGTCATCCTCCGCCGCGTACTCAAGGGCGTTCCGTGCATCTTCCAAAGCCGTCTGCGAAATTTCCGATAGAGCTTTCTGCATCGCGGGGTTCTTCTGCAACTCCGCCTCGAGTTCAGAGATCAGTGTCGCCGTTTCCTTCTCGGCCATTTCAACCAGTTCTTCGCTGGTGTCGTATTGCTTATCGAGCAACTCGACAATCCCCAGCTCCTTCTCAGCTTCTCTCAGTTCCGCTCGCGTATCGGCAACGTTCAAGCCTTTGTCGAGCTGATCGAAGTGCTCGGCGACCAATTCCAATGCCTTCGCGGCTTTCTCCTGCTGTTCCGCCGCCTGAGCCAGTTCTTTCGCCTGCTGTTCCGGGGCTGCTTGCTCCTGAGCTTTCTCCATGGCGTCATTCATTTTGGTCGCCGGATCCTGGATCATGGCAATGCTGTCATCTGCATCTCTCGCTCGTTCGCGCTGAGATTCTTCCAGCATATCCTGAGCATTCGCATCTTCGACCAGTGCTTCAGTCAAATCCGCAATCTGTTGATTGATAGATTCCTGACGTTGTTCAAGCTCTTCTAACTGCTGAGCGGTCTCGGGGTTCTCCGGCGAAGTATTCTGCTGCTCGACGACGTCGGCTGTTTCTGTCGTCGCTTCTTCAAGTTCTCGAATCTGCTCGGCCGTCTGAGCTGCCATTTGTGGAATCGTCGGTGAATAACGACGGATAACATTGCGAGCATCTTCCATCACCGGTTCAAGCGTCTTAATCACGGCAGCAACCTGATCACGGATTTGCACCAGCTCATGCCCCGCACTGATCAAAGTGTCTCGCTTCCAGCGTCGTTCAACAATCTTACGAGCAGCATCGCGAGCTTCCGCCGTCCAGCGAGTCTGATCAAATGCGCCGACGATCTCATTCTTCACTCCGGCTTCTCGCAGCCTCTGACTTGTCAGTTCGAACCCTCGCTGCACAAGATCCCAGACACGAGGATGCTCGATTCGAGCCTGTAGGTCCTGTGAGCCCCAGCGTTCTCGATTGGTCAATTCATCCAGAGCATCACGCACAATCGTGAGTTCATGTCCGGCTTCCAGAATCCGATAAGCCGGTGCAACCTCCAAAAGCTGTGTTGCCAACGCCGATTCCTGAGGCAATACCTGACGATGCTGATTCAATAGAGAAGTGACGGCTCGATGAGTCAATCCGGCATCCGCCACATACTGAGCATCGCCATCTTTGCGGCCCTGAGTCAGCTCTTTGCGAATTCGAAGCTGATCCAGACTTCGTCGATGCTTCAGATCAATCTCCGCCACAAATCGCTCGGCCTGATCAAGAATTTTCTGACCAGCAGCAGAATCCTGCGACACGGCCGCCTGAGCTGTCAGTTGATTCTCCTGCTGAATGGCCCTCGCTAACTGGTCGATCGGAAGGTAAAGATTCCCTGCGCGGTTATCGAGATCTCGCCAAGCGTTCACGATTCGATTGGACAGATTTCCATCGACCACATCAAACCGCTGGCGATCCAGGAACTGACGATGCAGCTCTTTTGAAACCGTCTTCAGTTGCTCCAACTTCTCAGCGGACTCCATCGACTCCTGAAGTCGATCGCGACTCGTTTCTGTCCAACGGATCATCTCACTCAACTGACCTTCGAGATACTTCGGCAGTCGCTTACGCTGCCCCCGAACGAGCTGCTCAATTCCTTTGATTTGATTGAGCACCAAAGTTTCCTGGCGCTGCAATCGCTCCCATGTTTGAGTCGGACTGTCCACAACCAGTTTTTGCTGACGCAGCAATGCATCCATATCGCTCGCCACAGCCGTGACGAAGTTATGAGTCGCCAGAACCTGATAATGTTCATGGATCATTTTGGCGTCGTCAGCTGTCCGCTCAAATGTCTGCTTGATGACATCCAGATCGCCATTCCTGCGGTTCACATCTTCGGTATGCTGCCGAGCCTTCAAGGCAAACGCCGGGACATTTGAATACTCGCGTTGTATTCTCGCGACGACTCGGCCGATCAAATCCAGATCGTAAGCATCAGCTCCGGCTGCCATGTCTTTTTCGACCGCCAGGATGTCGGCCAGAATCTTCTCCGCCTGCTCCCGTTGCTTGCTGGCCAGATCTGTCAGCACATTACGATCCTGCGACGCCTGTTCTTCGGTCTGATCCGGCTTCCGCAATCTCTCGATCACTTCCAGAGCAGTCACTTTCTGTTCCTGAAACAACTCCGAGAACTTCACAAGTTCATCAACGAGTTCAATCTTGCGTTCCATCATCGTGTGCCGCTCCGGATCAAAGTCCTGAGCCGCCACGATCACTCGCAACGGGATCGACTCCCCAAGGTTGCCCTTGCGGTCGGTCGCCACGAGTTTAGTCATGACTTGGTCACCGGTCTTCAGCTTGTGATTCTGCAGATCCCATTGCCACTCGGCCGTCAGATTTCGACCTTCTGTCTCAGCGTCCGGTTTTGCATCGAGAGGCAGGGCGATCCAGTCCAGCCCGTTGACAGACACATGCTGCTCCAGCTTGACCAGCGGAAGATCATCCTCCGCCATCGCTTTCAGTGCCACAATATCATTCGGCGGCAATAGCAGAGTCGTCTCTTTCTGATCCACGAAACCCGCGCGAGGAATCAAATCCGGCTGTGGTCGGATCTCGTATTTCGGGCTGAAAAGATTTTCAAAGCCCGTTTCCTTCGAAACCAGATGCACTTTGTAAATCGCCGCCGCATCGACAGGAACAGTCGCCTTCCATTGCAAACCGTTCTGACTGTCTGCGACCGGAGTCAACGGAATCGTGATCATCTCATCGGATTCCGACGGATCGATTCGCAATTCCGCAGCGGACACCTTCTGATCCAGCTCAAGCTGCATTTCCGCCTTCGTGCCTTCCAGCACAAGGAGGTCGCCATGATTGTCCGTGACAACCTTGTTGGGCAACAAGGCATAAGCGGGATAGACGAAGGATTTGTGAAACGCTGTCACACGAGGACGAGGACGTGCTTCAATTCGAAAACGCTCCGTGACTGCATCGCCAGCGAGAACTCGATATTCGACCGATTCTTCCATCACATGGATGTTAGAAGTGAACTCGGCTTCCGTTCGACCTCGCATCGATTGCCGAACCGCGCCTTGTTTTTCCGTGAAGGTCTCAAGCGTAACTTCATCAAAACTGCCACCAGTAACAGAAGCCACAACAGCCACTGTTTCATCTTCCGCCATCATCAGCGAACGCGGAGTCGGCTGCAGAATTTCAACGTTGACTCGAGAAACCCGCGCGATGTTGGCTCCCGGCAGGATCGCACGCGCAGCAAGCTGACGATAGCGATGATTGCTCGACAACAGCAGGACAGCAGCAAGCGCTACGACGACTCCCGCAACCGCCATCCATCGCGCAACAAGTTTCAGTGGCAGCAGCGCAGGGACCTGGATTCGTGTCATTTGCTCGGCAACTTTGCCCTGCAGCAAACTTCGAAACACGGGGGAGTCGTGTAGAGAGGATGGATCATCCGTCGCCAGTTCAACGGCCGAAAGCAGATTCTCGCGAAGCTGCGGCTCCGTCATCTCCACCTGCGATGCGATCTCTTCTCTCAACGGCCGACGCAGAATTCGGCGCAGGCTGGTTGTCCAGATCACAACAATCACCGGCAAATAAATCGCCGCGCTCAAAGCCCAGCGCGCGCGATCGCTGAGCAGCCAATACCAGTCGATTGCGGCGACGATCGCGACACAGATCAGAAACGTGGCAACGCCCGCGCAGAGTCCTCGCGCGACGATCAGTCGAAACCGACGGCGTCCGAATTCTTCGAGTTTTCGAGCAACAACGGGATCAAGCGAAACACTCATCGTGAATCTTCCTTTACCTGCATAGTGCCTGCAGCGACCATGCTGTCGGGCACAAAGCCATCACCGTTCAAAGCAACCCGGCTCGTTTTCGTAATACCCACTCAGCCGTCAACAGGATAACAATCGCTGCAAACCACCAATAGCTTTGCCAGATCTGAGTGTCGGATTCGACCACTCGGCCGCTGCTGAGAGGACTCAACAGTTCCGTCAACCGATACAGTTCCTCTTCGCGAAGGTAATCTCCTCCGGAAGCGGCGGCAATCTGTTTCAGCAGTGTTTCATTGGCCGACGTCTGAGTCATCTCGCCGGATTCCGGTGGTAGCACCACGAATCGGCTGCGGGCCTTCAGGGCGGCGTCACTATAACCTGCTGCTCGAACCGAGACTTCATACTCGCCCTCTGGCAAAGCCGCGACGCGACCTCGATAAATCCCCGGCACATCGCCATCGGGAGTCAGACTCACCGTCGAAACGATGCGCCCGTCCCTCCACACCAGAGCGTCCGCAGAAACGCCAGTCGCCGGTTTCCCATCAAGTCCCAACAGACGTGCTCGAACATCAACAGTCGCCCCAAAGTCGTAACGCACCGAACCAGTATCCAGGGAAACATATTCGTCGCTGACAGCAAACGGCCGAGGCATCACATACTTGGCTAATTGATTCCACGCTCGCTGATGCCAGAGGTCTGCCGTCTTAAATCGCCAGCGCCAGGATTCATCGAACGCAAAATAGACAACGCGGCCAGAACCAAACAACCGCGTCACCATGGCAGGTCTTTGCCGACCATCTACGTTGGCCTCAATCAGGACTTCAGCACCAGGCAAAGCATTCACAGCCACCAATGAATGAGGTGGAGGCAGCTCGGTCCAGAAGCGACGATTCTGTTCCGCGTCCGGTGACAATCGCAACGCACTTTCTGAGGCACCCTTCTCCGTCAATTGCAACAATGTTGGCTTGGCGGAAATGGTTTCGTTCAGCCACTCGACGGGAATCAGACTGCCAAGCTTCGTGCTGGCGAGTTGCCGCAATCGACCTCGCTGACCATCGATGAACACAATGCCGCCGCCACGAGTTTCCACAAACTCGCTCAGCCATTGAAAGTCCTGTTCATTAAACAGTTCCGGAGCCACTTCGCCAAAAATCACCAGATCGTAAGCAAACAATTCTTCTCGCTTGCCCGGGAACTGTCCTTCTTCTGCGCCTCTCGTCAAACCCGCGTGATCAGTCCCCGGCCCGGCGATCACAGTGTTGATCGACCATTGCTCATCGCGTTCAAAGACGTTGCGAAGATAGCGAGTTTCCCAGCGAGAACGTCCATCGACGAGCAGAACCTTGTAGCTGGAGACAATAGCGGCCAGTCTCATGGAACGCTGATTGTTGTCCGTTTCGGACTCTTCGGGCAGCGCGGCAATCGACGCCTGAAACTCCAATGCCACTGCATGCTGCTTGATGTCGGAAGCAAACTGGGCTCCCAACCTCGTGACGAGTTCGTCGATCTCAAAATCAAATTCAATGCGTCGTTCGGCAACGTTCTGAGTTTCCAGTTGCTGCTGCCAAAGCACCTGATCCTGATAGCTGATCTGAGCGACGAAAGGTTTCCCCGGCGTCATCTGATCACGAACAACCATGACGCCGCGAACATGATCTTTTTGAAACACAAGATCCGGGTGTTCAAGGCCTATCACAGCCAAATCAGCCGCCTGCTGGGACGCTCCAAGTGATACGCTGAAAAACGGGACTCCCTGACTCCCCAAAACCTGTGCTGTCTGCAACGGCGATGGGCCGGAATTGTGCTGACCATCAGTGATCAGAACAATCGCAGTCTTCGACTCAGCGGCCTCTGTATCTTTCGATGGCGTGTCGCCGGAGTTCTCCGATGCGGTGACGGACTTTTGGGTTGCCACAATGCCAGAACTCAGGTCCGTGACACTGGAAAAGTCTTCGGCACTTCTTTCGTTCTCGCCGTCAGATTCTTCGTCGCCCCCACCATCGGCAGAGTTTGGAGCTCGGCCGCCCAGCAACTCCGCTTTTTCACCCGCCAACCGGAGCACTTCAACATCATGCTGCTCCCGGAGCTTCTCCAGAATCTTTGCTGACGATTCCGACAACCCCATCTCCACCCGACGCCAGCGCGGAGTTTCATCGAACATGGCGAGTGCCGATCGAATTGACTCATCGCCGGATTCAACAATCCGCGAAACCTCAGCCTCAAACGAACTGCGTACTGAACTTTCGAGCGTTTCACAGACTTTGGCCAGTGCCAGCAGCGCATTCGCCGCGGCGGCCGCATCCGCGTCGATCGTGGATGCAGTCACATCCAACGGCTGAAGCAATTCATTCTGATATCGCTCAGAAAGCTCTGAAGGCAAAGACGCTTTCAACTCCAGCAAACGTGAACGAAACGCATCGACCGCAGTTCGAACAGTGCTGGCCGTCACGGCCGGGGCGGCGTTCACAACCGTAGGATTCGCTGTCGCAGCATCGGCAGTTTTTGGATCGGCCGCCGCTGGTAGAGCCGCATCAGAAATCACAGCTTCAGGATTGTTCGCAGGTGCATTGCTCTTCGGAGTAATCGCATCCACAAATCCCTGCCGAGCCTCAGACAACTGATCCGCAAGTTTCAGCAGTTTCGAATCGATTCGCCCGGCGCTGATCCAACCCAGCTGTTCAGCAACCAGCAATTTTCTCCCGGTCGACATGTGACGATCCTGCATCGTCATGCTGCGCGAATCATCGACATAGATTTTGACTCGCCCCAGCTCGCCAAGAATCGTCCGATGATGTAACACCGGTCCGGTGAGCACAAGAATTCCCAGCAGGAACGCGGCGGATCTCAGCAACGGCAGCAGCCATCGAAGTCGGCGTGGCAGACCGAAACTTTCGCGGCTGTAGTAACGCCACGACAGCACGCACACCACCAACGCCGCCAGCAAGCCGACCCACAGTGGAACATCACCAACAAATCGCAGCGTTGTCATAGACGAACCCTCGCGAATCGTTGTTGCAGAACGAGTTCCAGAAACATGAACGCCAAAAACGCCGCGAGTACATACTTCCAGATCTCCTGACCGTGTCGTCGCAGACGATCCTGTTCAAGATACTCTGCCGGAGATTTGATCAGCGTGGATGCCAGACTCTTTGATAACTCGACCAACGCCGTTTCAGGCAGAATACTCAGGTCCGATTCACTGCGAGAAGTCTCGGCCACGAAGTGAATTGTTTCGGCCGCAGGCGTTGACATAGCGTACACGCCGGGCCGTTGGGTTTCCTCGAACCGCGCCAGTTGTAGCTTGCCTTGAGGCGTCGTGTTGAGAGTTCGACGAGCACCATCAGGAGTCACGACGGACAACGTTGTCGATTGATCAGCGCCCGGCAACATCGCAACAGCTGGATCACCGGTCGCAATATTTCGCGGCGGAGAAATCCCGGATGCCATCGTTGTAATAATCTGCTGCATCAGCGGAACATACAAAGGCCGCACTGGCAAATCAGACCAGTCCGCGTCACAAGCCGTCGCCATTTGCAGCACAACGCCATCCCCAACACGACGCTCGATCAGCAGCGGATCACCCGAATCCAGCCGTGCTAACACCGAGACGTCGCTGCGACCATCCACGTCAGCCAGTTCATGCCAGCGACGAATCTCGGCTGTTGATAAATCACCATTCGCCGGCTCGTTAAAGAACTCCAGAGCGGGATGATCAAAATGTTGAGCGACAATATGAGAACTCTTGCTAAGAGTTCCGGCGACAGCATCAGCCTTCCCATCTGACTCAATTTGCCCTTTGAGAATCCCGAATGCCGCTGGCAGCAGTCCTCCACCATTCGCAAACATCTGTTCGCGATACCAATTCAAATCAATCTTGTTTCCAGCACAGACCAGCAGAGCGCCGCCATCATTCACGAAGGCCGTCAGCGTTTGTAATTGAGCGGGCTCCAGCTTTGAGACATTCGCCAGCACAACAACGCGTGAAGTCTTCAGACGTTCTTCCGTGAGATCTTTCGATTGCACGGTCTGGGTCTGCACAAGATCGGCCAGACGTACTCGACCAAACGTAAATGGCGTCAAAGCAATCGACAGATAATCGGTTTCACTTTGCAAAGGCTGCCCGCTGGGATCTCCATCGACCAGCAACACGTTAATACTGTCCCAGATCGTAACGGCAGCCGCGTAACGATTATCGTCTTTCAGAGGATCGTCGGCGATGACTTCAACTTCGATCACATGCGAACCCGCCTTCTCAAAAGAGCAGGGGAACAGTGTTTGAGTCGTCCCGTTCGCTGCCAGAGCAATTTGCGAAACGGACGATTCTGCTCCGTCCAGCCTCAGAACAACGCGAGCATTCTCAATCGGTGTGCCGCCATGATTGCGGAGATTCGCTCGCACAGAAATCTGTTGTCCGACGCCCAATGCTCGGCGAGGAAATTCAAGGGACTCCACAGAGATGTTGCTGCTGACTGGCTGACCGATCGGCAACAATGTTAGTGCCGGTTGAATTTTCAACGAGGCCAATTGACCACGAATAGATTCGGCTGTGTTCTGCCCAATGGCCTGCCAATCGGCCGGCTGAAAATCGCTGATGACAATCAGTTCGCGGCGAGCATGTGACATTGCATCGACAGTCTTGAGCGCCTCGTTCAGCGACGCCTGCATATCACTGGCCCCATATCCGGCCTTAATTTGCCGCAATCGGCGAACAACGGCCTCGCTGTCGAAGACCGGCTGATCAAACAACGGTGTCGGACGACCGCCCGTTTGAATGACAGCAACCTCTGAGCCTCGACTGACCGCATTCACGATCTGACAGGCTGCATCAACCGCTTTCTCAAAGCGCGAACCGGATGGATCGACCGTGTCCATTGAATAACTGGTATCCAGCAGTATCACCAGCGAAACCGGCGAGTCACCTTCAAGTAATCGGGAGCCGGTCAGAACAGGACGAGCCAGGCAGAGAGCCAGCAACACAGGAATCGCACAACGCACGAACAGCAAAATCAGCTGATCAACATGGAGCCGTTTGTGGTTGACTTTGATCACCGATTCGAGGAGATGCATGGCTCCCCATTCGACAGTACGAAATCGACTCCGATTCAGAATATGAATAATGAGCGGAAGAGCAAACGCCAAAGCTCCAAACGCAAGGGCTCCATTCAGGAACGTCATTTGACGCTCCTTGTGAATCGCGGCGAGTCAGCCCCACAGCTGGGATCAGGAAATGATGCTGCAGCGGGAAAACGGGCAGGATTGATGTCGGAGGGAATTGATGGCATCAAATTGCGCGGATGGCAAAAGGGAGGTTACAGATCACCTTGGGCGAATCGCCGCTGGTGAAAGATGGAAACGCAGGATAGAGCCCCAACCGCCCGCCGCAAACCAACCTGACCGGAATCGCACGATTAACTCTTTCGAAATCATGTCCCCGCGAAATGGCCTCGGCGATCGAAAAGCAACACTGAGCAACGAACGATTCACTCCGCAATTGGCTCCGGGGAGCTCCTAAAGCCAAATCAAATCTCGCGGGAGCCATCAGGTAATGCGGAGATATGCTTGGCGCCACGAATGAGGACAACTAAGTCACCGTTGAGTCTCTGAACACTTCTCGACGTCCAGTAACTAAACACTACCCCCGAGCAAGAAAGTGATGGGCGGCTTTTCGTCGCAGTTTCAGTAACCCACGCCTCCATGATCATGGCGATCAACAGAATAACTGAGTAGATTCTCCCCTGGAGCATTTAACGCATTACTGACTGGATCAGTCGCCCCCCCGAAGGCACCAGGACCATGAGAACGCCGGAGCAAAGGCGAATTTACCAGGCAGTACTGGAACGCCACGGAAAATATCTCCTGGTATTCATCATCAGCATCATCGTGCTTTTCGAAACCCGATCATTGCTGGCAACAATTTCGGGGCGAAAAAGTGGACTGCAACTGATTACTGCAATTGCATTCTCTCTGGTCATGATTCGATCCGCGATTGCGACATGGTTTGGTAATCAGGACTCGCGAGGCACATTGGCGTTGTTTCTCCTGTTGAGGACGGCACCCTCTGCCATTTTATTGGCCGTTCTGTTGCCTGTCGTAGGCCCCCGAATTGTTTCCCCGGACAACTCAAGGATCTTTCTCCTCAGCTGTCTGATGTTGTCGCCGGCTTTAATCCCGATTGTCTTTTATGGCGGACTTGCAGTGCTGATGAAGTTTTCGCCCAGTGTTGATGCCTTCACGAAGTCTGTCCTGAGAAATGGCGTGGCTCCGAGGCGATGGCCAGAATGGCTGCGAACCCTCGTTGGGGTTCCATCGATCTCCGACAGGATGAACTTCCACATGCCGCGATCACAGCGGCCGGTTTACGTTTGCCTGACTCCGCAACTTCTGAGCGTCATGGACGATGACGAACTTGATGGAGCCGTGCTGGACTATGTCTATTACCGATGCGACCAATCAGAAAATCAGTCGACCATTGAGGTCTTGAAGAGCCTTCCGGTTGGGTACCAGGACTACTACAGCCTTTGGTGGCTGCAGGCAGAGATATGTAACGGAGGATTCTTTCAATTCTTTGTTAACAAAGGCCACGAACTGGCCTTCATGGCATTGGAAGCTTGTCGCAGAATCAATCGACCGGATATTGCAGCATTACTGATCGATGCGATGAACTTCTATCTGAGAGACGAACCCGTGATTGAGCAGATTCAGTCAACCCGTCGTTCACACCCTTTCTCCACCGACATGGCGGAGAAATATGTTGCGGCAGAACGTGAGTCACCGGAATTGATTGATCTCAGCAAGAGATATTACAAACTTCCCCCAGTTGATCTTCCGGAATACCTTCGAAACAACCTTGCTCAGTTTCAGCAATGATTCTTCGGCCATTTTCCCATGGAGTCCATGTTCCGCCACACGAACGGCGAATAGTCTTTGGGACAACCGGCTCCTGAAGCTCCTGCGGAAGACGCCAGACAAAACCATTGGCAAAGCGGATTGTGTGGAAGCGGAGGCCAAACCTCCAAAACCACGTTGGAATCGCATCAGAACGTGAATCGGACGGGCTAAACGGGGTCATCACCTTAATGATGCCGCAGAAAATTGACCCGCACTCCGGAAATGCGGCAGCTTGCCCGGCTAAACGGGTTTACACGAATTCGCAAACCCGATATATCTTCCGCACGATTCGCGGACCGGACGATCGCCTGCGACTGGAGCAGGTGCCCGGAGCAGTTCCCCGGACGACTGGCGGTGTTCGAAAACACCTGCCAGTGTTTTGTTTCGCTGGAGGAAAGCATCAGTGTCGATTGAAGAAAAAGTGATTGGTATCGTCAGCGATCAGCTTGACGTTCCTAAAGAAGAAATCTCCCGCACCAGCTCATTCGTTGATGATCTGAAGGCGGATTCCCTTGATATTGTTGAACTTGTCATGGCTCTTGAAGACGAATTCGACGTCAAGATTCCAGACGAGGATTACGACAAGATCAAGACGGTCGGGAATGCGATCACCTACATTGAAGGTAAGCAATAGTTCCTTCACTCGCATTCATTCGTCAACCACAATCGCAGCTTCATGCTGGTTGTGCTGATCGCCCCACAGGCATCGGCACTCCGGCATCGTGGCTGCGGATTTCGTTGGTTCGGTGCTGCGAGTTCTTCTTTCCGCCGCGAGCTGAATGATGTCACGCCGTCGAGTAGTAGTGACCGGGCTTGGCGTTGTCACTCCGCTTGGCTGCGAACTGGACGACGTCTGGGCAGCGGTCTGTGCAGGAAAAAGTGGTGTCGGTCCCGTACAACGGTTTGACTGTCGCGACTTCAAGGTGCGTTTCGGAGGCGAAATCCGAGACTTCGATCCACTGCCTCATCTGCCGATTGAGAGCAAAGAACTGCGGCGTATCGACCGCTTCAGTCAGTTCGCAATGGTCGCCGCGCAAAAGGCCATTAATCAGGCAAAGATCGATTTGTCTGAAGGCGACACTTACCGCTACGGCGTTCTGGTCGGCAGCGGAATCGGTGGACTTGATGAAATCGAGCAGCAGCATTCGATGCTGTTTGATCGCGGCCCCGATCGAATCTCCGCGTTCATGATCCCGAAGCTAATCATTAATGCCGCCAGCGGAAACATCTCCGTGCGCTGGGGTCTGCGTGGCCCTAATACTGCCGTTTGCACCGCTTGTGCATCGGGAACCAATGCCATCGGCGATGCCTATCGGTTGATCCAGATGGATGTGGCCGATGTCATGGTGACAGGTGGCACCGAAGCGGGTTTGACGCCAATGGGTATCGCCGGATTTGCTCGTATGGGAGCACTGTCAACTCGCAACGACGCCCCACAGCAAGCCAGCCGTCCGTTCGATCGAGATCGTGATGGCTTCGTGCTTTCCGAAGGTGCCGGAATTGTTGTTCTGGAAGAATACGAGTTTGCAAAAAAGCGTGGAGCCACGATCCTGGGTGAAGTCATGGGATACGGATTGTCGTCAGATGCGACTCATCTGACAGCACCGGATCCGACCGGAACAGGCGCGGCCTATGCGATGCGAGCTGCGTTGCGTGATGCTGGCGTTCAGCCGGATGAAATCGACCACATTAATGCGCATGGGACCAGCACACCGCTGGGCGACATCGCAGAAACCAGTGCGATCAGAACAGTCTTCGGCAGCCATGCCGATGCAATTGCAGTCTCAAGCACCAAGAGTCAGCTCGGCCACCTGCTGGGCGCCTCAGGCGGTGTCGAATCCGTCTTCTGTTTTCAAGCGATGCAGACCGAGACCGCTCCACCGACCATCAATCTGGACAATCCGGATCCGCGTTGCGATCTGGACTACGTCCCATTCCAGCCGCGAGCCATGAAGATCCGTAAAGCGATGAAGAACAGCTTCGGCTTCGGCGGCCACAACGCGTGTCTGGTGTTCTCCTCGATGGAGTAGCCGGTGCGTGCCTCAACACCGCCGTGAATGCGTAGCCTCGCTTTCTGTAGATCCTTTCCGCCGGAAATGATTTTCGCGAACAGGCGAACCTTGTTTACAACCGGCAGAGGTTAGCGGCCGCAATTGTCGAGCAAATTGCACACATGTCACGGCAAGCCGTGAAGTCCTGTCCGGCAGGCAGGACCTACCAACAACGCCTGACCGGCAGACAGAATCTGTGGCACAACTTCGCTGCAACCAAGTGCTGCCAAACTTCTCCGCCGCTTCCTAACGCTGATGTGATTAACTAGAGTCTTAGTGCTGAAACCATCCTCACGCGTTCAGCAATCGACTCCTGCCCCACGAGCTTCGAAAGGCCCATCACGATGCAGAAATTCCTCTGCGCCGCAATCATTGTTTTGTCAGTCGCCAGCCAGACGATACGGGCTGCAGAACGACCGAATATCATCTTTATCTTCTCTGACGACCACGCTCAACATGCGATTTCCGCATATGGGTCGAAGGTCAATCAAACTCCGCATCTCGATCGACTTGCCAAAGATGGTGCTCGATTCGTCAATTCGTTTGTCACGAATTCGATTTGCACTCCAAGTCGCGCAACCTTGCTGACAGGGCAGTATTCGCATCTGAATGGAGTTCCTGTCTTCAATCGATTCGATGGAACTCGAGATAACGCGGCCAAGCATTTGCAGGCCGGTGGTTATCACACGGGAATGATCGGTAAGTGGCATCTGGGTTCAGATCCCACAGGCTTCAATCGTTGGATTGTTCTGCCAGGGCAGGGGGCTTACTGGAATCCGACGTTCCTCGTTCCCGGTAAGAAGGTCAACATCGAAGGACATTGCACCGACATCACAACAGACCTTGGAATTGAGTTTCTTGAAACTCGCCCCAAAGATAAACCGTTCTTCCTGATGCTGCATCAGAAAGCGCCACATCGAGCGTGGGAACCTGAGGAACGCAACAAAGCTCGCTTTCAGAATGCCGTTATTCCAGAGCCGGAAACACTCTTTGACGACTACGCAACTCGCCCAACTGCTCTGCCGATCAACGAACAGACGGTCGCCCGCGATCTGACTCGGCGAGATCTGAAGCTTGAGCCGCCAGAGGACCTGAAAGGTCCAGCCCTGGCTCAGTGGTACAATGCAAAGCCGATGGAGCTGACGATCGATGGCAAAACAATGACCGGCAAAGATCTGGTCCACTGGAAGTATCAGCGATACATGCAGGACTATCTCGCCTGCGTTCAAGGTGTTGATGACGGGGTCGGGAAAGTTCTGGACTATCTCGATCAGCACGGACTGGCCGAAAACACGATTGTCATGTACTCCGCTGACAATGGCTGGTACCTCGGTGATCTCGGGCTCTACGACAAGCGATTTATGTATGAACCTGGCCTGAAGACTCCGCTGATTGTTCGCGGTCCAGGAGTCAAAGCGGGCAGTGTGCCATCGCAGTTCGCCGCCAATATCGATCTGGCCCCGACGTTTCTCGACCTGGCTGGACTGGAAGTCCCAGACTCGATGCAGGGAAGTTCACTGGCTCCGATTCTTCGCGGTGAATCACCAGCAGACTGGCGCACCAGCGTCTACTATCGGTACTACCATGATCCCGGACATCACAACACGGTGGCTCATCTGGGAGTTCGCACGGCGACTCACAAGCTGATTCATTACTGGAAGCAGGACGCTTATGAGATGTTCGATCTCGTGAATGACCCTGCTGAACAGAATAATCTGTTGTTCTCCGAAGCCAACCGCAGCAAACCTGAGATCGCTGCAAAGTTTGCCGAATTGAAGGATGAGATCGCTCGACTGCAAAAGCAGTACAAAGACGACGGCCAGTTTGCAGATCCAGCCACGTGGCCGAAAGGTGGTTCCGACGGACCTTTTGACGACAAGAAGCCCGCTGGAAACAAATCTGTTGCCGAAGCCATGCAGTTGACGGCGGCGAGTGAGGAGTAGTTTTCCTGCGAGTCTTGACTTCCATGACACAGCGTCGAAACCATCAGCCGGAACGCGTTAGCGTCCGGTCAAGAATGCTCGGAATTCCACATGAAATATTTCTTCCCACTCTGTCTGTTTCTGTTTATCGCACCACAGCTCGAAGCAGCCCCGCCGAACATAGTCATCATTCTGGCCGATGACATGGGCTACTCCGATCTGGGCTGCTATGGCGGTGAGATCGCAACACCGAACCTGGATGGACTTGCAAAGAACGGCGTCCGGTTCACTCAGTTCTACAACACCGCGCGATGCTGGCCGTCGCGAGCAGCCTTGATGACAGGCTACTATCCTCAGCAAGTTCATCGCGATGCGCTTCCGGACTTACCCGGGGGCAGTCAAGGGACACGTCCGAAGTGGGCAAAGCTGCTGCCGGAACGATTGAAGAAAATTGGTTATCGCAGTTACCACAGCGGCAAATGGCATATCGACGGCGATGTGCTCGCGGGCGGTTTTGATCGATCTTTGCATACACGAAACGACGGCAACTTCTTCACCGCCAAAGGGAACCTGATCGATGACAAGCCGGCTGTTCCGGCCGAGGATGAATCGAACTACTACGTAACAACGGCGACCGCTGAGCATGCGATTGAATGCCTGAAGGATCACGCCACAAATCACAGCGAAAAACCATTCCTCCACTACCTGCCGTTTATCGCTCCTCATTTTCCATTGCACGCCAGGGCAGAGGACATCGCCAAGTACCGCGATCGTTATCTGGACGGATGGGACCAGTTGCGTCTGGCACGTCATGCTCGCCAACGTGAAATGGGATTGGTCCAGACATCCTTATCAGCCCTCGAACGCGAAGTGGGACCTCCGTATCACTTCCCCGATGCTTTTGAAAAGCTTGGGCCCGGTGAGATCAATCGACCTTTGCCATGGACGGAACTCACCGATGAACAGCGTCGATTCCAGGCGACCAAGATGGCGATTCATGCCGCGATGATCGATCGCATGGATCAGGAAATTGGGAGATATCTGGATCAGTTGCGATCGATGGGTGCCTTTGAGAATACTCTGATCTTCGTCGCTTCCGACAATGGAGCCAGCGCGGAGATCATGGTGCGGCATGGCGGACACGATCCGACGGCAGCTCCGGGAAGTGAAAAGTCTTATCTGTGCCTTGGCCCGGGATTCTCCAGCGCGGCGAATACTCCGTTTCGTCGGCATAAGACATGGGTTCATGAAGGAGGCATTAGTACTCCTTTGATTGTGCATTGGCCGCAGGGTCTTTCAAAGACCAACGAGTTGCGGCACACACCGGGACACTTGATTGATCTTGTCCCCACAATTCTGGATGTCACAGGGCTTTCGGACAGCGTTGAACAGGAACGCAATTCGGATGGCGCTGAGCAGATTCCGCCGTTTGCCGGACGCAGTCTGCTTCCCACGATCATGAACGATGAGCCTGTTGATCGAGAATTTCTCTGGTGGCTGCACGAAGGTAACCGCGCGGTTCGAGTAGGCGACTGGAAGTTGGTTGCTGCGAAGGAAGCCCCCTGGGAACTTTATAACCTGGCGGAAGATCGAGCAGAGCAGACAGATCTGGCAATTCAGATGCCCGACAAAGTCAAAGAATTAGAAGCCGTCTGGCAAAAACAAACAGACAGTTTCACAGCCCTCGCCAAACTGACGACGCCTTCTCAGCCAAAGCAGGGAGCGAAAGGAAAAAAGAAGACAAAGAATTAGGGCAGGGGACTCCTGATGGTATTGCTGACTGAAGACTCAGCCTTCGAATTACGCTGCATGGTGCGGAGTTAGCCGGGACCGGGAGAGGACTGTATGACAGAGAACCCTTTTTTACGCCGGAAGTTCAGCATCTCGAACCAGCGCCCGGACATAATCCGTTTCGATGGATGCAGATCCTCGGAGTGGGATCCATCCTGTTGGTTTTGGCGGCGGTGCTGCTACCGGCTGTGACACGAGGTCCGGCAGTCCGAGGCACGGCTCAGAGAGTTCAGTGCAAGAATAACCTCAGGCAGATACGACTGGCCCTCGAATCATACCACGACGAATACCACGCACTACCTCCAGCGTATACGACCGACGCAAACGGACAAAAGTTGCACAGTTGGCGAACCCTGGTTCTGCCGTTCATGGAACACGAAGCACTTTACAAGCAGATCGATCTATCGAAACCGTGGAACGATCCGGTCAACTCCGCTCTGTCGTCAAAGATGCCAGAAGTGTACCGGTGCCCCAGTGGGAATCTCCCGGATGGTGATACAACATACCTGGGAGCAGTTGGTGAGGAATTTTGTTTTCATCCCTCGACGCCACGGTCGTTCACGGAATTCTCTGACGGTTTGTCTGAGACATTGATGGTATTTGAGGTGGCCCCAAATAACGCCGTGCCATGGATGTCGCCACAGGATGCCGATCTCGATTCAATCATCAGGCTCAATAGCCGTGAATCGCTGCCGCACCGGGAAGGATTTCAAGGCGTCATGGGAGATGGCACGATCCGCTACTTTCCCGCAGACCTTCCGTCAGAAACACGCAAAGCACTTTTGACGATCTCGGGGAATGAAAGCATCTCTGAATTCTGATCGCCTTGTAGCGCCGGGCAGCAGTTTCTCACATAAAGCCACCTTCTTGGTGGTTAAGGTCTCATGTCCTGAACCAAACCCGGAAGTACACTACGAATTGATCAAACAAACTCCCGGCGGATACGCCATGTGCAATCGCAACATCACGGGGATCGTGAAACGGCGGGCATGACTGCTATGGAGGAATTAGATATGACTGAAAACCCCTTTGCCAGCCCGGAAGCTCAACAGTCGAAATCATCAGCATTCAAGGCTCCTGCACCCAGACCGAAATCGCCTCGAAAGAATTCCTCTCTCTGGTCCAAAGCCCTGTGGATCGTTGCACTCATCTTCGTCGCCACGTTGTTGTATCCGGCCATCACTCTATTTCCATTTGGCCGTTACCCATATCATTCAAAAGCCAAAACGCTGTGCCGGAGCAACTTGAACGCAATCGCAAAGGCGCTGACACTTTACCATCAAGCGTACAACACATTGCCCCCCGCCTACACAACTGACACTCAGGGACGAAAACTGCACAGTTGGCGAACCCTGATTCTCCCCTACATGAACCAGGATGCACTCTATCAGCAAATCGATTTATCGAAGCCTTGGGATGATCCTGCAAATTTAGCGATCTCCGCGAAGATGCCAAACACGTATCAATGCCCCGGCTTGCATAAGGCGCCGGGAGTCACGACCTATCATGTCGCTCTCGGCAAGCACTACCGGGCAGATCCGCGAACACGGCGACCTTTGGAACGGTTTTCAAGCCGCCGTAAGGAAACGCTCATGGTGTTCGAAGCGGCCGAGGAGAATGCGGTGCCGTGGATGTCACCCAGGGATTCCGATTTCGAATCCATCCCAACCTCGATGGACCGAGATTTCCTGACGCATCTCAACGGATTTCATGGCATCACCGCTGATGGAGAAGTCCACTATTTTAACTCAGAGCAGGACC
>Ga0255093_1000423_pt1 | contig 19410 bp, 10 predicted proteins | sample Colum_Law_RepA_8_2_FD_188437 | JGI IMG/M metagenome (GOLD analysis project Ga0255093, IMG submission 188437) | Freshwater microbial communities from Columbia River, Oregon, United States - Colum_Law_RepA_8d | ecosystem: Environmental > Aquatic > Freshwater > River | place: USA: Oregon...
TGCAGAACAGAGGGAGCGAGAGACCAGACAACGGTTCGGCTCAGCAGGAGCTTCGCCCTCCCGAAGGGACAAGGCTGATGCAGAGTAGAGGGAGCGAAAGGCCAGACAACGGACCGGCTCAGCAGGAGCTTCGCCCTCCCGAAGGGACGAGGCTACCGCAGAGCCACGAGCATCCTGATGCTCACACCCTCCGAGGGCCGCTGACAATTCAGTCGACTCGATCCGATATCTTCAGAGACTTGCGAAAATCGGCTGGTTGCCGGCCCACCAGACGATGGAAGGCGGCGTAGAAACGGTTCGGGGTGTTGAATCCGCAGGCTCCGGCCACATCGCGGATTTTCATCGTGGTGGTGGTGAGCAGGTGCTGGGCGTGCCAGATACGGTGCATCGTGAGATACTCCAGAATCGTCAGACCGCAGCTCTGACGAAAGAGTCGCATGGCGGAGTTGGGGTGCATGCCAGCCGCCTCGGCCACGTCTGCCACATCAATCGCGCAGGTGTAGTGACCAGCGAGAAACACAGTCATCCGTTCGAATTTTCCGAGTTGTCCCCTGGCACCAGTGGAAGGGCCTGTGGGATGCGGGATTGGCTGCCGCAACGCCAGACGCAGCAGTCTCGCTTCGGCTTCCAGCAGAATCATACGGTGGGCGTCGCGCTCATCCGAGACATAGGCCTGATGCCAGCGACGCATCATGGCCAGATCAGAACAATCCCGATCGGGTTCTGTTTCGATCACCATTTCACCACCCATAAGTCGGGTGACTAGCGACTCCGGCAACTTCCAGTTCAGAAACCATGCCAGCGGCACCTTCAGCGAATAGTGAATTCCGCCCGGCGCAAAATCGATGCTCTGGTGCGGAATAGCAGCCCAGCGAACACAGAATTCTCCTCCGTGATATCGCACCCGCGAACCACCAAACAAATATTCAATCCATCCGACCTCGAGGACTGTGATTTCGATTTCGTCATGGCGGTGCGGCCGTGTCATCCGGTTTGTCGGAGCGTTGCTGACGTGAAAGCCCAGCGTCACGAACTCAACATGATCAGAGACGGTTCGCAAAGTTCCGACTCTCCTCGTTCACAGGATCGCTGTGGAATACATGACTGAGCACAGCGAGATCTGTGCCGCGCTGGCGTTTCCGGTTTGGATTTTGTCGGTGGACCGTTCGCTGGTCTCCGGCAGGAACTGGGCCCGCAGCTGAGCCTTTTGTTACGAAACAGAACAAAATAGCGCATTGATCGTCATTTCATTGCATATCCATCGTGGTAAGATGGGGGGTAGTCTGTCAAGCTATCCCGCCTCTGTCGTTTGCACTCTCGCCTCCCATCCCACCCAAAGAGAGTCTCCGATTCCAATGTCCAACTCCTGTCGTCACCAAACCGGCATGGCGCTGGTGTCTTGCTTTTTGTGCCTTCAGGCTGTGTCACTTTATGCGGGTGATACAGTTTTCGACGTGAAGAGGTGGTCGCTGCGTGAGGAGTTTCGCGGGAGCGATCGCGGAGCGAATCCGCTGAAGGATCGCGAAGAGGAAGCGATTTGGTATTTCCTGCGGACCTCAAACTCGGACGGGCCAGTCGAATCTCGACGCTGGATTCACGACGGGAGGTATGAACTTCTGGTCGCCGGGGGAAACGGTCTGTTTGGGTCGCCGCTCGAAGGCTGGGCCTATCGGATTAATGAGCCACTTGCGCCGGCAATCGGCCGGATCACTGCGGATTATGACATTGGCCTGCACTTCGAGCCCGGAGATATTCTGCTGGCGCCGGGGCCGGATCATGCCGTCGTAGTGGGCTGGCGGAGTCCGGTTGGTGGTACGCTGGAAATTGAGGGATCGTTCGAACATGGGCAGTCGTGTTGCGGAGACAACTCGCGAATTCGCTGGTTCGTGGAACGAGGTCCGGCTTACAGCTCATCAGCAGGCTTCACTCCGACACTACTGGCTTCCGGCGATTCCGATTTCGGCACTTCAACCCGGAAGAGCGTTTTTCAGATTCGCAATCAGGTTGTTCGACCGGGCGACTTTGTTTACTTCATCGCCGACGCATACGCCGATGGCACCACAACTCCCCATTATGGAGATGGAACTCGATTCGAAGTCACTATGACGGTCCGTGACGCCGTTGTCCCCCCGGCACCGTCGTTCGAAACAGAAATCCTGCCATTGCTCGTGGCTAAGTGCCATGACTGCCACGGCGGGGATGTGCATGAAGCTCGGCTCGATCTGCGAACGCTCTCAGAAATTCTGCGGGGCGGGGAAAACGGACCTGCGGTCGTCCGCGGCGATCCGCATAACAGCCTGCTGATTGACCTCGTTGCCAATGGGCAAATGCCTCCCGGCGAAGACGACCGGTTGACGGAGTCAGAAGTTTCGTTATTGAGTCGCTGGGTCAGGGCTGGTACTCCTTCAGAACAGCAGGTCATCGCTCTGCCACCGCACGCACAGGTCACCGAGACAGATCGTCGTTACTGGGCCTTTCAGTCGCCGCGCAGGAGTGCGGAACCCGAGGTCCGGAATACGGACCGCGTGCGAACGCCGATCGACCGCTTTCTGTTGGCGAAGCTGGAAGAGAAAGGCCTCGGCTTTTCGCCTGATGCGGACAAAGGGGTTCTGGTCCGGCGGGCATATCTCGATTTGATCGGGCTTCCACCGGAGCCGGCAGCGGTCGCAGCGTTTATTGCAGATACGCGTCCGGATGCCTATGAACAACTGATTGACGAGCTGCTGAAATCGCCACATTACGGTGAACGCTGGGGACGTCACTGGCTCGATGCTGCAGGTTACGTCGACGGAAAGCTCGACAACGATCTCGGAACGATGTACCCGAACAATGGCATCTGGCGTTATCGGGACTATGTCATTCAGGCCTTCAACGACGACATGCCGTTCGACCGATTTCTCACCGAGCAGATTGCCGGGGATGAGCTGATCGATTGGCGGCAGGCCGAGACATTCGACGCGCGAACGAAGTCGCTGCTCACGGCCACCGGCTTTTTGCGAAATGTGGACGATCACACGGATTTTCCGCAATACGGGATCGAAAAACGCTACGAAGTGGTCAATGAAACACTCGACATGTTCTCGACGGCCGTGCTCGGTCTGACCATGGAATGCTGCCGCTGTCACAATCACAAGTATGATCCGCTGCCGCAGCGTGACTATTACCGTCTGATGGCCTGCTTCGAACCGGCCTTCAATCCGCATGCATGGAAGATGCCGAAGGATCGTTATCTGGCCGACGTTTCTCCCAAAGAGCGCGCCGCGATCGATCAGCGTAATGCAGAAATCGATACCGAGGTTGCGGAGCTGTCCAAAGGTGAGGCGATGACGCGCGAGCAGGTGCGGGCGCGATTGTACGAGATGCGTCTGGCGACTCTTCCGGAAAAGATTCGAGCTGATGTGAAACAGTCGCTCGAACTCGCGGCGGACAAAAGGACCGAAGCTCAGGCAGCTCTCGTGGCCACCCACGAAGCAACACTCAGAATCTCCGCTGCCGATATTGACACTGCCCTGAACGACGCGGAGCAAGAGGCACTGAAAAAGAGCGCCGAACAACGAACGGCGCTGGTCTCGCAGAAGAAATCCTATGGAGTCATTCAGGCCCTGTGGGATGTCGGCGAGCCGCCCGTTTCGCACGTGCATCGCCGCGGCAATGTTAAGGCCCACGGTGTGCTCGTTCAGCCAGGATTCCCCGAGATCCTGCAACCCGTTGCAAATGTCGGCTTTCGCTCCGCGAAAGTGAATCCTTTCGCGGAGCGAAAGGCGACGATCCCATCCGATGCGAAAGGAACAACCAGCGGCCGGCGCCTGGCGCTGGCGCGGTGGCTGACTCAGCCTGACCATCCGCTGACCGCACGAGTTTTTGTGAACCGTGTCTGGCATCATCATTTTGGACGCGGAATTGTCGAAACGCTCGGCAATTTCGGCCGCTCGGGAAGTCTGCCGTCACACCCCGAACTGCTTGACTGGCTGGCTGTGGATTTCATGGAGCACGGCTGGAGCGTCAAGCGGCTGCATCGACAGATCATGTTGTCGACAGCGTACAGACAGTCGTCACGTCGACCTGATCGCGGCGAGGAGCAGTCAACGACTGCAGCCTCGGGTGAGAGTGTTGACCCGGAGAATCGCCTTTTGTGGCGGATGAATCTGCGTCGGCTGGAAGCAGAAATCGTCCGTGACGCCGTGCTGACGGCTTCCGGTGCCCTTGATCGCACCGCCGGTGGTCCGCCGATCGAGATCACGAATCCCGCCGATGGTTTATCCGAAGCGAAGCCGGCTCCCACGCCGAGCAGTCCAAATCGCCGCAGCATCTACCTGTTCGCCCGCCGGGTTTATCCGCTGAAATTCCTTGAAATCTTCGACGCCCCCATCATGCCGGTGAACTGCACGCAGCGGACGAACTCGGCGACGGTGCTGCAATCGCTGGCGGTACTAAACAGCGAGTTCCTGTTCGCACAATCCGAAAATCTGGCGGCGCGGATCAGCGAGATGGCCGGTCCGGAGACCGAGCAGCGCGTCAAAGTCGGTTTCCAGATCGTCTTCGGGCGACAGCCAACGGCGAGCGAACTGACGAGGAGCATTGCCTTTCTGAATGACCAGGCGCAGGGATACGTTTCTAACGAGACCCCCGCTGACAAGACGCGGCAAATGGCCCTGGCCGACTTCTGCCACATGCTGCTGTCGTCCAACGAGTTCCTGTATGTGGAGTGAACGAATCATGCATCCAACGCGACGGGAACTCCTGCAATCGATGGGCAGTGGCTTTGGCACGCTGGCTTTGGCGGGATTGCTCGACCACGCGGGCCTGTTGTCGCCTGCCCGAGCGGCGGAGGCCTCGCGCGGGGCGAATCCGCTCGCTCCGCAGCAGCGACACTTCCCAGGCAGGGCAAAAGCAGTCATACAGTTGTGCCAGAACGGCGGTCCGTCGCAGATGGATCTGTTCGATCACAAGCCCGAGTTGTCTGCTCGAAGCGGCCAGCCGCACCCGGAGCAGGTCGAGGTCTTTCAGCTCGGCAACAGGAACGTGCTGCTGGGGACACCGTTCAAGTTCTCAAAACGCGGCCAAAGCGGGATGGAGTTCTCGGAACTGATTCCGCATCTTGGCACCGTTGCCGACGAACTCTGCCTGATCCGCTCGATGTTCACAGACAACAACAACCATCCATTCGCACTGAACATGCTGCAGACGGGCAAGACGTTTAACGGTCGCCCCGCCATGGGTTCGTGGATCGGTTACGCGCTGGGGACCGAGAATCAGGATCTGCCATGTTACATCGTGCTCCGTGACCCGGCTGGCTATAACACGTCTGGAAAGATGGTTTGGTCCAGCGGTTGGCTGCCACCTGTGTATCAGGGAACCGAATTCAGTTCGTCCGGTACCCCGGTACTGCATCTCAATCCCGCGCGTTCTGTTACTGCTGACTCACAAGTGCGATCTCGCAGATACCTGCAGGAGTTGAATGCGATTCATCTGCAGCAACACCCGGGAGAAACAGAACTCGAAGCGCGGATTCAGAACTTTGAACTGGCGGCCCGTATGCAGCTGACTGCCACACAACTGCTCGACCTGAACACGGAAACCGAAGCCACACGCAGACTCTATGGACTCGATAACCCGGCCACGGCAGGGTATGGGACGCGGTGCCTGATGGCGCGGCGACTGGTGGAATCGGGCGTGCGGTTCGTGCAGGTCTTCCCGCCGCTCGATCCGTCGTTTCAGCCGTGGGATAACCATTCGAATCTGAAGAATGACCTGCGGAAGATCTGCGGTTACGTCGATCAGCCGAGCGCGGCCCTGATTACCGACCTGAAGCAGCGGGGACTGCTCGATGACGTGATCGTGATGTGGACCGGGGAGTTCGGGCGTCTGCCGATCACCGAGGGGGCGGATGGTCGCGATCACAATCGGCATGCGTTCAGCACGTTGATGGCGGGCGGTGGCTTCAAAGCAGGCCATATTCACGGAGCCACCGACGAATTCGGATACAAGTCGGTGGAGAACCGCGTCAGCGTCCCCGATCTGCATGCAACGATCCTGAATCAGTTGGGCATCGACCACACGAAACTGACCTTCACCCACAGCGGTCGCCCTGAACGCCTGACGGATCCGGAAGTAACCGGGGCGCGGGTGGTTGAGGAGATACTGTCATGAGGCTGCGTATGACTGCCGTATGCACGGCGATTGTGGCGACGCTGTTGTGGATGTTGATTTCGACATCCAGCGCGGCCGAGCGTGAAGACCACTTCGAGCGGCATGTCAGGCCATTGTTCATCGAGCGTTGTCACAAGTGCCATGCCGGCGATGAGGCGAAAGGAGGGTTGCGTCTCGATTCGCGAACGGCAGCGTTGAAAGGGGGCGATACCGGAGCGGCGATCGTTGCTGGAAAGCCCGAGGAGAGTCTGCTGCTTCAGGCGGTTCGACATGAAAATGGCCTCGAGATGCCGCCGGATGGGAAGCTGACCGCGGCGCAGGTCGAGGCCCTCGCACTGTGGATTCGTGATGGTGCGGTCTGGCCCGGTTCGACGGCCACCGTCGCGACCGAAAGTGCCGAACCGACTGCGATCACGGTTCCGAAGCCACCGAACAGCGCTGAGTTGGCTGCAGCACTGCAACTGTGGCTGCGGGCCGACGCATTACAGCTGGACGATGGCGCAAGCGTCTTCGTCTGGCCTGATCAGAGTGGCCACGGTCGCGATGTTTCAGCGACGAAGGGAGTGCGTGATGGGGGCGTCGGCGGGCCGGGAAATTTCGTGCGGCACAGCAATCTGTATGGACGCCCGGCGGTGCGGTTCTCGCAGTGGACCGGACTGGCGTCTTCGCCGGGGAATCTGGTGGACATTCACGGGGATGCCGCACTGACACTGACTCTCGTCATACATCTCCAGCCGTTTGAAGGACAGCACTCGCATACCACAGTCTTCAGCGTGGGCAATCCCGCTCATTCGGGTGATCCCGGCAAGCCACTCGCCGCACTTCTGGAAATTGACCAGACGCAGCAGTCTTCGCTGGACTTCGCAGGAGGCTGGGGGCACGACGCGGTGCTGGCGCCGGGTTCGTTTCAGCCGCACTTCGGCAAGCCCGTCATTGTCACGATTATCAAAACGCCAGGCCCGATTAAAGACACGACTCGGTTCTACGTCAACGGCAGGCTGGCCGGGCCACTCGACGGCCATCCGGTAACTGGTCGTGACACGGTGCCCGAGATCCAGCATCGCTCCGACGTCGGCGTCGTTCTGGGAAAGGCACTCAGTTGGTGCGGCGCGTTCCAGGGAGATGTGGGCGAAGTGCTGCTCTATAACAGAGCCCTCACCGATGCTGATCGACTGGGTGTGGAAACGTATCTTGGCGAGAAATTCGGCTTATGGATCGATGAAGAGCGGACCGTTGCGAAACCAGCAGTCTACACCGATGTCGAGAAAAGTCATTGGGCGTACCAGCCGGTTCGCGAGATCGTACCACCGGCAGTCAGGGACGAAAGGTGGGTGCGTACTCCGATCGATCGGTTCACATTGGCGGCATATGAGTCTCACTCACGGACTCCGTCGCAGGAAGTCGACAAACGGACCTTTCTCCGCCGCGTGTCGTTCGATCTGACCGGCCTGCCACCGACTCCCGAGGAGGTCGATGCCTTTCTTGCGGACATATCGCCTCAAGCCTTCGAGACCGTTGTCGATCGATTGCTCAGGTCGCCTCACTATGGCGAGCGGTGGGGCAGGCACTGGCTGGATCTGGTGCGGTATGCCGAATCGACCGCGAACGATGCCAACGCCGTGATGGGATACGCGTGGCGATATCGGAACTATGTCATCGACGCCTTCAACAACGACCTCCCGTACGACCAGTTCCTGATCGAGCAGCTCGCCGGGGATCTCCTGCCGACAACGGAATCGGTCGCCGTCAACACGCGGCGGATGATCGCCACGGGCTACCTGATGGTTGGCCCGAAGGCGCTGGCGGAGACGGATAAGGAGCAGTCGCGGCTGGACATCGTTGACGATCAGATTGACGTGACCGGTCGGGCGATGCTCGGCCTGACGCTCGCGTGCGCTCGCTGCCATGACCACAAGTTCGATGCGGTGCGCACGACCGACTATTACGCCCTGGCGGGGATCTTCCGCAGCACCGAACCGTTCCAGAACGAAGTCCGCAATGCCACAATGTGGTGGGAATTTCCGGTTCCACAAGGCGCGGGCGTCGAGCCGATCACGGTCATGGCGCCGAAGGAGACTCAACCTCGCAATCTCCGCGTCCACCTGCGAGGGAACCGCTTCACGCTGGGAAAGGTTGTCCCCCGCGGCCCTCTGGGGATTGTGGCTTCGCACTGCGCCATTCCCGAGACCGATACCACGCCCATCATCGATCCCCACCAGATGACCAGCGGACGGCTGGAACTGGCCCGCTGGATCGCCAGCCCCACGAATCCCCTGACCGCTCGCGTCCTCGTCAATCGCGTCTGGCAGTTACACTTCGGACGCGGCATTGTCGAAACTCCCGACAACTTCGGCACGCGCGGAGCACTCCCCACTGATCCTGCTCTGCTCGACTGGCTGACAACGCAGTTCCTCCAGAGTGGCTGGAGCATCAAAGCGTTGCATCGGTTGATGGTTCTGTCGAGTACCTATCGGATGCAAAATGCGGAATCGGGGGCTGCGAATGCCGGTATCCCGATTCCGGCACCACTGTCGGCCTGTCAGGTTCGCCGTCGTCGGTTGTCTGCCGAGGAATTGCGCGACGCGATCCTGTTGACGAGTGGGCAGCTCGATCGTGTCGCGGGGACTTCAGAGAGCGGAGATTTCCTGATCTCGAAGTCCGAGGACATCAGCGCGATCATTCGGCCCAACCGCGTGGGGGCCGATGACGAGTTCTATACGACTTTCCGCAAGCGATCGGTCTACCTGCCGATCGTCCGCAATATGCTGCCAGACGTTCTGGCCCTGTTCGATGCCGCCGATCCCAACGGCGTGACCGCCATTCGCAATGAAACGACGGTGGCCTCGCAAGGCTTGTTCCTGCTGAATCATCCGTTTGTTCGACAACAGTCGATGGCGTTTGCCGAGAGGCTGCTGACGGTTCCCCGGTTGACGGACGACCAACGGATCGATCTGGCCCATCGCGTGGCATACGGTCGGTTGGCAACACCGATTGAGAGGGAAGAGTCAATCACCTTCCTGAGTACGTTTCAGGAGTCGTCCACACTGGGCGAGACGCCCGATGCGGAGCGGCGTCGAGCGGCCTGGCAGGCGTTCTGTCAGTCGCTCCTTTGCAGCAACGAGTTCCTGTATGTCGAGTGAGTATTAACAAAGACAGAGGAACCGCTGATGAACACTAATGAACGCTGATATGGGCGACCAGTCCTTGTGAGTGAGACGGTACGACGGACTTCCAGTCCGTAGTCGACTCAAGCGGGCGTTGACCGGAACTCACGGACTGGAAGCCCGTGGTACGCCAGCAACTCCATTCCCGCCGTCACTTCACCTTACACCAAATCCATACTCATCAGCGTTGAATAGCGTTTATCAGCGGTTCCCAACCCGGAGGAAGCCCCATGACCAATCCACTCACCCGACGACAAATTCTCCAGCAATCTGCCTGCGGTTTCGGCTCACTGGCCCTGCAGGGGTTGCTGGCCGAGACATCAATCGCCGCGGCATCCGGGCCGCTCGCTCCGAGGCTGTCGCACTTCCCCGCCACTGCGAAGCGGGTCGTCTTCCTGTTCATGCATGGGGGGGTGTCGCACGTTGACTCGTTCGACCCCAAACCCAAACTCGCGGAGATGAACGGCCAGCCGCTGCCGTTCGCAAAACCGAAGTTCGAGTTTGGAGGGACCGGCAACCTGCTGGCATCGCCGTGGAAGTTTCGGAATTACGGTGACAGCGGCATTGAAGTCAGCGACCTCTTTCCGCACATCGGCAGTTGCATCGACGACATCGCAGTGATCCGCTCGATGAACGGAGCCGATTTCGTTTCGCACGGGCCAGCGCTGCTCAATATCAACACGGGCAGCGGTGTCTTCGCTCGACCGTGCCTCGGGGCGTGGACCCTCTACGGGCTGGGCAGCGAGAACCAGAACCTGCCCGGCTTCCTGAGTTTGAGTCCCTCTCTCTACCACGGCGGAGCCCAGAACTACGGCTCGTCGTTCCTGCCAGCAACGTTTCAGGGAACGCGTCTGGGCGATGGCAGCACGCATTTCAGGGAGGCCCGCCTATCGAGCCTCGCTCCCGGTCAGACGCCTGAACTGCAGCGGCTGCAACTCGACCTGCTCAAACGTCGCAATGAGCGGCATCTGGCCAGCATCGGCTCCGACTCAGCTCTGGAAGCTCGCATCGACTCATTCGAGATGGCGTTCCGGATGCAGGCTGAAGCGCCTGAAGTCATGGATATCGGACGTGAGACAACTGCCACCCACGCAGCCTACGGTATTGGAGTCGAACCGACCGATGAGTTCGGTCGGCAGTGCCTGTTCGCCCGCCGTTGTCTGGAAGCGGGCGTCCGTTTCGTGCAGGTCAACTTCAGTTACCCGCGCAATTACTGGGATGCGCATGGTGATCTGCGAAACAACCACACGAGTAATGCCGCAAAGGTCGACCTGCCGATCGCCTCGCTGCTCAGAGATTTGAAGACACGCGGCATGCTGGCCGACACGCTGGTTGTCTTTGCCACCGAGTTCGGCCGGACGCCCGCAGCTCAGGGGACCGATGGTCGCGACCATCATCCGCATGCATTCAGTTGCTGGATGGCCGGTGGCGGGATACGTGGCGGCACAGCCTGCGGCCAGACCGACGAATTCGGTTACTACGTGGTCGAGAACAAGGTCACGATGCCCGATTTTCACGCGACGATCCTGCACCTGTTGGGGCTTGATCATGAACTGTTGACCTTCCGCCATGCCGGTCGCGATTATCGCCTGACCGATGTGCATGGGCAGGTGGTGAAGCCGATTTTAACGTGAGGGAAGACTTATGAATTCAACATCAAGCCGTCGGGACTTTCTGCAACAGACAACACAATCATCCCTGATTCTGGGCGCTGCGGCCGCGCTGGGTGGCGTGCGGGCGTTCGGCGCTGACCAGCCAGCGAAGCTGCGACTGGGAATCATCGGCTGCGGCGGGATCATGACGCATCATGTGCAGGGTCTGGTGGGACGACGCGAGGCGGTGTCGATCGCCTGGCTGTGCGATGTGGATCCGGCTCAGATCGACCGGATGGACAAACTGGTGACGCGCGACTTCCAGGCTGCGCCGCCGAAACGGACGGCTCGGTATGAAACGATCATCGAGGACAGGGACGTGGACGCGGTGATCATTGCCACGCCACATCACTGGCACGCGCCCATCGCGTTGGCGGCGATGGCGGCCGGCAAGGACTGCTACATCGAGAAACCGATCTCGCATGTTTTTAACGAAGGGCCGCTGATCATCGCGGCGGCGAAGAAGTTTGGCCGCGTCGTGCAGCAGGGCAGCCAGATGCGGAACAGCCCTGTGACTGCAAAAGCGGAACAACTGCTGAGGGACGGCATCATCGGCGAGGTCAGGGTCGCCCGTGCATGGACGGCCGAAACTCGGACCGTGGAGCCACCGCTGCCCGATGGCGAGCCACCACAGGGTGTGGATTACGACCGCTGGCTGGGGCCGGCGCCGAGGCGACCATTCAATCCGCATCGCTGGCACCGGAACTGGCGGATGTTTCGCGACTATGGCAACGGCGAGATCGGTGATGACGGCATTCATGACATCGACATGGCAACGTGGGGACTGGGTGTCACCACCCTGCCGAAACAAATCACCGCCCGCGGCAGCCGAATGATGCTCGATGGCCACGCCAGCGAATACCCCGACAACCTGAACGTGACTTACGAATACCCCGATGGTCGCCTGCTGATCTATGAGAACTATCCCTTCACGGCCTACGGTCTGAACGGATTCGACAATGGCAACGTCTTTTACGGAACGGAAGGGTACATGATCTTCTCCCGCCGTGGTGCCTTCAGCGTCTTTCTCGGGCCAAAGTCGACGCCAGGACCGACAGAGGGCAAAGATCTCCGCGGTCAGCGCGGCTACGCGGAGCACATGGCCGAGTTTTTGGACGCCGTCCGCCAGCGTACGCCCACCAAAGCCTCAGCCGAAGTCGCACATCGCAGCTGCGCCCTCGTGCACCTCGGCGAAATCGCGTTCCGCACCCGCGGCCGACTCGACTTCGATCCCCGGGCCGAACGATTTATCGACTGCGACGAAGCCAATCAGATGCTCACAAAAGAGTATCGCGCCCCGTATCTTTTGCCGGAGGTCTCATGATGCCTCGACACTTGCCCTCGACCGCACACCCGCGTCGTTTCAGTCTGTTCCTGATCGCGGTCATCCTCATCACCGTCATCGCTCAGGCGGATGATCCACCGACATCAATTCCTGTTCACAACCCGCAGCGATTGGCCGGTGCCGCAATCTCCTGCGAACGCATCGCCCTCGGTGAACCGGAAGATTACAAGCCATGCATTGCCAGACTGCCGAATGGAGAACTGTTGCTGACGGCATTTCATCAGTACCGTCGGGACAACAATCAGGTCATGGAACAGACACTGCTTTTTCGTTCAAATGATGGCGGCAGAACCTGGTCGCAGGCCGAAAAACTGAACCTGCTCGGCCGCGAGCCTTACCTCACAGTCCTGCCGGACGGCACGATTTTTATCACCGGTCATCTGCTCGCCGAGGACGTGCGTAACGAATGGGGCTACACCTGCGGTTTTCTGCATCGCTCGATCGATGGCGGTCGATCATGGCAATCGATCCGCATCGAGTCCGAGTCGATTCAGCCGAGGAAGTCCAACCATACAACGAGAAACGTGCTGCGGCTTGCCGACGGTACACTGCTGCTGGGTGTTGACTACGACGGCGGGGACGGACCGTGGCTGATGTGGCGGTCGAAAGACAACGGTGCGACATGGGACAGGACCGCCACCTGCAAACCACGCGATTTCAAAAGTGTTTATGGCTTCTTTGGCGGCGAGACGTGGCTCTGGCAGTCGAGGTCCTCACGGATCTGGGCGCTCGTCCGCGTCGACAGCAACGAGTTGCCCATCAGCAACAAACCGATCGCGGCGGAAAACGACCAGGCGGATCACTTTATCCTCTTCTCGTCATCTGACGACGGCAGGACCTTCGACCGTATCCGTGACTTCGGCGACTACGGTGAAATGTACATGTCGCTCCTGAGGCTCCATGATCGACGCCTGCTGCTCACATTCACGGTCCGCGACCTGAATCCGCCGCTGGGGGTGCGCGCCCTGCTCGGTACGGAGACAGAGGATGGTTTCCAGTTCGACTTCACCAAAGACCGACTCATGCTCGATACCCGTACTCCCGTCGGCAAGTATCAGGGAGGTGGCTTCGGCCCCACCGTGCAGCTTGAAGATGGCACGCTTGTCACCTCGTATTCCTATCGTGGAGAGGACGACAAAACGCATCTGGAGGTCGTCCGCTGGAAGCCTCCGCAATGGTGACCAGGGCTCCCCGTCATTCGTTCCGGCTACCCATTATAGAAACTGATTCGATGTCGAAATTCCATCGTTAACTGGAGCTTTTCGGAGCGTTCTCAATGAAGCATTCAGTGACGGTTCTCTGCGTCTGGCTCGCATCGCAGACGTTGTTCCCTCTGCGGCATGTTCCTGCAGACGAATTCTCTCCACAGCAACTCGAGCTTTTCGAAAAGCAGATTCGACCGTTGCTCATCGAACATTGTCTTGAATGCCACGGCCCGGAGAAGCAGGAAGGCGGTCTCAATCTGGCGACGCGCGAATCGCTGCTGAAGGGGGGCGACTCCGGGGCGGCATTGGTGCCGGGCAAGCCGAAGGAGAGCCTGCTCGTCGAAGCCGTCGAGTATCTGAGCGAACCGAAGATGCCGCCGAGCGGAAAGCTGCCGGCGGAGAAGATCGAGCTTCTGCGGCGCTGGGTCGAGTCGGGCGCCGCCTGGGCGAAGGACTCGCCGCTGAGTGATGGTACGACGACCACACGACGTTTTGAGGTCAGCGAAAAACAGCAGCGTTGGTGGGCGTTTCAACCAGTTCGCGATCAGGCACCACCTCCGGTCCAGGCAGCGAACTGGCCTCGCAATGACCTCGACCACTTTGTTCTGGCAAAGCTGGAAGCTGCGGGCATGGCTCCGACGCCCGAGGCGGATCGCATCGTCTGGTTGCGACGAGCGACATACGATCTCACCGGGCTTCCGCCCACGCCCGAGGACGTTGCTGCCTTTCTCGCCGACACGTCGGACCGTGCGTTTGAATCCGTTATCGAGCGACTCCTCGACTCGCCCGCATACGGCCAGCGATGGGCGCGGCATTGGCTCGATCTCGTCCGTTACGCCGACTATCACGACTTCAATCCGGGAGCGCGCGTCGCCAGTTGCGAAATCACCGAGGCGTGGCGATATCGCGATTGGGTGGTCGATGCCTTCAATCGCGATCTGCCCTTCGATCAATTCATTATGCATCAGATTGCCGGCGACCAGCTGCCGAGCTCGACCGGCGAGGAAGTCTACGCTGACGGCTTGATCGCGACGACCTTTCTTTCCAACGGGGTCTGGGATCGGGGCGATGCCGACAAGGAAAAGATCGTCAGTGACATGGTCGACGACAACATCGGTGTGATCGGCAAAGCGTTTCTTGGACTGACTCTCGAGTGCGCCCGCTGCCACGATCACAAGTTCGATCCGATCTCGACCGAGGATTATTACGGGCTGGCGGGCATGTTCTACAGCTCGCATATCCTGAAGGAACTCGGGGCCAAAGGGGGCGAATACACCGTCAATCGCGTTGCGCTGCTCGGACCGACCGCGCTGGCGAAGCGAGCGGAACAGGAAAAGCGTCTCGCCGAGGTCGTGGCGACTCTCGCGGAACTGGACCGTCAATACCGGTTCCAGGAACTGACCGCCGGTGGACAACCACTCGTCCCGGCTGCGTTCCAGAGCGCGGCAGGAGCTACGGGTAAGATTGCCGACGACGGCAGCATCACGGTCGGCGGCACACTGGCCAGAGATCATTATGTTATCGAGACGGTCGTTCCCGACGGCCTGAAAGCGCGCTACGTGCGATTGGAAGCTTTGCCCGACGCCGCTTTGCCTGCCGGCGGTCCGGGCCGGGCCAGCGACGGCAATTTCGTGGTCAGCCGACTCTCAGCGTCGTTCGTCCCTCCCGACAGCCAGGCTGAGCCAGCAGCGATCACGTTTATCACGGCTCAGGCTGACTTCGAACAAGCAAGCTTCCCCGCGAAGAGCGCGCTGGATGAGGATCTGAAGGACGGGTGGGCCGTGTCGCCACAGTCTGGCAGGGCTCATGTGGCGGTGTTTGAGATCGCCCCGGAGATAGTGATTCCTGCTGGTTCAAAGTTGCGGATCACGATCGAGCAGCAACACTCCGATCAGCACAGTCTCGGGAAATTCCGGCTCACGGTCGCGGAAACGTTGTCGATGTCTCCGACGGCGGATACGCCTGAGCGCAACGCGCTGGTCGCCACACGAGACACCCTGCAGAAGGAACTGGCGATCGCGGTGCCGCTGGCGATGGCGGTCACCGATGGTGGCACACCCGGTGGGCTCTTCCCCGGCATTCAGGATGTGCCGATTCACATTCGCGGGAGCTATACGAAACTCGGTGCTGTCGTCCCGCGTCGACTTCCGAAATTCCTTGCGGGACCGGACCAGCAGCCCATCACTCAGGGAAGCGGACGCAGGGAGTTAGCCGCCTGGATCGCCTCGCCGGGCAACCCGCTGACCGCGCGTGTGATCGTCAACCGAGTCTGGCACTGGCACTTTGGCGATGGGCTGGTTCGGACACCCAGCAACTTCGGCCTGCTGTCCGAGCCGCCGTCCCATCCCGAACTGCTCGACTGGCTCGCGTCGCGTTTCATCGAAGATGGCTGGTCGCTGAAGAAACTGCACCGTCGAATCATGCTTTCGGCCACTTACCGACAGAGCAGTCGTGCCTCCCGTGAAGTCTTCGACAGGGATCCGGAGAATCGTCTGGTGGGTCGCTTCACGTCGCGGCGCCTGGAAGCTGAGGCGATTCGTGACTCGATCCTCGCGGTGAACGGTCAACTCGACCAGACCGCCGGTGGCCCTGCCGGCGATGATTTCACCATCCGTCGCCGGTCACTCTATGTCCAGACGGCGCGCTGGCAGCGCGACAGTTACGCCAATCTGTTCGACGCCGCCAATCCGGACTCCTCAACGGAGAAACGCATCACCAGCACGGTCGCTCCGCAGGCCTTACTGCTGATGAACCATCCCTGGATGTCCGACCAGGCTCGGCATTTCGCGGATCGCCTGACAAGCGAAGTTCCTGAGGGGGACGTGGCCCGTATCGAACGTGCCTATCAACTGTTATTCGGTCGAAAACCGAAGGACGCGGAACTCACTGTGGCTCAGACCATCCTGCAGGGAGCCGACCCAGCAGTGGCGAACGCGGGTTGGGTTGACCTGGCTCACGTGCTGTTGTGCAGCAACGAGTTCATTTACATCGACTGAGCATCACCATTCGCGATGAGAGCACTCATGCAAACAAATCACCTGGTATCGCGGCGAGAGTGGCTCCAGCATTCGGGCTGTGGATTCGGCATGCTCGCGCTGGCCGGACTGCTGAATGACCATTGCCGAGCAGAAGCCGCACCCGGTCGGGCGGCCAATCCGTTTTCCGTGTTACCCCCGCATTTCTCACCACGCGCTAAACGGGTCATCTTCCTCTACATGCCGGGCGGACCTTCACACGTCGACCTGCTCGATCCCAAGCCACGTCTCGAAACCGATAACGGAAAACCACTACCGTTCGAGAAACCGAAACTGGAACGGACAAAGACGGGCAATCTGCTGGCGTCCCCGTGGAAGTTCGCCCGGCACGGAGAATCCGGGATCGAAGTCAGCGAGCTCCTGCCGGGACTCGCGTCGCGGATCGATGATGTCTGCGTGATTCGCTCCATGGTGGCTGACAATATTAACCACTCCGGAGCGGCCCTCCAGATGTGCACCGGAGAGCAGGCGTTCTCACGGCCCAGCATGGGCTCGTGGCTGACCTATGGCCTGGGAACCGAGAATCAGAATCTGCCGGGTTTCGTGGTTGTCTGCCCGGCGCCCGTTTTTCAGGGAGCACAACTCTGGGCTTCCAGCTTCCTGCCGAGCGCCTATCAGGGAACGCTCGTCCGCGACATGAAAAATCCGGTCGCCAATCTGGCGGCTTCCGGCGGCATCGATCGCCAGCGGGCGAGGCTCGACGCACTGAAAAAGCTCAATGAACTCCATCGCCAGGAGCGCGAACAGAACAGTCAGCTGGATGCCCGCATCTCGTCTTTCGAGCTGGCGTTCCAGATGCAGCGATCCGCTCCGGAGGCTTTCGATCTGGCGGCTGAAACAGAAGGCACTCATAAACTGTACGGCACGGACAAACCGGAGTCAGAACTGTTTGGCCGCCAGTGTCTGCTCGCGCGGCGACTGGTGGAACGCGGCGTGCGCTTCGTGCAGCTCTTCGACGCGCCGTCCAACAACGTCTGGGATCACCACGGTGGCCTCCGTGAGAATCTGCCGGCGCGTTGCCGAGCCGTTGATCAGCCGATCACGGGATTGCTGACCGACTTGAAGTCCCGCGGCCTGCTCAACGACACGCTCGTCGTCTGGGGCGGCGAGTTTGGCCGGACGCCGACGGCCGAGGGAAACAACGGCCGCGAACATCATCCATTCGGTTTCACGATGTGGATGGCTGGCGGCGGCGTGCGCGGCGGCATGGTTCACGGAGCAACCGACGAATTCGGCTGGCACTCAGTCGAAAACAAAGTCCACGTCCATGACCTGCACGCCACGATCCTGCACCTCATGGGACTGGATCATGAACGCCTGACCTTCCGCTTCGGCGGCCGCGATTACCGCCTGACCGATGTGCACGGGCAGGTGGTGAAGGAGATTCTGACGTGATGAAATAATTGAATCATCGACCCTTTGCTCTCTGCGTCGCCCTGTCTCACTACAGTCGTACTTCAGGCATCCAGTTCGTCGTACCGTGAGGTGCAGATAGACGCTTCGGCTAATCCACCCGGGGGACTTCATGAAACCGACACTGCCATACATCGTGCTTGTTTTGTTGACAGCGAGTTCCGTCGTTTGTGCCGCTGATCCGGCACAGTGGGAAATGACTGCGCCGATCAAGCTCGATGGGATCGAAATCTCGATCTCGAAGCCCCGGTTGGTCGCGCGCAGCTCGGGATACCTTTGGTTTCCCACGATGACCCGGCTCTCGGGTGGCGAACTGATCGCGAACTTCTCCACCAACCGCGATGAAGTCGTCGCGGACCGGACGTCGTCCGTCAGTTGGTCCGACGATAATGGACTGACTTGGAGCACTCCCAATTCGATCGACCCCAAAGGGGATTTGTACGCCGAAACGATGCTCCGCCTGAAGAATGGTGACGGCTTGCTCTTACCGTTCAATCTCTATCCCGACAATGGCAAAATGCGAGGCTGGTACCAGACGGTCGCGGGGAAACGGGGTGACCGCAGGGTGGCGTTCTTCGACAAAGCCCTGACGGTTTCCAACTGGCCACGGCCCGATCGCAGCTTCAACCAGAAGCTGGGGCTCTCCGGTTTCGGCTTCAACGGCCAATGCGTCCCCGCGAAGACCGGCGAGTACCTTGCGACAATGTATGGCTACTTCCAGGGCGACCAGCGATACAGCCTTGTGCTGGTGGAATCGACCGACGGCATCGACTGGAAATTCCGCTCGCTGATCGCTGGGGCCGACTGCAGGCTTACCGGCGGCGAAGGCCCCTGCGAGTCGGTAACCGTCCGACTGAAGGATGGCCGATTGATGAATATTTTTCGGCTTGCATCCAACGTGCCCTATGGACAAACCTTCAGCGACGATGACGGCATGACGTGGTCCGAACCGGTTGCGATGAAGGACGCACACTCCGTCCAGCCGAGCCTTGCCGTGATGAATGACGGTGGTCTGGTGCTGACCGGCGGCCGTCCCGGCATCTTCGCGTGGATCAATCGCGATGGCACAGGCCAGGACTGGCTGCAGGTGGATCTGCAGAACCATCACAATACACAGCATCCCACCGAGCAGATCAACACGACCCCGGACATCACCTCCGGCCGGACGACGTCTTACACGGAAGTCGAACCGCTGGACGATCACTCGGTCATCGTAATCTACGACCGCCTCCCCAACGGCTGGAACGCGATCCCGGAGAGCTCGAAAGATACCAACAGCATCTGGGTGGTTAAGGTTTCGTGGAAACAACCGTGACCAGTCGATCAGGGATTGGATGGGAACAGCACGTTCGTTGCCGCCATTGTCAGCAACCTGCTGACCGCCACGAGGGCAGGCGCTCGTTTCCTTCCCCCGCGTCTCCTTCAAAAAAATTGACTGCATTGAAT
>Ga0255093_1000426_pt1 | contig 19275 bp, 14 predicted proteins | sample Colum_Law_RepA_8_2_FD_188437 | JGI IMG/M metagenome (GOLD analysis project Ga0255093, IMG submission 188437) | Freshwater microbial communities from Columbia River, Oregon, United States - Colum_Law_RepA_8d | ecosystem: Environmental > Aquatic > Freshwater > River | place: USA: Oregon...
CGCCAAAAGAACTACGGTTTCCTCCGCAAGCCAAGAGCCACGTTGAAACGTGAACTGGCGAAAAGGGTTACATAAAATCTACGTGCCATTCGTCCGACACCCCGGCGCGACATTAATTTGAATCGCCAAGTCGGCAATGCTCGTCCAAGCGACGCAGTCATTTCGACTACAGATCAAAGTTCATTGGACCTGAAAGTAATCGCGGCGGCGTCATGAAACGGCTACAGGTCAAACCACTATAAAGCGGGCGTGTCCTGAATGCGTAAGCCGTTTCCGGCTCCGCGGGGTTCTCGACTGGATCTTCGCAGTTCTTTGATTGTGGTAATGGTGGCAGTGCCAGCCCACCACCGATCGCGATACAAGGCAAGGCATGATGGCGGCCGATGATGAGATTCAGTGTCGCGCGGTCAAAGGAAATTGATTGCCACCGGACGATGAGGCTCGGCCAGCAAACGTCGGTTGCTCTCATCGTGATGATGGAGGCGGGCTGTCTTCTGCGCTTCGGATGCCGACTACCTACCAGCTACCTACGTTCCTACCTGAAAACCTCAAAAGTACTGCGAATCTTTGCTACCTAATGAGAGAGATTGAGACTTGACGAGACGACTGCCGATGATGAAACTACCAATGAAATTGCTGGAAATTTTGCTGAAACCAGTCAAAGTCTATCGTCCATGGCATGCAAGAGGTCATCGGTTCGACCCCGTTATCCTCCACTTGTTGAAAAAGCCTTCGTTCTGAATAAGATCGAAGGCTTTTTTTACGCACTGTGCTGTGTCACTTCCGGCGTGACCGATGGGCGCCTTTACCGACAAGGCGGCGGTTGCTGCCCCATATACCTGCTGCAAAACCGATCCCCATCACGAAACAGAATTGCTCATGCCTTACGTCCTAATCATTCACGAGGTTCAGGACTATGCGGTTTGGAAAGCCATCTTCGACAATGCCGCAGGGATCAGAAAAGCGGCCGGAGAAGTCAGCTATCAACTGCTCAAGTATGAGACCGACGCAAACAACGTCGTCCACTTCTCACGCTGGACATCTTTGGACAACGCGCGACGGTTCTTTGAATCACCGGAGCTTGTTGAAATCCGCCGCAATGCAGGTGTGAAAGCTCCGGCGTTTATCTACCTCGAAGAAATTGAGCAGAGCGTTTTGTAGAGGTCTAACCAGAACGGTAATGGCTTCCCAGCAATATCGTCCTTGGACCCGATTTTGGCACAGTGCGACTGAGAGGCGTCCGTTCGGATGGAGGCCGGTGTTTAAGCGGTTCAGCAGAGCAGAAAAACTCTTGTCGGTTCGACGAGTATTCTCGTGTAGGAATTCTGATGCAGATTTCGTTTTGACATATTCGGCAGCACGCTCGAAACCTTCACTTATGCACAAGGAAGAACTGAAAATTGTTGCCGTGCATCGAGCCAACTACAGAGCTTCAATTGTTAAATGAACTCAGAGTCCATGCTTACCGGAAAGCATAAGGTGGTACGATCGGTTCCCCGGGTCAGGTAATCTGATACATTGCCATTAGTTGCAGCACTGTTTTAGTCAGGTTTTGAGTACGACAGCCCAAGTCGCGATCGCCACCTGAACGCCTGCGACTGAATCATCACCAAGGCCAGGAGCCTTGTATTGAAAGACTCCGTTGTGTCTGAAAGTATCAGCGCCGATAGCGAAGTAATTGGAGCCGCAACTTGTGATGAGTGTCGAGCCCGCATCAAGATCCTCGAAAAACATCGTCCCTTAATCGGCAAGGCTGTTCGCTGCCCAAAATGCAGAGCTCTCTTCACATTGTCTCTCGATGTACCGAGTGTCGCAGAGCAAAGTGCAATTACCGCTGAGGAGGAAAGAACGAAGGAGAAAAAGCGAAACAAGAGGACACGTGACGAGATCCGTGTAGGCCACATTGAGAAAGCATTGTCTGGATTCAAATCGCTGCACGCTCGCCTCCAGAGTCTTGCACAAGAGGCCGGTAACAAAGAAGAACAAGTGAGAATCTGGTGCGTCGACGCTCTACGATCGGCCCTCGGATATGACGATGACGAGTTAGAAACTGAGAGAAAGGTGCTTAATGGACGAATCGACATCGCCATCAAGAAAGATGGAAAGGTGTTGATCGTCGTTGAATGCAAAGCGATAAAAAGCCGGTTGGGCGCTAACGTGCTCGAGCAGGCGGGGACCTATGCTGCAACCCTTTCTGCGAGTTGGGTTGTCCTGACGAACGGGGACATCTGGAAACTCTATCGGGTAATCCCCCGGAATGGACATGAGCCAAAACTCGAACTTGTCTTCGATGTGGCGCTGCTTGATGACGACGGCATCAGCGCTCGTGATGCCGAGAACTTGTACTTGCTGACGTCGAGAGCCATGTCATGCGGAGATACGGAGAAGGCATATCACCGAGTCGTCTGCAAGAACAGCATCCGGCTGCGGTCAGCTTTGTTCTCAGAACGAGTTGTTAAAGCCATAAGACTGGAACTCGTCCAAAGTTATGAGGTTGAAGCAGAAACCAAGGTTCAGATCGACGACGAAGAGATGCTGGAAGCGTTGAGAGATGAGTTTGATTTGACAGAGCTCTAAACCGCCAAATCCTTGATCCTGCCGCGCTATGCACCTGACAACAAGTTCTAGAAGACATTAAGTTAACGAACGCCGAACTCGACAGCCTGACGCTCTGTGAGGTGCTGCAGGTTTCAGGGACAGATGAGTCTCTTATTCTGAGCCACAGAATGGACCTTGAATAGGGCTCAGAAGAAAGCTGTATCGAAGTCGAAAGATACGCGTCGACGCTATGGAAATGAGTTCAAGGAAGACGCCCTGCAGATGATGCTGGATGGTCACGCCACGCAATCGGTCATGGAGAGGCTTGGATTGCTTAACGTGAAGATTCTGTATCACTGGAAACTGGAACGACCGGCTCAAAGCGGACCAGTCGCAAGTTCGCTCGAAGTGCGAGTCCGTGAGTTTGAGAACTGACTTCGTCGCGCGTGACGTGCTGAAAAAGCGTTGGCTATTCTCAGCCGCAGCGAATATGCGTTCCAGGCATCCGAGTTCAGCGATTGCCTGCGCAGCTGCTCGACGCGAAGAGCAGAACGCAGACATGCGGCTCGTTTCCACCATCCATCTTTTGCCAAAAAGCGCAATGCTTTTGATAGCTTAGGAATTTTTCCCTCACGAACCAACTGGCGCTGAACTTCCCGATGATGTCACCGGTGTCAGAACGGCGCGAGGTGTGATGCTGGCCAGCTTTCGAGCGGCCGCGACGCTGGAGTCCACAATCACGCGCAGATCGACGACCCATGGTCCTTGTTCCGGCATCACGAACTCCCAGTGTGGCAGGATACAGACACTCTGATGCACGGCTTCGAATCCACCTTCTGACTGGCTGATGGTTTCGATCGGCATTGTCCAGAAGCCACCTGCACGAGACGCCTCGATCGATACATCCAGCCCCAGCCATTCATCGACCAGACTCAGACGGTCAGCGCTCGCAAGATCCAAAGTCGCATCCAGAGTTCCCAGACGCTGCCCCGTGCTGTCGTAATAGTAGCGATCGCTGGCTCCGCCCGGCATCGCGGCAAAGTTCAGCTCAACGGCCAGATGCAGAGGAACATCTTTCGCAAATCCCGATACCTGATATTGAATCAGGATTTCGTTCGGGCGATCTGCCGACATCACAACAATCTTTCGAATCTCACCCGTCAGCCCGCTTACGGCACCACGGCGACGCATCTCGACAGCAATCTTCTGCTCACCCTTGCGAATACTGGCTTCGTAAGTGCCCGTCGCGAAATCACCGATCAAGCCTTCGCCTCGACGAAACTCATCGAAGGTCAACTGAGGCTGCAGGAACAGGTCCACAAGACTCTTGTGTGGCCAGTTGTCGTAGACAATTTTCTTATCGAGATCCGGTTGCTTGAATTTCACATCACGTGAGATCGATGCCAGATCCGCATCTTCGTCCGATTCAACGTTACGCCCGAAATCAATGATTCGCTGATGATACGGTTCTGGACGGCGATTCAAAGTGGCCAGCAGATTGACGCCGTTCGCTCGCACGTCGAGCTCATACATGTGACCACCGGTGGCCGGTGACAAAAACGCTGCCAAGCGATGATTGCTCAGCTTCACTTCCTGTCGTGCGTCAAGATTGTAATCTGCCGTGGCGACATCAACCCACGCTCCTGGCTCGCGAGTCACTCGCTCCAGCAATGTGTCAGCTTCAATCAGCTCGTGGTAGACCGCATTGCGAAGATGAGGCAAGTAGAGGCCACCAAAGGCTCCGTGCCAGTAGCTGCAATTACACTGTCCGCGATAGAGATGTGTGCGAGCATCGATCAGGAGTTCTCTCTGATCATCATCCAGCGTCTGGTCGGCCAGCATGACACCGAGTCGATTACTGACGTCGATCATGCGAGCGTACATCTCATTGCTTTCCGGATAACGAGTCCGGAAGTTGCGCCAGAAGCCGCCTCGAGTAAACCGGACCAGTCGCTGCCAGTCTGCATCATCCGCATTCATGCGCGTCAACGCGACAAATTCTTTCTGTGCTGCAGGAGGCAAAACCCACTCCGTCATTTCACGGTAGCTGGCGTCGGGAAGATAGCATCGTCCGATCGGCGCGACGTGATCCAGCACGCCGGAAGGAGTTGTCACCTTCAGCCAGGATTCATTATCTCTCAGCAGATCCAGAAACTTACGCAGCCAGCGATCTTCATATACATGCTTGTACGTTTCCGGCCACGATCCGAACTTCTCGCCATCATCACCAAACACAATCACGGCATCGTCATACTGCGACGCAACTTCACGAAGGTAGTCGATGCACTCTTCCGGTTTTGAAAACGGAACGAGGTAACGCAGCTTTTCACTGTCTGGAAATACAAACAGCAGGCGACCTTCATCCTCGGTCACGTAGTAACCGGCCAGCTCATTCTGAGGAATGCCGGCGCAGCGGAAGTGATAGTCGTCGATGATGGTGTATTGAATTCCGGCAGCCGCGATATCACTCGCAAACGACTGCTCCCAAACTCGCTCCGGCAACCACATCCCGCGCACGTTGGTATTGAACAACTGATTCAGGTGCTGCGTGTAAGTCGAAATCTGCCCGATACGGTCTCGACGAGGAATGTTGGCCAGAATCGGCTCATAGAATGCCCCACCGATGATCTCGACCTGCGACGAGGCCACCATCTTGCGGAGGCGATCGATATATTCCGGATGATTCGGCTCCAGCCACTCCAGCAGACTGCCCGATGTGTGCAGACCAAACGGGATCTCCGGATAGTCCTGCATCACGTCCAAAAACGGCAGATAGCTGTCGCGATAAGCCTGCTCAAAGACGCCGTCAAAATTTCCGACCGGCTGATGATTGTGAAACGTGAGGACCAGCCGAACTGAACCCGCCATGGAACAAACTCCAGATTCTGTAAAACCGCTGAATTCAGCAGGAACGATACAGAAGATCGGATCAGTTAGGCGAGGTTAGTCGGCTCAGGCCGCATGATTCGCAAGGAATCAGCACGTTGCGCGCGCCTAATCCATACGCAAATCAAGGTCTGCTAAAGCACCCAACTTGACGCACCCTTCCCATGCCCCCCATTGATTCCACTATTCTGGCAGAACACAGATATGACCGCGCTGACTCTCCAGTGATTCCGGGAAGTCACTGCGAGCGTGTACACCCCGGCTTTCTCGTCGTTCCAAAGCCGCCGCGGCCATCGCGCGTCCGACTAACATCATGTTCTGCAGTTCCCAGCCCGCCGGCTCGCTGAGATCTCTGCGGCAGACATAGTTCGCCCAGAAGTCCAGTTGCTGGCGTGCCGCAGCAAGATCTGTTTCGTTGCGACTGATACCTACGCTCCGCCACATCAGGCTTCTCAGAGCATTCCGAATGTCGGTCAGGTCCAGTTGCTCATCGCCCCGTAGAATCTCCCGGGTTGGACGTGATTCGATCGGTGGTGCAGAGAATGTATCGGGCTGGCTCATCGCCACCTGCGAAGCATTTCGTCCACAACGAAGCCCAAAGACGACTCCTTCAAGAAGACTATTGCTGGCCAATCGATTTGCGCCATGCAACCCGCTGGAAGTCACTTCGCCGGCCGCCCACAGTCCGGGCAAACTTGTTCGACCATCGAGATCTGTCGTCACGCCACCGATCATATAATGGGCACCGGGACGGACTGGCACTTTGTCTCGAGTCAGATCCAACCCGAAATCGGCACAGACTTTGCCAATGTGCGGGAACCGCAGGCGAATGCGGTCGGCCTCAATTGGCGACAGATCGAGATAAACACAGGGATGCGCTGTCTTTGCCATCTGCTGAGTAATCGCCTGGCTCACTACATCGCGGGGAGCAAGCTCACCGGCCGGGTTGTAATCGTGCATGAAGCGATGCCCGAAGCAATCCACCAGATGTGCGCCTTCGCCACGAACCGCTTCTGTGATCAGATAGCGTGAACTACCTGCGATATAAAGCACCGTTGGATGGAACTGCATAAACTCCATATCGCGCAGAGTACAGCCAGCGCGAAGAGCAACAGCGTGTCCGTCTGCAGTGGCAATCTGCGGATTCGTGGTTTCACGATACAACGCACCCGCACCGCCGGTGCAGAGAATTGTCTGCTTGGCCCAGACAAAAGTACGACCATGATTTGGATTCCAAACCAACGCACCGCGACAGATGCCTTCGTGAGTCAACAGATCGAGCGTAAACGTCTTGGGCCAGATATCAATATGAGCGGCCTCGGAAGCGCGCCGGTTCATCGCTCGCATGACTTCCTGGCCCGTCGCGTCTCCCAGGGCATGGGCCACTCGCGGATGACTGTGACCGCCTTCCAATGTCAGAGCCAGCTCCCCGTCGACCTTGTCAAACTCAGCGCCGTAAGCACTTAATTCACGAATGCGTTGCGGCGCCTCGCGGATCACCAGTTCAACGACTTCTTCGTGACACAGTCCTTTACCAGCCGCGATCGTGTCGGCCACATGGTTGGAAAAATCATCCAGCGGATCCAGAACCCCCGCAATTCCTCCCTGAGCATACGCACTATTGGAATGCTGCAGAGAATCTTTCGTGACCACAACGGTTCGTAACGAAGGATCAACAGCCAGAGCAGCTCGGATCCCAGCAATCCCGCCTCCAATGACCAGCACGTCGGTAAACAGATGCGGCACTCGTTTGGGATCAAACGGGACCAGATATCGACGCATTGACGGAACATGAATGGTGCGTGATTGCATCGCGAAAGCTCGTCAAACGAAAGAGACAAAAAAAGCCGCTCTGGAAACCAGAGGCGGCTTGTATTGTGGCAGTATCAGGGCACGATCAATAATCGATCAGCCCAGTTTCTGCAGAACATTGTCAATCAGGTTGTACTGTTTGGCTTCGTCTGCAGACATGAAATTGTCGCGGTCAGTGTCCTCTTCGATCTTCGTCAGCGTCTGGCCGGTATGCTTCAGCAGGATATCGTTCATCTTGCCCTTGATTCGCAGCACTTCCTTGGCATGAATTTCCAGCTCTGTGGCCGTACCTTCCATGCCTGCGAGTGGCTGGTGAATCATGATGCGAGCGTTTGGCAAAGCATTTCGCTTGCCAGGAGTTCCCGCCGTCAGCAGGATCGCACCCATGCTGGCCGCCTGACCAATGCAATAAGTTGCCACGTCGCAACTGATGTACTGCATCGTGTCGTAAATTGCCATGCCTGCCGTGATCGATCCGCCAGGGCTGTTGATATAAAAATGAATATCAGCCTTGGGGTCATCAAACTGCAAAAACAGCAACTGAGCAACGATGCTATTGGCCACATCATCGTTCACTCCGCTGCCCAGGATCACGATGCGATCCTTCAGCAGACGGCTGTAAATATCCATCGCGCGTTCGTCGCGACCATTCTTTTCAATGACATAAGGAACAAGCACTGTCATATCCGGCATCCCGCAGAGATGATTTTTGATTCGAAGTCAGCACAGCCGTCCGAGCAATTTACTGTTGAAGCAAACTACTTCTTCTTTTCTTTAGGAGGGCGTTCCAGAATCTCATCGACCAGACCATAAGCCTTGGCGTCGACCGCATTCAAGTAGTGATCGCGCTGAGTATCCTTGGCGATCCGTTCGATCGGCTGCTTCGTGTGATCTGCCAGAATCTCGTTCAGCAACTGACGAGCGGCCAGAATGTCGCGAGCCTGAATTTCAATATCGGATACCTGACCACCCACCTGACCGTAAGGCTGGTGGATCATGATCTTCGAATGCTTCAGAGCAAACCGCTTTCCTGGTGCTCCACCAGCAACAAGAATCGCCCCACCGCTGGCTGATAGCCCAACGCTGTAAGTGGCGACGTCGCACTCTACGAACTGCATAATGTCGTAGATCGCGAGAGTTGCGGTGACTGAGCCACCCGGCGAGTTAATATAAAGATGAATGTCCTGATGACGATTCTCGGACTGCAGGAACAGCATCTTCATGACGATCAGATTAGCACTGCCGTCGTGAATCGGGCCGTCCAGGAAAATGATCCGATTGTCAAGCAGCAGATCGCCGACCGTCATCTGACGTTGAGCCGAATATTCTCGGGCTGCCATTGGCATGTAGTCGAATCGCGGGTCCTTCATTCGCTTTATCCTGCTGAGAACTATTCTTCGTGGATCGTCCGGGCTGAATCAGGCCGGACTATTTTCAGAATTCAGTCTGTAAACAAAAACAGGCGTCGCGTCATCCTACGCGCGCCTGTCTGTTTCTTGTAGTTTCGATTATTCAGAATCCTCGGGAGTGGCATCATCAATGAGACTTGAGCTCATTCGACCACACACCGCAATTCGCAGCGAGGCGGCATTCACAGCCTCTGCTGGCTTTCGAGGAACCTCAACAAAGCTGGCGGAGGCAAGGATAAAATCCACAGCCTTTCGCTCACGCAGCTGAGCCTCCAGGTTCTCAATCATCCCGGTTTTGACCATTCGAGCACGGAGCTTTCGAACAGGCTCGCCGCTCTGGAATGACATCATCAACAATTCTCGATCAATATCTGACTGGTCGCACTCGATGTTCTCGCGAGTCGCAATCTTGTCGAGAACGAAGTGTTCTTTGAGGGCCTGACGAGTCGTCTCAAGAGCTTCCTGACGGATCTGGCTTTCACGAGCCATGATCTGCTCCTGAGCAAACCCAGCCTGAGACATCTCGAGAACTTCACGACGTAGTGCGTTCTCAGTTTGCTGACGTACCAGAGACTCCGGAAGATCCCAGTCAGCCGACGCAGTGATCTTATCGAGCACCTGACGGCGAGTTTCCTGACGCTCCTGATACTCAACCTGACGAGTTAAAGCACTGCGAAGCATTCCGTCGAGCTCCGCTTCATCGGCTGCACCCAGTCGTTCACAGAATCCAGCATCAACGGTTGGGACCTGAAGATTCTGAACTTCCGAAACGCTGAAGGTTACGCCAACCTTTTCGCCACGCATCTCAACGATTGGCGACTGCAGTGAAATCGTGATCTGACCTTCACGAGAATCGCCAGCCTTCGCACCAGCCAACAACTGGTCGAAGTTCTCCAGAGCAGCGTCCTGGAAGTTGAGGCGGGAAAACAGAGTCACAGAGACGTTCTTCGCCTCATTGATCATCTTACCGTCGTGAGTAAATGTGATATCACAAACGACTGAATCACCTGACACAGCAGCAGCATCCGTTGTGACACGCTCTGAGTAAGAGGCGATAAACTGTTCTTTATAAGCCTTGAACTCTTCTTCCGTTGGCTCACCTGAAGAACGATTGATCTGAATTCCAGCATAGTCCGGAAGTTCAAAATCAGGTCGAACTTCAACCTCAAATTCATAGTGAAACTCACCAGAATCCGGAATGTTTAGGCTTTCAACGTCGATCTTCGGCTCGCTGATCGGCTCGATCTCGTACTCGTCGGACAGTTGCTCCAAACTCGCCAGCAACAACTTCTGCTTAATGTCGGCAGTGATTTCCTTCTTGAACTTCTTCAGCAGGATGGATCGTGGCACTTTGCCTACTCGAAAGCCTGGCACCTGCGCCTTAGAGCTGAGTTCCGCCAAAGCATCGTCACGGATATCGGCGATGTCTGCTTCCGGGATGGTCACCGAAACGTGCTTGCGGCATGAGCCGATATCACGAATCTGAACCTGAAGCGACATGCGATCGCCGTTCTCGTCAACACCTTCAGCAACCGCTTGACCTGCGTCAGAACTCATTCTCTGTTTCCCAGAACTGTTGATGGCCAGCCTCCACCGGTTTTATTGGCCCGGGAGGCAATAAAAAAGAGCGGGTGAAGGGACTCGAACCCTCGACAATCACGTTGGCAACGTGATGCTCTACCAACTGAGCTACACCCGCAATGGTTTTGTGTTCCAGCGAAACACGATCAAATTGTAACGAATCAGTCTCTGGGAAAAGGCTGTCGACAGTAAATTCGCCGAAAATAACACGGCAAATCTCTTTGCCAATCATAATTCCGCAAACGTAAAACTGCAAAAACCAGTTCCAGACAGCCAGAAATAGTGCTGGTTCGGCTGGAAGACCGCTTCGGCGGCGGGATTATGAGAGTTTCCAGGCGTTCGTCAACAGTTTCATGGCCTTTTAGATTCGGAATTCGCCCGCCTCGATCTTCAGCCGACTCCTGGGATTGTCCGATTCCTTTCCACAAGCTGCCCTCAACCGTTGACGGAGCCCCAAATTACTTGGCTTTTATGCCGATATCTAACGCCCGCTGCATTGGGATGCCTGTCCTTCCATTTTTGGCAGACTGCTCGGAAGGCCCCATTCCCCGAAACCCAGAAAACTACTGCAGTTCCACTCCCAGGTGCTTCATGAAGAACTTCATGTCCTCCCAGACCTGTTTTTTTGCAGCAGGATTCCTGAGCAGGTAAGACGGATGATAGGTACACATGACCTTGATCCCTCGATAGTCAAACAGCTTTCCACGAAGCTTTCCAACCGCCTGAGTTTCATTCAGCAGGTTCTGAGCGGCAACCGTCCCCCAGCAGACAATATATTTCGGCTGCACGACATGGATCTGAGCATCCAGGAACTCCCGGCAATTGGCCGCCTCCTCTGGCAGCGGATTACGGTTTCCTGGCGGGCGACATCGCAGAATATTGCAGATATAAAGATTCTCGCGCTTCAATTGGCTGGCTTCGACAATCTTGTTCAGCAACTGACCGGCGGGACCTACAAACGGCTCCCCTTTAGCATCTTCCTCGGCCCCCGGAGCTTCGCCGATAAACATGATGTCTGCGGTGGGATTGCCAACACCAAAGACTGTCTGAGTTCTCCGCGAGGCCAGTTCCGGGCACCGCTGACACCCCGCCACGCATTTCGCGAGCTTACTGAGGGCGTCTCGACGGCTTTCGAGATCTGTGTAAACCGTCTCCATGACCGCCTTGGTTTCCGGAAACGGTCCGGACTGCATTACGGCTTTGGCCGAATCATCAGGCCCCAGCACGGATGAAGGGCTCTTCATCTCCGCTACTGGCGTGACAGCCCTCAGACGGCTCGAGGTGCGCGATGCCGCAGCTCCAGTCTCTGCCGCCGGTAAAACACTCTCGCTTGCAGCCGCTACCTCTGCGACAACAAGACTCTGCCGCGGCTTTCCAAGCACTCGTGAAGGCTTGGGAACATCGACTTTCGGCAGATGAGTCACCCCGGTTCCTGCCAGATGACGTAGCAATTGTGCCATCGCGCGTTTACTGCTCATGGGCTAACAACACATTCAGGCTAAGACAATCAAAGAGGCTACCAACCGCCGACAACATCATGCCAGACAATCGCGAGGTTCACAATTCAGCGACCCGCGTGAATCAGTTTTGGAACAGCGCCACCATCAGCGGATGATGATGCTTTTCAGGAAATTCCGTACTTCTTGCACTTACTGAAGAACGTACTCCGGGGCAGATTAAGCTGCCTTGCGGCGACGGCTTTGTTGCCTCCGGCGGCTCGCAATGCTTCACGCAGTTGCTGCTCTTCGGACTGCGTTTCACGAAGATGTGAGGAGTTCGATCCAGAAAAACTTTCTGGCTCTGAGACTCGGCGAGCAAGACTGCGGACGGTGAGCGTTGGCAGCGTTGATAACAGATTTCGACGCCCGCCCATTATTGGGCGTCCATCTTCAGTCGCATTTCGCAGTTCGGGCGGCAAGTCGGCCAGCGAGATAATGTCGCTGTCGGCCAACACAACGGCTCGTTCAATCACATTTTCCAGCTCACGAATGTTGCCGGGCCACGGATGATTCTCCAACGCAGCCAATGCGCTGGGATCAATCTGGCGAATCTGCTTTTTGGACTTCTGGGCGGCTCGACTGAGAAAGAAGAAGACCAGTTCCGCAAGATCACCAGGACGCTCCCGCAGTGGCGGCAGTGTCAGAGCGACGACGTTCAGGCGATAAAACAGGTCGGCCCGAAACTGCCCTTTGGAAATCATCTCTTCCAGATTTCGATTGGTCGCCGCCACAAGTCGCACGTCCACCCGAATCGTCTTGTCGCTGCCTACAGGTTCGAAACATCGCTCCTGGAGAACTCGCAGAAGTTTGACCTGTGTCTCATGCGAGATGTCGCCAATCTCATCCAGAAACAAAGTGCCCCCATTGGCAGCCAAAAATCGCCCGGCTTTATCGGCATGAGCGCCTGTGTAAGCGCCTTTCACATGACCAAACAATTCGCTTTCCAACAGCGATGACGACAGAGCCGCACAGTTCACGCAGACAAGATTTCCAGCCGCCCGATCACTGTTGCGATGAATGACTTTGGCCAGCAACTCCTTGCCGGTCCCGCTTTCGCCTCGAATCAAAACTGTCGATGAACTGCGAGCGACCTTGCGCACCTGATCCAGCACGTCCAACAGAGCAGGACTGTTGCCTCGAACACCTTCGCGATCAAAACCCTGATCCGAGGCCAGAACCGGAGCCTGCCCCGCATCTGTCTGAAGCGACGTCAGCTCCGCACGCAGAGCAGCCATTTGACGCTGCTGTTCGGCGATGCGATCCATCTTCATCTTCAGTTCCGCATCCAACTGAGCCATCGCCTGATTCGCGCGGGAGCTGTGCAGAGCCAAAACGCTCATCTGAGCGATCGCGTGAAGGAACGTGATGTCTTCAGCGCTGAACACCGCGCCGCCGCGACGACGTCCCAGAATGATGACGCCGTGAACTCCGCCTTCCCCTTCCATGACACACAAAAGCTCAGCTCGCAAATCATGCAACAACTGCTGCATTGGCGACATCGCTTCGCGATTGGCTGAGGGAATTCGATGAATGACGGATTCGCCGGGGATATCCACCTGAACCTGTTCAGGACGCAACTGAGCGGTCGCAGCCGATGTGGAACGTGTTCCGATAAGACGAAATACACCGTGCCCATCGCGAACGTACATAATCGCCCACGAGGCATCCATCACATCCTGACAAGTCTTCAATGTAATGTCGGCCATCCCGGATGGCTCGGCAAGATACGCGGCCGAACGATTCAGCTGCTGCATCGCTCGATCCAGCTGGTACTTCTCACTGAAGAATCTGCGATCGACAACAGCCTGCAATCGGTCACGCACCCACAAGCTCAGACCAGCAGCCAGCAGCAGAATGAAGAACAGAGACAACTGCTGAGTTGTCGTGGAATTCAGCGGGAGGCTATACGAATGAGTAAATACTCCGCCGATCGCGAGTAACGTTGCAAAGCCACCCGACACTATCATCGACATGAGGACGTAGCGACGACTTTTATCATCACCCTCTTCAGCCAGCATCAGGCGATGGCGAAAAATGCCATGCGAGTAGGCCGCCATAAACAACATGCTCGCGATAAACATCGGGATCTGAGCATGCCCAAGAGCGAAGTCGACCTTGCGAAAGAATGCGAGATACAACGTATAGCCGATGGGAATTGTCGAAAGCAGCGCGGCCCCAAGAATCGTAGCCACCTGGCGACGCTCATGAGGTGTCTCCAGGCGAATCAAACTGACTGCCAGCTTGCCGACCGTGATCCCGAAGTAGAGTGACGCAAAGATGATTGCCACATGAACCATTGATCGCAGCAGCGACAACAGCGATGTTGCATGAGCCACGGAAGCCACTGTTGAAGCCGAACCATGCACCGCTATCTGCGACAGCACGGCCAGTTTCTGAAACACGTTCAAGGTATCGCTGCCGTTCAGGCTCCACGCCGCCCAGTAAATCACAACGAGAGAAACGCAGATCAGACCTGCGACTCCGAAGGCCGCCCCTAGAACCAATCCGCGGCGGCCACGAACAAACTCGGGCTCTTTCGGAAAGACCAAAAAGAAGTTCAGCACGAGGCAAGGCAGCATCGCTGCACAAACGATGAACGGGATGTTCAGCAAAGGGCTATTCGCCAAAATCCACCAGTGAAACCCGGGCACGAATGCTCCCATGGCTGCACAACACATCAGGCAGAAATTCTGAGCAACCCGGTCGAATGGCCGATACCAATAAGAGGTAAGCGCGATCGCGAGGATCGATAGCTGACAGACGAACCAGAAAATCGTGAGGGAGACCTCGCCAACGTTCACCGGATGTACCGGCACATAGACGCGACTTTCCACCTCCTGATGAGCGGCCCCAGGTCGACGATAAACGATTTCCACGAGTCTTTGCGAGGGCTGCGAAGGATCCGCACTATACACTTCAACCAAAGGCGGAACTCGCAGCTTCGCCGGGTCTGACTCCGGAGCTAACTGCCCACCAGGCGGAATCTTGGCAGAACGCAACGACTCTAAAGCGGACACGAAATCCAGAAAAGTACCAATCTGCCGACCATTTAGACGAAGGAGTTGGTCGCCCGCCCTGGGAACGGAAGAATCAATCACAAAGTCCGGGCGACTCCACTCCCAAATCTCGATCCCGGACAAGGGCCGCGAGATCGCTTTTCCCGGGGTTGGCTCAGAAACGGCTGCAACCTGCGCAGGAGCAACCGATAACCGCCGAGCCGCCAGCGAAACGACCCTGCGCCGATGTGTCCCAGCTGCCTCTGACAAAACCGAAACAGCTTGCGACAAATTGGCCAGTGGTCGGAACCGCGCAACGCCGGAAATTCTGCTTCTGTCTGTCGAGCCGCAGCCGTCAGCCAGGCAACTCAACGCCGGACGAAGATCAGGAACCTCGGGAGCCGATATCGGCGCAGGGCCATCCGGCAGCAAGCAACGAAGACCAACGTCAGGAAACGTGGCAACATTCCAGAGCACTGTCACGCAATACGTCACCACGAGCCCCGTGCATGTCGCAACGAAGGCGCGGTAATCGTGCATCCCGCCCTGATTATTTGAATACCACAGCTTCACGGAAAAGTCTCCTTAAATCCCCCAGCTCAACACACATCGGCGCTGATTAAGTTGGGGAACGGTAGGTGTTCAGCGCCGAAGATTCAAGCGTCCGACGACTTCGGCGCTGAAGTGTTGAGCGCCATGTGGTTGTCAGGATTGCTTTTGCGCCAATCAACATCATTTTTACTCAGTTTTTTCTCTTCGCGAAAAATCGGCAGAATTGGCACGTTCCATGCTTTAGCAGAAAGGCACCCAGCGCCCTTCGGCATGGATGAGTAAGTGTTGAACGAAGAATACACTCGCTGCTCAAGGTCACCCAGCCAGATGCAGCTTCCCCAGCCTCTTCGACGTTCAGTCCCCGCACCTGCTCACCGCCGAAGGGCTTTTTTATGCGCTGAGGTTGGCTCGAGTCGTCGGCCCTAACGTGACTGATCAACCTCTACCGCTGGAGTCGCCATGCTGGCTGGTCAATTTATTGGTTGTCGAGATCTACGACTCGTGGAAGTGACGGAACCGGAGCTGCCGGATTCTACCACTCTACCCGGCCAGATTATATTTCAACCCGAGATGACCTGTCTTTGCGGATCGGATTTGCCGTTCTTTGACAGTGAGTTTGAGGGACATTCGATTGAGTATCCTCAGCCAATCGGTATGTCACTACATGAAATGGTCGGTACCGTAGTCGCCACAAACGGGCAGCGTTGGAAACCGGGAACTCGCGTTCTTGCAGTCCCTCTCCGCCAGCAAGGGCTTTCCGAGCGATTTGTAATGCCGGAGACACGAGCCATCTCATTGCTTCCAGCACTTTCAGATGAATTGGCGATGCTGGCTCAGCCCTTCGGCACGGTCATCTGGGCGTTAAAGAAGCTGCCAAACATGATCGATCGAGATGTCGCCGTGGTTGGGCAGGGACCGATTGGCCAGATGTTTAACGCAGGTCTTCGCAACCTCGGAGCTCGGAAAATCATTGGGATCGATCCAGTGGAATCCCGTCTTCGCGTGAGTCGCCAGATGGGAGCCACGGATACTGTTTGTGCCACGGGGGCAGAAGCCGTCGATGCAGTACGGGACCTATTGAATGGCGAACTGCCGGAAATCGTTATCGAAGCCGTCGGCCATAAAGCTCAGGCACTGAACGACGCCATCTCGCTGACACGTGATTTTGGGCAGGTTCTGGTCTTTGGAGTTCCCCCGGAAAAAATCGATGGAGTCATGTTGCGAGCGGCTATGTGGAAGAATCTCTCTATAACCACCAGCCTGCATCCGGATTTTGAACGAACGTTCCCGCTGGCCATGCAGTGGATTGCCGAAGGTCGAGTGAATTTGACTCCCTTGATTACTCATCGATTCCCACTCCACGACATTCAATCCGCCTACGACACCTTCCGTGATCGAGTCGACGGTGCTCAAAAAGTGCTTGTGGTTTTCCCATCATGGAAATCGCCAGTGAGCTGAATCGCTGTCATTGGCAATAGCGATAAGATTCGGTGCGGCTGGTTTGCATCAAGCTGTTCTTCCCCAAAGATAGTCGCCCAGCGATGGGCGTTACCGATGCTGAGGGCCGATTCACACTAGGCACCAACGAGCCGGGCGATGGAGCGGCTGCCGGGTCGCACAAAGTGGCGGTGACCTGGGTTGGACCTCCAAGCACAAATCCCAACGAAGGTATGACGGAGTTTACGTCGCCGCCACCTCCGAAGGTGAAGCTTGATCCGAAGTACTCCGACCCGGAGACGTCCGGATTGGTGCTGGAAGTGCCCGAATCAGGTTCTGCCGAATTGAAGGTCGAACTGCCCTGAACCGTCGAGTCCGGTCGAATGCGGCCATGTTGGGAATGTCAGAATTTCGCCACTGGAGACGTTTGATGCTCTGCAGGCCACCGATGAGTTGTCTCCGCTGTCCGATACAGCGAGTTTTCGCTGCGATTGCGTTACTTTCTTTTGGTGCAGGACTCTCAGCTCAGGAGCAAACACTGAGAGTTCTCTGTTACAACATTCACCATGGAGAAGGTGTTGATGGCAAAGTGGATCTGATCCGACAGGCCGAAGTGATCAATTCGTGTTCACCGGATCTGGTTGCTCTGCAGGAGGTCGATGACAAGACAGAACGAACCGGTCGAATTGACCAGACGGCTCGTCTTGCGGAACTTACAGGGCTCAACGGGCGGTTTGTTCATCAGCTCGATTTTGAAGGTGGCCGGTATGGTCAGGCGATTCTGTCAAAGTTCCCGATCTCTGAGGTGACTCTTCATTGGTTGCCCGGAATGCCTGATCGAGAACGTCGGATCGCCGGGGCCGTGGTTGTTCAGGTCAACGATCTGAAGCTGACTTTTGTTACGACCCATCTTCATCACAACAACGAATCTTTTCGCCAACAGCAATCCTCGCAGCTGAATCAGGTCTTTGCAAAGCATGCTGAGACGCTCGGCTTGCCGATGATTCTTGCCGGTGATTTGAATGCAACTCCCGACAGTCAGCCGTTAAGAACACTACGAGAAGAATGGCAGTCGGCGACCGAAGGTCAGGCGGACATGCTGACATTTCCAGCGGTCAAGCCGGAGCGACAACTCGACTACATCCTTACTCGCCCCAAGGGTCGAATTGCTGTTCGATCTGTGAAAGTGATCAACGAGCATGTGGCGTCAGATCATTGTCCTTTGTTTGCTGAAGTGGCTATTCAGTAACATACTTTATAGCAATGACATATCCCCGGCACGACGCCGCCAAGTGAGGCAATTCGCTCTTGCGCCGAGTATCCTTCCCGGCAGAAATAGTCCACTTCCAAATCCATCCGCGACTAACCCTTCGAGCCGATTACCAGTTACCGGGAGTTTTTTACTCTGCCATTGCTGCAAGCCATCGAGTGAGGTGCTGCCGGTTTCAGGGACAGGTGAATCTCTTATTCTGAGCCACAGAAAGGACCTGGAAGATGGCTCGAAAGAAAGCAGTCTCGAAGTCGAAGGACACGCGTCGGCGTTACACGGATGAGTTCAAGGAAGAGGCCGTGCAGACAATGCGGGAGGACGTTCCGGGATATCATAACGCCTCGACGGAGGTTTACAAAACCATCTGGCAACGTTGAGACAGACTGATACCACCCTCAATCATGGTTAAATTCGAGCCCGAAAACACCGACAGCCGCAACCCCTGTCAACGTAATACGTTAGACAAGGATTGCGGCTGTCTGAGTGCAATTGATAAAGCGAAGAGACAGGGATTCGAACCCTGTGTACCCTTGCGGGTACTCCGGTTTTCAAGACCGGTTTGGATGCTACGCAAACGCTAACTCAACCAAGAGTTACGCACAAAGATCACATCCGAGGTGCCCGTATTGGTGCCGAGCTCTCAGCGTCGTCGTTATCTTGGGGCGGCAGGCTTCATCGGGACAACGGCTTTCAGCTCTTTTCAAGCGACCACTTTACGGCGTCGATCCCCATCGACGCCGTAGCGTGCCTGATGCGGCTTCCCAAAATGGAAAGAACCCCCTTGTCGCCAGTGGAAAAAAATTGATGTCGTGTCTGCGGTCAGCGTATCGCAGTCTGATGCCGTCTGCCGCAAGCTGGTCAGCTGCCTTCGCCAGTGCTCCTTCGGTGAATCCCTGAAACGGGCGGACGGCCCAAACCTCAACCACTCCACTCGCGCGACACCAATCACGGACCTCTTTCGCACTGTGAGCATGCACGACCCTTCCGAAGGGGGCATCCGCATCTCGGCAGGAGTCTGTAATCCACCTTTCGACTAAGGTGCTCAGGCGGTGCTGAGGCCGCTCGGTGACGACATATCGAAGTGCCGGAGCGGCCACCCAGTCGCCGGGCAACGGACCACAGTCTTCGTCATGCAGCAGGACCGCTTGGGGACGCACTTCACTCGCCTCTGCCTCAAAAGTTGGTTTCGCGGCAGTGATTCGGCTCAGCCCGTCATCTCTCAGCGACTGGGCGGACTCATTCAGTTCACCCGGTCCGGGCACACATCTTCCATGCGTGAATCTGGCAATATTATC
>Ga0255093_1000450_pt1 | contig 18737 bp, 13 predicted proteins | sample Colum_Law_RepA_8_2_FD_188437 | JGI IMG/M metagenome (GOLD analysis project Ga0255093, IMG submission 188437) | Freshwater microbial communities from Columbia River, Oregon, United States - Colum_Law_RepA_8d | ecosystem: Environmental > Aquatic > Freshwater > River | place: USA: Oregon...
GGGTAGACTGACCCTCTTCGTCGCTGTGTTACCAGAGAAATCAGTCCTGAAGTCGCATTATGAACCGTCGTCCTAATCCTGGCCCTCGAAAAGACAATCGCGGCAAGTCTACCACGCCGAAAAAACAGTATCCGACCAGTCCGCCTTATGTCGGCCCTTCTGATCCGAGTTCTGGCGCATCAGGGCCAGCGTCATCCGGTCCTCCCATTGGCAGGCCGTCATTTTCGCGGTCGCAGTCTTCACGCCCTCAATCGTCTGGGGATCAATCATCTGGACCCGGGGCATCTGGCCCGAGGTCATCCGGGCCTCGGGCATCCGGACCACGCGTATCTGGACCTCGGGCCCAACAGCGAAGAGAAGCTCCAATCCAGGATGATGACGATCAGGAGTTTGTGGCTCCACCGGCCAGCAAAGAGCAGACATCGCAGATGATTCGCCAGCGAACAAAGCTGGGGCCAAACAAATCGGAGCCGATTCCGATCGTGTATGCCAAGTCCAGAACTCTGCATCCGATCCTCTTCCGTAAGCGACTGTCACGGATTGAAGATGCCCGCCCCGGAGATCTTACGGCGGTCTATGCTGAAGGCTATCACAGTCCGATGGGCTACGGCTTGTATAATCCTCGCAGTGAAATGGCGCTGAGGATGCTGTGGAATTCTCCGGAGATGCCGGACGATGCCGCGTGGGCGCAGAAGTTGTCCACAGCAGTCTCGCTGCGACGCGACGTGCTGAAGCTGGATTCCGTGTCCAATGCATGGCGAGTCATCCATGCGGAGTCAGACGGTTTGTCGGGTCTGGTGGTTGATCGGTTTGGCGATGTGTTGTCGGCGGAAACTTTTGGCCTTGGGATGTACCAGCGGGCGAGCCTGTTGATGCCGATGCTGGCGGAACAGATGGGGACAAAGCATTGGATCGTTCGTACGAGCCCTCAGTTTCTGTCGCAGGAAGGCTGCGATCCTCCGTCGTTTACTTCGGAAGGTTGCCCATCGCAGGTTGTTATCAACGAACATGGGACTCGATTTCGCGTGAAATTTGAAGGTGGCCACAAGACCGGCTTCTTCTGTGATCAGCGAGATAATCGCAAGAAACTGGCAGAGTTCTGTCAGGGGAAAAGTGTTCTCGATCTTTGCTGCTACACCGGTGGGTTTTCCGTGCAGGCAAAAACACTCGGGCAGGCTGAAGAAGTCATCGGCGTTGATCTCGATGAAGAACCGCTCGTGGTTGCTCGTGAGAATGCCAACTTGAATCAAGCCCGAGTTCGCTTTGTGCAGGCCGATGCGTTCAGTTACATGCGTGAAATGATTCGCAATGGTCGACAGTTTGATGTGGTTGTTCTTGATCCGCCCAAGCTGATTCGCACTCGAATGGAAATTGAAGAAGGAACTCGCAAACACTTCGCGATGAATCGTCTGGCCATGCGACTGGTCAAGCCCGGCGGGTTGCTGCTGAGCTGTTCGTGTGCCGGTCTGTTGCCTGAACCAGAATTCATCCAGTTGTTGGTTGCGGCTTCACGATCAACAGGCGACGACATGGAAGGCCCGGACCCGAACGCTCGAGCCACTCCACGGTCGTTACAAATTATTGCCAAGTCCGGCGCGGCACCCGATCATCCGGTGATTTCCAGTTGTCTGGAGACCGAGTACTTCAAAGCTGTCTGGATGATTGTGACATAGTTGCTGAGGTTGCAGGCGGAAGGATCTACTCTCCGCCGACTCCTCCCAGTTCGCTCCAGTCGACCAATTGAATATCGGGTTGAATCAATTCGACAAAGCCTGTTCGTGAGCTGGTCTTTACGCCGCGGCCACCGCGAGAAGTCACCTGATATTTGGTCTGGCCAAAACTCAGCACACTGTCGTTGTCGTTCTTGACTCGCAAAGCATCGCTGGGGCGAGAAAACTGGACTACGGCCAGTAGTTCATCGCCGGCTTCCAGCTTGAGACCTCGCACACCTTTTCCGGCTCCGCCCAGAATCGGCACTTCATCGATCCGGAAATGCAGGATACGTGCCTTTTTCGAGGCCATCATCATCGTTTCGGCATCGCGGACAAGATCCACGTAGGCGACCTGATCCGTCTTTGCGAGACGGCAGAACTTTCGTCCGGCTTTGGTCGATGGCGTCCGGAATGGTTCGAACGGCAACCGCATGACCTGACCGCTGCGAGTCGCAATCAGCAGGGTCAGACCGACCTCATCGCCCACTTCTTCCAGAGATGGAACGAAGCGTCCGTCTGTCGTCAGTGCTGCGATAAGACTTGTTCCATCACTCATCTTTGCGCGTTTGGCAAGGGGTTCGCCATAGCCCGATGAGACTGGGAGTTGATCAATTGGCAGCGTGTACGCGATCCCGTCTTTGGCGAAGAACACAACGTTATCCAGAGTGCTCCCTGGGCAGACGGTGAGTACAGAGTCGCCTTCACGGACACGTGTTTTGGAAACGCTGCTGAGCTGGCCGACTCGTTTAATCCAGCCTTCTTTCGTCACCACCACATTGGTGTTTTCTTTGACGATGTACGCTGCCGGATCGAACTCAACGATCTCTTCCGCAGAACCCAGTTCGCTGCGTCGATTGTCAGCAAAGTCATTGGCCACCTGTTCGAGTTCTGTGGTGATCAACTTCCACATTTTTGTCTTCGACTTCAGGATGGCTTCCAGTGCCGCAGCTTCAGCTTTCTTCGCCGCCAGTTCGGCACGAATGTCGTTGATTTCGAGTTTTGAGATACGATAAAGCTGCAATTCGAGAATAGCGTCCGTCTGAACTTCATCCAGAGGAAATTCGGCCATCAGCTTTTTCGCCGCATCCTTTTTACCATCGCTCGCTCGGATAATTCTCAGGGCTTTGTCGAGCCCATCGAAGACGATCGCGAAGCCTTCCAGAATGTGAATTCGCTTTCGCAGAATCGCCAACTGGTATTCGATTCGACGACGGACTGTTTCGTAGCGAAAATCCAGAAAGTGCTGCAGCAGATCTTTCAGGTTGAGAACTCGTGGAACCGTCAGACCGCGATCCGCCGGAATCAGGCAGGTCGCGTTGTAGCCGAAGTTTTGTTCCAGCGAGGTGTGCTTAAACAGATAAGCCATCACCGCGGTCGCGTCGGCCCCTGATTTGAGTTCGATGGCGATCCGCAAACCGTTCTCTTCGTTCGTCTCGTCGTTGACGGATTCCAGTTGAGGCAACTTGCGAGCAGCGATCAGTTCGCCGATTTCTGCCATCAGCGGTCCGGTCGTCGCACTGTAGGGAATCGTGTACACGATGATGCGACTGGTGTCCTGCTTCTTACCCTGCTGATCGAATCTCCATTCGCCGCGAATCTTGATGGAACCTTTTCCGGTTTCGTACATCTCCCGCAGTTCGGCGCGATCGGTCATGATGCGACCACCGAGCGGAAAATCGGGGCCCTTGATGTATCGCATCAATTGGGCCACAGATGCGTCAGGATTCTCGATCAGATGAATGGCGGCCTTGATGCATTCGCCGAGGTTATGCGGCGGCATGTTGGTTGCCATACCGACGGCGATTCCCGAAGAGCCATTCACCAGCAGCGCTGGATAACGGGCGGGGACAACGACAGGCTCTTCATCGACAGCGTCGTACGTTGGACGCATATCGACCGTCTGATAGCGCAGTTCATTCATCAGGTTTTCGGCGAGTCGCGAAACCTTGGCTTCGGTATATCGCGAGGCCGCTGCGCGGAGGCCCATGATGGAGCCGAAGTTTCCCTGGCCAACCACCAGTGGATACCTCAGAGTGAAGTCCTGAGCCATTCGGACCAGCGCTTCGTACACCGCAATATCACCATGCGGATGGAACGAGCCCGTCGTATCCCCGCAGATTTTTGCGCACTTACGAGTCTTCTGGTCGAAGGTCAGGCGGAGCCGATCGTACATCACATACAGAATTCTGCGCTGGACCGGTTTGAGACCATCGCGAACATCCGGGAGTGCTCGCGAAGTGATCACCGACATTGCGTAGTTCAGGTACCGTCGTCGGGTTTCTTCACTGATCGGCACAAACTGCACATTTGCGTCAGGCAGCGCATTTTCGTCGAAGAGAGAGCTGTTCGAGTTTGAAGATTTCCGTCGAGCCACCAGGGGCGTCCTTTGCCTTGAAATTGGTATCTGAGGAGGGGGCCAGATTCATTCAACTGGCCTCAATGCCTGTCTTTTCCGGCCTCAAAACACGTCTTTTATCGTGTCATTCGACCAGTGAACCGTAGTCTAGACGATTGTCTCGAATTTCGGCAGGCATTCATGCTGGGCAAAAAGGGCAAAAATTGTCGGTCAGGCAATGACTTTCGATTGAGAAGACTCCACCGCACAGCCCTGTTCTACTGGCAATTCTATTGATGCGACAGGCATTGAATGACTCATCCGCACGATCGATACGGGCCGAACAAGAAGACTGTCGAGATATTCCGTTGGGCTTGATGTGCACCGCGATTGGACCGCGCAGAAGGCAGACGGGTCGACAGACCGGGGGGTATCGGCGTCTACGTGGCGTCGATGACTGTGTCTGAAATAATTCTGAACAAACCGGCCGGGCCAGGTTCACTGGAACCTGCCGCCGATGCGGAACACCGGACGATCCGCGGATTCCATGGAGGGGGCTCTAATGCTACGCAAGTGTCTAGTAGCGCTGATGATGGGCGTCATTTGCGCGGAGAACGCAACTGCCGAACAACCAGCGGCAAAGGGATCGAATCCGGCTCCGACAGGGATTGTGGGCTGGTTCAAGAGCAAGACTTCGAGCAAGAAGACTTCGACCGCGAAGTCAACGACCTCGAAGTCAACAATGGCCAAGTCGACAAGCAAGTCCTCAAAGTCTGTCGTGAAGGCAAAGCCTGCTCCGACAGCAGAGGATGGAATCGGAGCACAGTCGCCAGTGACGCGACCGGTTATCGCTTCGCAAAGTTCATCTGCTCCTTCACGGACTGCGACTGCTGTCCCGCAGAAGAAATCATCGGTGAGTATGCCGAAGTTGGCTTTGGCAAGGAAGCCTGCAGTCAAGCCGGAAATCAAAACAACTGACAGCACGGCTGCTGTAGAGCGAGCTGTCGTCCGCGATGCGGAGCGTCAGGCCGTGCAGGTTCGCCAGACTGTCGCTCAGCCGGATGATGCGGCTCCAGCCGCAGTTGCTTCGTCAGATCTGCCGTTGCTATCTCTGGAAAGTGCGGCGACGCCGACTGTTGCGGTGATCAATTCACCATCCTCGGCTGTTCCTTCAGTTCCTGCGGATGATTTTGTTTCGCAGGCTGAATCCGCTTTGCAGCCGGTTCCAATTCAACAGGCTCCGGTTCTGCCAAACACACAGACCGCCGTTGGTCCACAGTACTTCAGTGCGACACCAGCGGGAATGTCGAATCCGGTTCCGGTTCATCCATCACAGAACTGGCAACAGTATCAAGGTCCGCAGCCGGTCCACATGTCCTCACAAGGACGGTACTGGAATGCTTCGAACTATGCTGCAACGGGTCCTGTCTATCAGGGCGCGGCACCGATGAGTTCTCAGAACGGGATGTATCCGCAGAATGGAAGCGGCATGTATCCTCAGACCGGAGCCGCTTTGTATCCGGCACCACGTCCGGGAATTCCGCAGCAGGTAGGCGGAATCGCGATCCAGAATCAAGCCTTCCATCCTCATGAAATGCTGCATGAACATCGTTACCGAGCCATCTACCCACCGTACTACTACAAGGTGAATGGTGGCTGGATGGTGACTCCGTTCGGTGTCTGGTCAAAAGAAGACTGGAAGCTGCAGGGAACTCAGGTTGACGTGAAGTATCACTCTTCTATCAGCCCATTCACAATGTTCAAACCACCGGTCATTCGCTGATCGTCTTCGTTGCAGGCCGATGTCTTATCCTGTACGCGGTCACGATTCGGGCAATGTTCTCAATGATGTATCCCGCGATACACCCGGCCTTAAGTCATACCGTGCCAAGAATAGGATGTCGGCCTCCGAGGCTTTGAATTCTCTTCACATTCTCATCAGGTGTCAAAATGATCTCCCTAAAGAATCTGCTCAAGAACACAGCCCTGCTGTGTACGATGCTGACGGCCGGAGTGACTCTGGCTGAAGACGGCGTGGTCCGTATGTCAGACCGGAGTGCTGCGAAATCAGCCTCTGGAATCCAGCAGGCCAGTTGCACAACGACTGGTCTGTGTGGAGAAACCTGCTACATCCCGCAGCCATGCCCTTCACAGTGCTGTCCAACACAGTGCTGTCCCCCTTCCTATGGCATGTGCGATCCCTGCTATGGCGGGATGTGCGATGCGGGCAACTGCAACATGGGCAACTGCAACATGGGCAACTGCAACATGGGCAGCTGCTACACACAAACGGACTGCAACTCCTGCTACAGCGGCGGTCATGCGAACGGCATGAATGGTGGCTGGGGTAACAGTTGCGATCCTTGTCAGGATTCTTGCTACGGTGGCCGCGGCCGGAATGGTCGAAAATGTCGTGACGGAAGAAACCCAAGCTTCGCCGAGAAGTGCAAGGAAAGTAATAACTGCCTTTGCGATCGACTCTTCGGCTGGATGATTCCATCCGGAAACTGTGGTCAGGGAAGCCCATGGCTTGGCAAGTATCATATGACTTACGCCGACCAGCCATCGTACATCGATCCTCGCGATACTCAGTTGTACGCTGCTCAGGGTTACGGCATGCCGATGTCAGTGCCTTTGGCTCCGAACGTTCATCACGCCTACAACTATAGCTCCGGTATGCCAGCCAGCCGGATCACTCACATCGGTAACTACAATCCGACGACATCTCCACGGCCCCACAAGTGCCAGTCGTGGTAAGCCACAAGAACATCATCGTGAAGCGAAGCCGCAGCAGAATTGTTGCTGCCGCACCCTGTGTCGAACATCAATTCTCTCTGGATCTCTGGAGAAGGAACTCATGAGAAACTTGTCAGCAGCATTCCTCGCCACGGTCGCCGTTCTGGTGACTGGCAGCGCGGCCTCGGCTCAGGTGCAGCAGGTCAGCCATTGTGATTGCAACAATGGTGGCAGCAACTACATCGGCTATCAGGCAAGCGACTGGAGCAACGGCAATCAGTGCCAGTCGGGCTACAACGGTGGCCATCGTCAGGAACGGATTGCTCGCCGTGATGAACGTCGGGCAGCCTGGGCTAATCACCCACGGCTGGCTCACCCGGATTCCGGCTGGGCTCCTCCGACGCACTACCCGGTGAATTATGATTCGACCTGGTACGCGGCTTATCACCCACAGGCTTACTACGGTAACCCGGGTGGTGGCTTCATTGGGAACTATCCAGCCGTCTATCAGCCAAATGATACGACTCAACTGGGTTACACCTACATGAATGTGCCAACATGGCAGAGCCATACCGGTGTTATTCCCGGGGTGCCATATCCCGGCAACTTCCACAATCGTGGATGCAACTACGGCGGCAACGGAAATTGCCAGTCCTGTGATTCAAATATGTACGGGACTCCGGACGGGTCTCAGGTTGTTCGTCAAACAGAAGCGAAACCGGGATTCTTCACAAGGATGCGACTGGCATCTTTAACTGACATGTTTGACTAACGGAACTTGACGCGACGTTCAGATGTTCCACCTCCAGAAGCCCCGGTGAGCCCCATGCTCCCCGGGGCTTTTTCGATTGGAGATTGGAGATTGGAGATTGGAGATTGGAGATTGGAGATTGGAGATTGGAGATTGGAGATTGGAGATTGGAAAAGCAATTCTGAATCTGGACAAATCACCGCATCACTCAGTTGTTTGCATCCTGACTCAAGACCACTCACAATTCCGCGACATTGAATCCGGTTCGGCGGCGAATTGCCTGCTTCCCACCTGTGGCCTCCTGTTGGTCGCAACGTCGCACCGGCCTGGTTTCTGTCCTGACTGGAGTTGGCATGCGTAAGCTGATGATGAGTTTCTTTGCGACCTTGGTTCTGGTGTCCGCTGTGTCTGGAGCCGAAGACGGCGTTTTCCTGACTGCCGAAGAAGCAGGGCCGGACTATGCAATTCAGGGGGAGTACTCGGGCGAAATCAAGATCGATGATCAGGCGATTAAACTTGGTTTTCAGGTCATCGCTTTGGGTGACCATAAGTTTGACGGCGTTGCATATCCGGGCGGTTTGCCTGGCGATGGCTGGAACGGGGATGAGAAATTCCGAGCCAGCGGCAGTACTACGGACGGCGAAACAAAGATCAAAGCCGATGGCCATGGTTATGCGATCCTGAAGGACGGACAGGCATCAGTTTTTTCCGAATCCGGGGAAGCTCGCGGCACTCTGAAGAAGGTCGAACGCAAAAGTCCGACTCTGGACGCCAAACCTCCTGAAGGCGCGGTTGTTCTGTTTGATGGCAAGTCAGCCGATGCTTTCAAGAACGGCATGCTCACGATGACGGATCTGCTGGCGGCAGACTGTGAAACCAAAGACAAGTTTGGTGATCATCAGTTGCATATTGAATTCCGTACGCCATTTCGCCCGGCAGCTCGAGGACAGGAACGCGGCAACAGCGGCGTCTACGTTCAGGGACGCTATGAATGCCAGGTGCTGGATTCATTCGGCCTCGAAGGTGAAAACAATGAATGCGGCGGGATCTATTCAATCGCTCGACCCAAAGTCAACGCCTGCTTTCCACCGTTGACCTGGCAGACCTATGACATGGACTTCAAAGCGGCCGTGTTCGAAGGCGACAAGAAGGTCAGGAATGCTCGCGTGACCATTCGTCAGAACGGCATTTTGATCCATGATGATCTTGAACTGACTCACGGCACCCCAGGAAAGAATCCTGAAGCCGCTGGTCCGGATGTGATCTATCTGCAGGGCCACGGTAATCCGGTTGTTTATCGCAATATCTGGGTTGTCAAGAAGTAGTTCATCGCGAATTGTCAGCATCCGCTTGTCGCCAGTTTTCAAAGTGAAAGTCTGCCGGCGATGAGCGGAATGCGTCACTGTGCGGGCTGAGTGTCAGTGCGTGCTGATTTTCAGTGTGGGCTGTATGCCACTGTTGGCTGTGTAAGTCTTACAGCCCGTTTAATCCTGACACCCAATCAAAGGGATTGCTCCTTTCGATTCGCTCTGAGGCATTTTCGCAACGGGGCCCGGCTGATGACCTAGTGTTCGACACTCGTCATCAGGTTCATCGTTATCCTATCGGAGACGATGCTTCGCAGGGCCCCTCGCTTCAGGCTTGTTTCGATGCATCCGGAGTCATCATATTCAGCAGAGAACCGACTTCACCGGGTCGCTCGACTCCTGATTGTTCCGGCCATCCTTCTCATCGGCCTTGCCACTGTGTCTTCCAATGTTTCCGATCCGGACCTGTGGGGGCACGTGCAGTATGGTCGAGAAGTCCTTCGCGACGGCACTTTGCCTCGTACGGCAACGTGGACCTACGCGGCCGAAGGTGCTCCCTGGGTAAATCATGAGAACATCGCGGAGCTGATGCTGGCATGGACTGTGGACACTTTTGGTCCGTCCGGTCTACCCTTGATGAAGCTTGCCATCGCGATCACGATCTTTGGCCTGATGATCATCAGTGCCCGGCGATCCGGAGCTGGCTGGCTGCCGATCGGAGCCATGGTGATGATTGTCGCCGCAAACCTGCAGTTTCACTGGCACTTCCGTCCTCAAATTCTGACTTACCTGAGCGTGGCGATGCTGCTAAGTCTCTGGCAGTATGTCTTCGGAGAATTTGATTCAAAGAATTCCGAGTCGGTTATCACAGCCACCTTGCGCTTGCGCTGGCTTTGGCTTCTGGTTCCGTTGATGTGTTTCTGGGCTAACTCCCATGGTGGTTTTGCCGCAGGAGTTTGCATCATGCTGGCCTACCATGGTTTGCTGTGTCTGCAGTTGATTCATCGTCGAGGCTTTCGGCATCGAAGATTCCTGCTGCACCTGTCGATCGTGACTGTCGCTGCAGTTCTGGCGACGCTCATTAATCCTTATGGAGTTGAGCTGTGGCGGTTTATGCTGAACGCACTCACGCTGCCTCGTCCCGATATTGCAGACTGGGGTCCTCCGGCGCTTATTGGAATGGAAGCGACTCGTCTGTGGTGTCTGCTTGCTGTTGGTGTGATCGCCCTCAGTGTTGATCAGCGTCGCGATTTCGCCAGGCTTGTGATTCTGGCACTGCTGCTCTGGCAAAGCCTCAGTCATTGTCGTCACCTTTCAATCTTTGCCATCGTGTGTGGCTTCTGGATTCCTCGTGCTTTGCAGCAGGTGGGGAATAATCTTCAACAGTCATTCCGGAAGTTGCAGCCACAGACGGCAACGCGATCAACCGGGCGGTTTCGGATGGCCGCCATGCTGCTGATGATCTCCTTGAGTCTGGTCAAGCTGCTGCCGACTTTGCAGGAAGTTCCTGTGGAGCGTGGTGAGTACCCGGTCAGTGCAATGCAGTATCTGCACGATCATCAGTTGCACGGCCGTACTTTGGTGACATTCAATTGGGCTCAGTATGCCATCGGATGTTTTGCTGCAGACGATGGACCATTGCGAGAATCCCGAGTGGCCGTGGATGGGCGATTTGAAACCTGCTATCCGCGCGAGATCACGGATATCTGTTTTGATTTCTGGCTGGGGACTGATGATCCGGGTGATCGTTATCGCAGTCCATACGCGCCTTCGTTTTCACCATCTCTGGCGTTGGAATTTGAAATGCCTGATCTGGTGCTGCTTGCTCGAGATCAACGTCCCTCCGTTCGCATTATGCAGCAGCATCAGGATATCTGGGCACTGCTCTATCAGGATTCGCTCGCACAGATCTGGGGGCGTCGTTCTGAATATGATGTGCCCGGCCTGAAGAACTACCTTGCGCCGTCACAACGACGCATCTCTGACGATCCTCAGGTCGGCAAGGTTCCCTGGCCTGCGTTTCCGTCGGGTAACCCTTCCGCAGACCGCATTACGCTCAGCCCGGCCGCGATCGCGGATATCATTTCTCGCTGAGGATTCGATTGCTGGAATTCAGAGACGACTTAAGACTGCGGTTTTCAGCTGCGGACTTGAGTGCTCAAACGGGAAACCGGTCAAGGTGACTTCGGACTTCGTGCCGTTGGCATTAGATTACGGTTTCGCAGTTCCCGTTTTCTCTGCTTGATGGAATTCTCCACAGTGCAACTTTCCTCGAACGATCTGGTTCTGGTGACCGGGGCTACTGGACTCGTTGGCAGTCATGTCGCTGAACAAGCCCGGCAAAAAGGACTTCGTGTTCGCACGCTGGTACGATCCGGAGCTGATACGACACTGCTGAGAAAATGGGGTTGTGAGCTGGTGACAGGTGATCTGGACCAACCGGAATCACTCGCGGCAGCCTGTCGTGATGTCACGGTTGTGATTCATTGTGCGGCTCGGGTGGGTGACTGGGGGCCGACGGACGATTATCGTCGTGTTAACGTGGAAGGCACGAAGGCGCTTCTGGAGGCTGCCCTGGCGGCCGGCACGCTGGCTCGCTGGGTGCAAATCAGCTCTTTGGGTGTTTACGAAGGGCGTGATCACTACGGTACCGATGAAGCGACGTTGCCCAGTACGACAGGGATCGATGGTTATACTCTGACCAAAGTTGAGTCGGAACTGCTTGTCTGTGACTACATCCGCAATCGCAAACTGCCGGCTGTTGTGCTGAGACCCGGATTTATCTACGGACCTCGCGATCGTACCGTGCTCCCAAGACTTCTGGATCGATTGCGTTCCGGAAAGTTTGCGTTTCTGGGTTCCGTCGACAAACTGATGAATAACACGTTTGTGGGAAATCTTTGCGAAGCGATCTGGCTGGCTGTTGAGCGAGATGATGTCGTCGGCGAAGTCTTTAATATCCGAGATCCTCGAGCCGTCACGAAGCGGGAGTTCATCGATACCGTGTGTGATGCAGTCGGGCTGAGTCATCCGAAAAAGATTGTTCCGCTTCCTGTCGCCAAATTGCTGGCTCGACTCATGGAGTCCACCTGGAAACTTCTGGGCAAGAAGGAAGCTCCGCTGCTTAACAGTGCACGCATCAAGTTTCTGGGATTGAACCTCGATTTCAGTATTGATAAAGCGATTCGCCAATTGAAATATCAGCCATCCACTGATTTTCGTGATGCAATGAAGGCCTCTTTGAAGTAATGAGTTTGATATGAATCCCTCACGAACAATTGTGCTGGCCAGTCGGAACCACAAGAAAGCTTGCGAAGTTGCTGAGATTCTGGCACCGGCCGGATTTCGCGTCATTCCGGTGACAGAGTTTCCGGATGTTCCCGAAGTCGAAGAAGACGGCGTCACGTTTGCCGCCAATGCGGCGAAGAAAGCTTCTGAAGTCGCGAAGCATTTGGGCCAGTGGGTCATTGGCGAAGACAGCGGTTTGCAGGTTGACGCCCTGAACGGCGGCCCCGGAATTTACTCGGCACGGTATAGCGGCGAGGGCGCTACCGATGAAAAGAACAATCAGAAGCTGATGGCAGAGCTGTTGAATGTTCCGGATGAGAAACGTGGTGCGGGATACCTTTGCAGCGTGGCGTTGTCATCGCCGGCGGGTGAGATTCGAATTGCGTGTGAAGGGACTTGTCGAGGACGAATTCTTCGTGACGCGAACGGGGCCGGTGGGTTCGGTTACGATCCGTATTTCCTCATCCCGGAATATCATCTGACATTTGGTCAGCTGAGTTCCGTCGTTAAGCATCGGCTTAGTCATCGTGCACGAGCCTTTGCGAAGTTTGTTCCGTTGTTGCTGAAGATTCAGAACGAATTCTAAACGACAGGATTTGGGTTTCATGCAACATCTGATCGGCTGGTTACTGTTGATCGCCAGCATTGCCGGACACACGGAGTGGTGGGTGGTGATCGTGAATCGTTCGCATGCATTGCGCATTCGATCGACAAGTTTAAGAAAGTTTCGGACGCTGCATGACCTCGCTGTGCTGTCGTATCCGGTGATTTTGCTGTGGCTGACTGGTACAGGTCCGAAGAGTCTGTGGCGAGGCGGCCGTTTCTCGGAGCAGTCTTCTTTTCTTCAGTGGCTTTTGATCGTCACGATCACGGGCTGTATTCCGCTGATTCTTGGGATGGTTCGCTGGCACTGGATTCGGCATCCTCAGTTCAAACACAGCAATAGCACCACGCGGCATGATGTGCTCGGCCAGGCGTCAACGGAAGAAGATCGAACTGCTGTGCGTGGGCCTCGACGGCATGTTTCACAGCTGTGGCCGTGGAATGAGATCTTCCACCTGGAAGTTAACACCAAAGCCATCCGAGTGAATTCGTCGACTGGAAACGGCAAAACCACAAGAGCGCCGCTTCGGCTGGCGCATATTTCGGATCTCCATTTCATTGGCTGTCCAGGACTCGGCTACTACCAGTTTCTCGTCAACCAGATCACAGAACTTCAACCGGATTTGATTCTGTTCACAGGCGATCTGATCGACGAGATGGAGCTACTACCGGAAGCCATCGACATCCTTCGACCGCTGCTCTCCGTTGCCCCGTGCTACTTTATTCTTGGCAATCATGACTGGAAGTACGAACACGAACAGATTCGCTCAAAGTTTGCGGCTTCAGGCTGGCGATGCGTGACGGGGCGTTCGGAGATTCTTCGGGTCGGAGAATATCAGATCCTGCTCGCCGGATCTGAACAGCCGTGGATAGGACCGGCTCCGCCCGTTGTGCGGGATGCGGGATGTGATCTTCGAGTCTTGTTAAGTCATTCGCCCGATCAGCATCTTTTGGCAAAACGGTTCGGCTATGACCTGATGTTGTCCGGACATACTCATGGTGGTCAGGTTGTGTTGCCGTTGTTCGGCCCCATTTATTCACCAAGCTTGTTCGGAGTCAGTTACGTCTCAGGATTGTTCCGCCGAGGCAAACTGACGATGCATGTTTCAAGAGGCGTTGGTGCAAAAGATCCGATGCGATGGCGATGTTGTCCGGAACTGACCTGCCTGGAAGTCACTTGCGGAAATTGATTGTTCGACGCAGGCTTATCGAGCCGCATCTTCCTTTCGAACCCAGCCGTCGCCGATCCCTTCGAAGTGACCAAAGAAATAGTCAATGGTCTCCGTGAGAACCGTGAACTCCGCACCATCACGGAGCGGTTGATCGAAGGCCGGTTCATAGTCTTTGCCGGTGCCTTTTCGAGCAGTTGTTTCGGTGATGATTACGGCGCGATGAACCTGAGTGGGATCATTCAACAGGCATTCTGCACTCAAGGCTATTCCGAAAATAAGTGCGACTGCCATCGCTGAAATCAGGCTCCTGCGTCGCATAACGATGGAGACGACAAACAGTATTGCCGCGAGACAAAGACTACAGCTCGCCAGCCGAATTTTGGCAGAAGCGGAAAACCAGTCAGTCCAGAACAAGACGTGACTCCACCATGGAACAGGCGGATCCGGCAGGCGTCCGGGAGCAGACGCAAGAGCCTGTTGAAGATTGGCCGCCAGATACGGATCGCGAGGACGATAAGGTTTCGCTTTTCGATAGTTCAGGATTGCTCGTCCGAATTCGCCGGCTCGGAACCATGCATTTCCGAGGTTGTAATACACCGCACCGCTGTGAACGCCGTCTGCAACGATTGATTCCAGTTCCCGCGCGGAGGCGCGATAATCATCGGGCGATTTCGCCTGATCAAACAGTTCAAGCGCCTTCACGAAGGCACGCTCGTGAGCACCCGGTTCTGCGGCAGTTGCAATCGAACTCGACAGGCAAAAAATTACTGACAAGAGCAGCAGCCGAAGAACATTGATCGTTTGTCGCGACATCAAATCATGACTGCAGAACATTGGAAGTTTCTGAGGACAATTCATCGCACCGATCTCCGCTGCAACACGGGGCTGATACTGTCGATAAGTTTGGTGGCGATCTCAAGAGATGACGTGACATTGACGCTGTCAACTCCACCATACTCGGTGCCTTCGATGGTTTCTAGTAACTGATTCGCGGCATTTTGATCGACCTCAGAGACGCCGACATCCTTAAGAATTCGCCGGACATCTGCGGCCGTCAGCCCTTCGACGACCTGATTTTGAGTATCTGCAACCAATCCCAACAACGCCGCTCGAATCTGTCTCAGTGCTTCGCGCGACTTTCCGTCCTTCTCGAACTGGCTGACCGTTGCCAATCGAGACTGTGCGATTTTTCGAGCCTGGGAGCGACGTTGTCCCACCGCATCGTTTGATCGTCGACGATGCACAATGACGCCCGCGACAGAACACAGTGACAGACACCAGAGTCCACCAACGACCGGCAACCAGTCCGTCAGGCCGACGTGATCATCCTGCAATTCCGCCAGATCGGTAATGTTCTGGAAGATGCCGGAATCACTCTTCCGAATCTCTTTGTTTCCAGACGGAGAAATCGCTCCCACAAGTTCATCGGTTGACAACGAACTTGCCTCCGCGACCTCCAACGCGATAGGTTCGGTGCTGATCTCCGTGAAGGCTTCAGTCGTTGGATCAAAATTGGTCAGATTCAGTGCGGGCAAAGAAACTCCGGCACGCTTTGGCCGAAGGCCGTATGCAAATTTCTTGATGTCTCCGTCGACTCGACCGGTGGGAGCTTTGTCGATGATCTCGAAGTTCTCAACGATCTCCGGAATCCCTGAAAGATCCGGCGCGGAGATTAACTCCAGCGACCCGGCCTGACTGCCCCGAGCGAACTCAAGGTTGAGTGTCAGAGGATCACCGACCCGCAGTCGAACGGGATTTGCTGAAGCCGCAACGAGATACTCGCCAATGCCACCGGTAAACGTCGCAGGGCGAGGCGAGGGAATTTCACGCACCTCGACAGAAACTGCCGGCGCGATGGCAACGATTCTTCGTCCCCGAAATTCCTGACCATTCAGCCCCTCAACGAAAGTCCCTTTGACGAGCGCGGGCCCAAATTCATACCGGCCTGTTTTTTCGGGAACAAACTGTCGAGTCAGCTCATAGGAAAAATAGTTGATGGGCTGGCCATCAAGACTATTGCGGGTTTCTCGTGCCTGTGGAAGTTCAAACACTGCCGGGCGAGAACCTCCAAAGAATGATCCCGAGGAGGCACTAATTTCATTGATGCGAAAACCGGTATCGTTTTGCGACATCAGTGGCTGCAGCCATTCTGAAGTGCCACCGGACGCTAAGCCGGCTGGAAGATCAACCCAATTGAGCTGGAGTTGCGGTGGCTGACGACGTAGAGGCAGCAGCGGACTTTCATTGCTCTCCGGTAGTGGTCTGATCAGGACCTTCACGGACACTGTAAATGGTTGTGTTGGATAGATTGTTTGTCGATCCGTCTGGAGTTCTGCGATGACCAGATCCTGAACCTCCGCATCCAGGACACGCAAACTCAACGGGCGACTGGCTAGCTCTTTACCGTCGATTACGACTTTGACGGACGGGATCGTCAGATCTCCAGCAACCGTGGGAGTCAGGCGATAGAGATAGACATGGCTCAGTATGGTCTCTTCTGCAACTCGTCCATTAATAATCAGCGTTGTTGATTGGTTCCTCGAATGATCTCCATTCGCAGTGACTTTAAACTGTTCCTGCAACGTGGAAACGTCGGGGGCTGAAGGGGTCTCTGTGTTTCGAATTTCAACCTGATAGTCGATTGTTTCGCCGACGAAGATCTCTTCGGCACTTATGCCAACTCTGATCTCCGGCTGCTGCTCATCGGCAGAAGAAAACGAAGTGACCATTGTGGAAAGCAGGACGAACAAAAATCCGCGCAGAATGGAATAGCCATGACAGCAGTGCTGGTGGCCTCGGCGTGAATTGTTTTCGAACGTCATTTGCAAAGCTGTCTGATGACGTTGGAATGTGAAGATGGTTTGTGTCATCGGTCGTGCTTACCAGTCTTTTTCTACGGGTGTACGTCCAATGATGCGTGCACGCATTTCGCGATCTCGTTCACGTTTCTCCTGCTGGCGTTCACGGACTTTTCGCAGGGCATCTTCAATGCGGTCAGGAGAAACCTGGGGCTGTTCAGAGTTTGAGTCGGAGGCTTGTGATTTGTTCTTTGAGTCACCCGATTTGTTGTTGGACTTTTCCTGATCCTGCTTCTGTTTGTCATTCTTTTTCAGATCGCTTTGATTCTTCTGGTCGTCGTTCTTCTTTCCCTGCTTATCTTGGCCCTGTTTTTTCTCGTTCTGTTTCTGTTTTGAATCCTGTTTCTTCTTCTGATCCTCGTCCTGCGACTTCTTGTTGTCCTCGTTCTGCTGATTTTCTTTCTGCTGATCGTCGTTCTTTTGCTCGTCCTGTTTTTGTTTGTCCTGTTCCTCTTCGTTCTGCTTATTGTCGTCCTTGTCCTGCTGAGGCTCTTCGGGTTGAGCGTTCTGGATCTCTTCAAGAATTCGACGGGCTTCCTCAGCGGACGCTGCGGCGGACTTTGGGTCTTTTCGCTGCAGATGGTCGACAGTCACTTCCATCGCTTCAACGGCTTTGGGTGAAAGTTCCACGGCCTTCTGAAGACCCAGCTTGATCTTCTCCGGATCGACTTGAGGCGCGGGCATTGGATTGGCGGGCTCAGTGTCCGTTGTTAAATCTGGAACTGGTGCAGCAGAAACAGACTCCGCAGGATTCGTTTCAATGCGACTGAGTTCAGCCTGAGCTTTCGGAGCCAGCAATCTTGATTTGCGAAGAGTCTTCGACTGCTGCTCTAACAAATGCAGCAGCTCCGAATCATCGATTGCCGCGTCCGGAGATAACGGAGCTGATCCTGCCTGGGGGCTGCTGTTCGGTGTATTGTCTGCGGGCTTTTCTGTGTCGGTAGTTTTGTCTGAAGCGTCAGCAGCAGGAGAGATCGGAACAAAGCCTTCCGGCAGCGGAGAGGCTGCCGATTCATGTTCCACGGTTGGTGGCAACGAATTGGTGTTGAACGGAGCCAACTGCTCTACAATCCCGGTCTGGTCGGTCAGCTCTTTCTCCAACAGTGGATGAAACGGGATGACAGCGTCCCAGATTTGGTCGAGCTGAGTCACGGCTTCCTGCTGATGCATAACCGCATCCGCAGTCTTCGTTTTCAAGAGAGCATTCGAGGCCGACTGCATACTGTCAGCGGCTTTGTCGGACCAGCTTTGCAGGAGTTCGATCCCTGCTTTCACCTCGGGCGATATTGACTGTGGCGGCGTTAATTGGGGTGGTGTGTTTACTCCAGGTGAGGATTCCTGAGGCAGCAGTTCCGCGGCGATCTTCTCACGCAGAAACGGCAGTTCTTCAGCGAGCTCATCCTGATCTTTTTTGAATTGAGCGTAGACATCGAGTGGAACGTTTTCGGGTAACTGCTGAATGGAGTCCTTCATCGCAGTCTGAGTCGTCATCAGGAACTCGAGATACTGAATCAGGTTGGATTCATCTCGACGTTTCTGGCGATCGATCTCGTTCCAGCGGTCGGAGTAGTATTTGATCCACGTTCGGACCAGCTCCAGATTTCTGCGAGACTGCTGGTGTTCCGGATTCATTTCCAGAGCGTGTCGATAGGAGGCCACGGCCTGCTTGAGTTCATCGAGGATCTTCTGCCGGTCTTCGGGAGCGACGTTTTCTGGATTCTCTCCAGCGATGCTGCGGGCATTCTCCGCGGACAAAGTACCAAGATTGAAATGTGAAGCCGTCGCGATTGCTTTATCAGGACTTAGCCCCGCTTTCAGATACCGTTCACGAGCCTTTTCTTTGTCGCCTTTGCGATGCAGAGCACACGCTTCGTCGAATGCTGCGACGGCAGACTGTGATGATCGATCTTTGTCCAACTTCTCGGCTGCAGTCGCAAACAGCTTTTCAGCGGAGTCGTATTCAGCCGCCTGATAG
>Ga0255093_1000469_pt1 | contig 18335 bp, 13 predicted proteins | sample Colum_Law_RepA_8_2_FD_188437 | JGI IMG/M metagenome (GOLD analysis project Ga0255093, IMG submission 188437) | Freshwater microbial communities from Columbia River, Oregon, United States - Colum_Law_RepA_8d | ecosystem: Environmental > Aquatic > Freshwater > River | place: USA: Oregon...
GTCGGTGGTATCGTCATTCACACCGAGAAGTTTTCACGTCGGATGAGTTTGTCCGAGATTGAACGTAAGCGGTTCGAAGATGACTTGAAGAAGGTTGAGAAGGAAGGCGAGACGGCAATCGCGGCTGCCTTTAAGACGTTCCTCGTTGAACTTGAGGCAGCTCTTGAGCAGCCGGTCGTTGACGAAGACGGTCGTCCTCTGTCAAAGCAGGAAGATTCCAAGATCGTCGCTGACTACGCCAGAAGATTCCATAATCACTTCGAGGAGATGGATCTTCGAAGTCCTCAGAAGAAGACGGCGGCTCGCAAAGTCGTACGTGAAAGCTGGATTCTTGTCGAAGACGTCATTGATCGGGAAGATCACCGTCTGAACAGCATGAAGCGTGGCGACGAATTGCCAAGCGGCGTCCTGCAGATGGTTAAGGTGTATGTTGCGTCAAAGCGTCAGATTTCGGTCGGGGACAAGATGGCCGGTCGGCACGGGAACAAGGGGGTTATCTCCAAGGTTCTGCCGATCGAAGATATGCCGTTCCTTGCTGACGGAACTCCTGTGGACATCATCCTGAATCCACTGGGTGTACCGAGCCGTATGAATGTCGGGCAGATCCTTGAGACTCACCTTGGCTGGGCAGCCGGGAAGCTGGGTTATCGGGCAATCTGTCCGGTGTTTGATGGTGCCGGCGAAGACGAAGTCAAGGAAGCTTTGCGAGAAGCCGGTCTTCCGGAAGACGGCAAGGCGTTTCTGCATGACGGTCGTACCGGTGAAAAGCAGGAACAGCGAACCACCGTCGGTTACATCTACATGTTGAAGCTTCATCACCTCGTTGATGACAAGGTGCACGCTCGAGCCACTGGTCCTTACTCGCTTATTACGCAGCAGCCTCTGGGTGGTAAGGCTCGCTTCGGCGGTCAGCGATTCGGGGAAATGGAAGTCTGGGCACTGGAAGCCTACGGAGCGGCCTACATTCTTCAGGAGTTGCTCACTGTGAAGAGCGACGACGTCGAAGGGCGTACGAAGATTTATGAAAGCATGGTCAAGGGCGAGAATACTCTGGAAGCAGGGACTCCGGCTAGCTTTGACGTGTTGAACAACGAAATTCGTGGTCTGTGTCTTAACCTGCAGCTTGAAAAGGCTGTCCACTGATTCTCGAGGGAATCAGTGGGTCTGGCTGAATGTGGCTTGCAGGACAGTAGCAAGCATTTCTGATTACAGATGGCGATCTCTGTCCCGGGTTTTCCGGGGCAGAAGCTGTTTTGAACCTCCACTTTAGAGGAGATTCTGGCGTGAGTGTCAGCGAAGGTACATTTGATCGAGTCAATGACTATGCGTCTGTGAAAATCAGTCTCGCAAGTCCCCACGACATTCGCAGCTGGTCATTCGGCGAAGTCAAAAAGCCTGAGACGATCAACTACCGAACGTATCGCCCTGAGCGCGATGGTTTGTTCTGCGAGCGCATTTTCGGACCTGAAAAGGACTGGGAATGTGCCTGCGGTAAATATCGTGGCATGAAGTACAAGGGCATGATTTGCGATCGTTGCGGCGTGAAGGTGACTCACAGCCGCGTACGCCGCAAACGCATGGGGCATATTGAACTGGCTGCGCCGGTTGTGCACATCTGGTTCTTCAAGTCCATGCCGAGCCGCCTTGGCGCGCTGCTGAATATGAAGACCACGTCCCTGGAGAAGGTGATCTACTTCCAGGACTATGTGGTGATTGAGCCGGGCGACACGCCGCTCAAGAAGTGCCAGATGCTGACCGAAGAGGAAGCACGGCAGGCCCGACGTGACTACGGTGATGGTAATTTCGAAATCGGCATGGGTGCAGAAGCCGTCAAGAAGCTTTTGGCGTCAATGCGTCTGGCTGAATTGTCAGGTGAATTGCGCACTGAGCTGGCTAAGACCGGAAGCCAGCAGAAGAGCAAGGATCTGATCAAGCGACTGAAGATTGTCGAAGCGTTGCGAGACAGCGAGAACAAGCCGGAGTGGATGGTGCTGGATGTGATTCCAGTGATTCCTCCGGACCTGCGACCGCTGGTACTGCTCGATTCAGGCAACTTTGCGACAAGCGACCTGAACGATCTTTATCGCCGTATCATCAACCGTAACAACCGTCTGAAGAAGCTGGTTGACCTGAACGCTCCTGAAGTGATCGTTCGCAACGAAAAGCGAATGCTTCAGCAGTCGGTTGATGCGTTGTTTGATAATAACCGCTGCAAGCGTCCGGTGCTGGGATCATCAAATCGTCCGTTGAAATCGCTGACGGATATGATCAAGGGCAAGCAGGGCCGATTCCGCGAGAACCTTCTTGGTAAACGCGTGGACTATTCGGCACGAAGCGTGATCGTGGTTGGTCCGGAACTTAAGCTGCATCAGTGCGGTCTTCCAAAGAAGATCGCTCTGGAGTTGTTCCAGCCGTTCGTGATTCGACGATTGAAAGATCTGGGACACGCCGACACGATCAAGAGCGCAAAGCGTATGCTCGAGCGTCGCGATGAGGACGTGTGGGATATTCTTGACGAGGTGATTCGCAATCATCCGGTTCTTTTGAACCGAGCACCAACGCTGCACCGAATCGGTATTCAGGCGTTTGAGCCAACGCTGGTGGAAGGGAACGCGATCCGTCTGCATCCTCTGGTGTGCAAGGGATTCAATGCGGACTTCGACGGCGACCAGATGGCTGTGCATCTGCCGTTGTCCATGGAAGCTCAGATTGAAGCGACGACATTGATGATGTCGACGCACAATATTTTCAGTCCTGCCAACGGTGCGCCGATCATCAGCGCGTCGCAGGACATCGTGATGGGTTGCTACTACCTCACGATGAAGCGGCTGGATCGTCCCGGGCAGGGAATGGTCTTCGCGTCGGCTGAAGAAGTGTTTATGGCGTTTGCTCAAGGCAAGGTGAACCGTCACGCAACAATTCGTCTGCGATTGCCACGGGGCAAGCGGGTCAAGGGTGAAGGCGCTGAGACTTTCCGTCCGGGTGGCCTTGTTGAAACATCTCCAGGCCGTGTCATGTTCAATGACATCCTGCCTAAGAAGATGTCTTATTACAACCAGACGCTGGGCAGCAAGGATCTTGCTCGCGTGATTTCAGACTGCTACCTGGAGCTTGGTCGCCGCGAAACGATCGAACTGCTGGACCGCATGAAGAGCGCTGGGTTCCGTGCCTCGACGGAAAGCGGTCTATCCTTCGGCGTTAGTGACCTGAGAACAGCTCCGAACAAGGAGAAGGTAATTGGTGAGTCTGAAAAGGCTGTTCTGAAGCTGATGAAGAACTACGAGCGAGGGATCATCACCAATCAGGAACGCTACAACAAAGTGCTCGACATCTGGACTCATGCTCGTGAAGAGATTACGAAGTCCATGATGGAGCAGCTGAAGGACGACGTGCGTGAAGAAGGCGCATACGTCAACCCGATTTACCTTATGGCGCACTCTGGTGCTCGAGGCGGTGTCGGGCAGATTCAGCAGTTGGCTGGTATGCGTGGTTTGATGGCCAAGCCAAGCGGCGAAATCATTGAGACTCCGATTAAGTCGAACTTCCGAGAAGGTTTGTCGGTGCTGGAGTACTTCAGCTCGACTCACGGTGCTCGTAAAGGTCTGGCTGACACGGCTCTGAAGACGGCGGACAGCGGTTACCTGACCCGTAAACTGGCGGATATCTGTCAGAATATGGTCATTACGATGCATGACTGTAAGACGACAAAGGGTCTGACACGCGGGGTTGTCTATCGCGGTGAGAAGGTTGAAGTGGGTTTGGCGGATGCGATTCGTGGTCGAGTCAGCCGAACAAACATCGTCAACTTGATTACCGAAGAGCCGATCGTTCGCGAAGGTGACCTGATTACCGTCGAGAAGGCTCGGAAAATTGAAGAGATGGGTCTGGAGCGAATTCAGGTTCGCAGCCCGATGACTTGCGAGTGTACGCTGGGTCTTTGCCAGCAGTGCTACGGCATGGACCTTTCGACAGGCGACCTTGTTGAAATGGGTATGGCTGTTGGGATCATCGCAGCACAGAGTATCGGTGAGCCTGGTACTCAGTTGACAATGCGAACATTCCACATCGGTGGTGTGGCGTCCAAGGACGTCGAAACCAGCGAACTGTTTGCGAAGCGAGCTGGTCAGGTTCGGTTTACTCGTATTCGCAGCGTTATCAACGCAGAAGGCCGTCAGGTTGTTCTGGGTCGAAACGGTGAAATCAGCATCGTGGACGATCGAGGTCGCGAAGTTGAAAAGCAGCGTGTACCGAACGGTGCTGTGCTGTCGGTAACAGAGAACCAGCAGGTCAAACCGAACGACGTGCTGTGTACCTGGGATCCGCACTCCATCCCGATTATTGCTCAGGTTGGCGGTCGTGTACGTCTCGAGGATCTGGTTGAGGGCCAGTCGATGCGTACCGAGAGGGAGCAATCCGGAACGATGCGTCGTACGATCATGGAGCACAAAGCAGGACTGCATCCGCAGGTGATCGTGGAAGATGGGAATGGTAAAATTCTCGACTTCTATTACCTCCCGGAAGGTGCGAGTTTGGACGCCGAAGAAGGTGGCCATATTTCCGCTGGTACGGTGGTCGCGAAGACGCCTCGCGAATCAACGGGTACTCAGGACATCACTGGAGGTCTGCCGCGAGTGACCGAACTCTTTGAAGTTCGTAAGCCGAAAGATCCGGCGGTTGTTGCGGAGATTGATGGCGAAGTTGAGTTCCCAGCCGAGAAGAAGCGTGGTAAGCGAATTGTTCTGGTCAAGGGAGCAGACGGAACTGAGGTTGAGCACGTGATCCCTCACGGCAAAGACCTGCAGGTTCATCCTGGCGACATGGTCAAGGCCGGGGATGCTCTTGTTCGCGGTCCGCTCGTTCCGCAGGACATTCTTCGGGTCAGCGGCCCGGAAGAAGTTCAGCAGTACCTGCTCCACGAAGTTCAGAACGTTTATCGTGCCCAGCGTGTGGAAATCGACGACAAGCATATTGAGATTGTCATCGCCCAGATGCTTCGCAAAGTTCGAATCGACAGCGTCGGTGATACCGATCTGCTGCCTGGTTTGCTGATTGATAAGTTTGAACTGAAAAAGATTAACGACTCGCTGGAATCCATGGGTAAAGTCACGGATCCGGGCGGATCGGACTTTGAAATTGGTGATCGCGTGCTGTTGACCGATATCGAAGCGGTCAACTCCGAAGTCAGCAAGCCGATTAAGTACACTTCGCTGAAGCGTGCCAAGGCAAGTCCTCAGTTGTTGGGGATTACCAAGGCGGCGGTTTCCAGCGAGAGCTTTATCTCTGCAGCCAGCTTCCAGGAGACTACCAAGGTTCTGACCGAAGCGGCTCTTGGTGGAAAAGTGGATAATCTGGTTGGATTGAAGGAAAACGTGATTTTGGGTCACCTGATTCCCGCTGGAACAGGGTTCCATCTTCATCAGGATGCTCAGGTTCGGATCCACGATTCCGCTTTGCGAGAACAGGAAGAGCAAAAAGCTCGCATGGCTGCGGCTCGTAAGGATTTGATGGGGAATTCGGAGTTGCAGGCTCGCCGTGTTGATCCAGACCGTCCTTCGGCACCTTCACTGGCGGATTTGACACCCGATGATCCTCTGTGATCAGCGAATTAGAGTGATCGAAGACATGCAAGGTTGACGATCAGGGGAATCGTGGATAAAGTGCCGCGTTTTCCGCGTTTCACGGTATGAGTGGTTTCAGCGTCTTCAGTTTTTTGGTTCTTCTGCTTTTGTCTGGCGATATATGCCCACCATTAATCAATTAATTCGGAAGCCCCGAGCACAGCAGTCCACGAAGTCAAAGACCCCAGTTCTTGAGGGCTGTCCTCAGAAACGTGGTGTGTGTCTTCAGGTAAAGACTGTTACTCCGAAGAAGCCGAACTCCGCGCTCCGAAAGGTTGCCCGTGTTCGTTTGTCCAATGGCAAAGAAGTCACGGCTTACATTCCCGGTGAAGGCCACAATCTTCAGGAACACTCGATCGTATTGATCCGCGGCGGTCGTGTACGCGACCTTCCGGGGGTTCGATATAAGATCATCCGTGGTGTTCTGGATACATTGGGCGTATCAGATCGCCGTCAGGCGCGCAGTTGCTACGGTGCCAAGCGTCCGAAGGGTGGCGGGGCCGCTGCTGCTGCTGGTGCTAAGAAGAAGAAATAGCGGTTGTTTGGTCTGGTTGGCTGTTTTCAGCGGTCAGGCTGTTCAATTGCTTTGAGTCATCGTGTGGTTGGTAGGTGCTTTCTGAAGTTGTGTAATTGAGAGTTTGTTTCGATGGTTAAGAAGTTTACGGCTAGTCGCAAGCAACTGAAGCATGACACTCGCTTTAACAGCCTGCTTGTCTCCAAGTTCATCAATTGCCTGATGTATGATGGCAAGAAGAGCGTTGCGACCGGAGCTTTCTACCGAGCGATGGAGCTCGTCAAGAAGCAGCTTCCGAATGAAGACCCATTGAATGTCTTTCTGTCAGCCGTTGACAATGTCAAGCCGGCGATCGAAGTGCGATCCAAGCGAGTTGGTGGTGCAACTTATCAGGTTCCGACTCCTGTTAATCCTCGTCGTCAGCAAGCGCTGTCAATTCGATGGATTCTGGAAGCCGTTCGTGGCCGTAAGGGACGTCCTGTTGACAAGTCTTTGGCTGAAGAGCTTGTTGCCGCGTTCCGCCGTGAAGGTGCCGCGATGAACAAGCGAGAAAACGTACACCGTATGGCCGATGCGAACAAGGCGTTCTCCCACTTCGCGTGGTAGTCGAGTTCGCTATCAGCTTGAATATCAAAGCCAGCTTGACGAATGTCAGCTGGCTTTTTTGTTGCGCGGTGGTGGGTTCGCGTAGACGGTGGGGCGATCGGTGTGCAGACGGTCTGGTCTGTTGTGTCCGGCAGCAGTAACCCCCCAATAGATCTTGAGGCGTGGTTTCCGTTACAGCTTTGTGCGCGGGACTACTGAGCTAAGTCCGCCGTCGACTCCGATACATTGTCCTGTGATCCATTTGTTTTCAGGGTCTAGCAGCCACGTGATCGCACTTGCGACTTCCTCTGGCGTACCCGGCCGGCCGATTGCGTGCAGTTGGGACGAAGCAGCCAGCGATGTTTCAGATTCGCAGATCTTTCGAGTCAATTTTGATTTGATGAGGCCGGGGGCTACGGCGTTCACTCGGACTCCCCGGCTTGCGTAGGTCGATGCCGCGGAACGCATGAGCCCCAGGATGCCTGCCTTCGCGGCTGCGATTGCTTCATGATTGGCGAGGCCGATTGAAGCTGCCGCGGAGGAGATCAGAACGATGGATCCCCCCTGTTTGTTCATGGCCCTGGTGGCGGCCCGCACGACGTAGAACGATGATGTCAGGTTCGTCGTGATGGTTTCGTGCCAGTCACTGTCAGAAGTGATGTGAGCAGGTTTCAGGAGAAGAGAGCCCATGCAGTTCACGACTCCGTCCACAGATCCAAATCGCTCTTCAGCCTTCTTCATACAGGCGTCGATTGTGCCGGAGTCAGCAGCGATGGCAATGCCTGTTTCGCATTGAAATTCTCTTTGCAGCTCTTCTGCAGCGTGTTCATTTCGCGCGGTAAGAAACAGGTTGGTTCCGGTACTCAGAAGGCGGTGTGCGGTCGCTCTCGCAATGTCTGAAGTTCCGCCGAAGATAACGATCGTTTGCGAAGTCGTCATTTAGTGCTCTTGATCAATTCTCTGTGAGTGAGAGTGTCGAGTTCTGCTGCTGACAAATCAGTGTGCTGTCAGCCCTTCAAGGAAAACCAGAGGATGGTCGAGCATCCATCGCTGCATCTGGAGGGCGTTAGCGATGGCGCTGTGAGATGGAACGGAATGTTTAGAACCTGAAAGTGGTTTCAGGATCATTACAGTCGTTCCGAGCGGATGTCCCTCCGGCCTCGCGCCGATGGTCACTTCGCAAACGCCGTGAGAATGCTCCACAAGCAGCGAAATCTGAATGGAGTTGTCGGGCTCATCGGACATAGCTTTGGGAACCTTGCTGAATTTCAGCTTAGCGATCAGGGGCTGTTAAACGGGCTGTTTGCCACAAACGCGGCAGCCTTCGTGGATCGAAGCAAAGCCACATAGAAGAGACACGTATTCGCCACGTGCGTAAACAGCAAACTGTCCAGCGAAACTGCTCCGGAACAATTGTTCGACGATTCTTGACATGACCTTCGTTCTGCGCTGTGCGTCCGTAACGCTCTCTGGCAGCTGAGTTGTCAACTGACGGCCACAAATCAAGCCCGTAAACGTAGCTGCATTTGGAATGCCTATCAGAGACCCGTTGTCACTAGTCCGCTTTGAGGTGCGGCGATTAACTGATGATGACGTCCGGGCTTCGATTGTTTGCGGTGAGTGCCAGGTTTTGCGGTTTCGTTCGAATGGCCGTCGATTTTTCAGCTGGGGGCGCTGGGTTTATGCGGGGGGGATGGTTCTGAGGTCATCCATCAATGTGCGGTTAAGTGAACGTTTTGACTTCGTCGAACAAAAATTATGCAAGTTCTGTTACGTATGTGGTTGTTCTGCGGTAAATGGATTGAACGATATGAACGTTTATCGATCAAGAAGTTCAGTTTGTTGTCGTCGTAAGGAAGATTACTATGAAGAAATTGATTTGTGCTGTTGTTGGTGGTTTGCTGATCTCATCCTCTGTGCAGGCAGGATCCAAATGCAAGTCGGCTCCTGTTGTTCACCGAGGAGCTGTTAGAAGTCATGTTCTGACCTCCACGGTGGTGAAGCCGCAGCAGAAGGATGTTGTTGACACTGCAGTCTCTGCTGGTTCTTTCAAGACGCTGGTTGCGGCTGTTAAGGCTGCTGGGTTGGTAGAAACTCTGAAGGGAGCAGGTCCCTTCACTGTTTTCGCGCCGACTGACGAAGCATTTGCGAAACTACCAGCGGGTACGGTCGAGTCACTGTTGAAGCCTGAGAATAAGGCCAAATTGCAGGCGATCCTGACGTATCACGTTGTGCCTGGCAAAGTGATGGCTGCAGACGTTGTCAAGTTGAGTGGTGCAGTAACAGTCCAGGGTCAGCAGGTCGACATTGCGGTCACGGATGGGACCGTCACAGTCGACAAGGCTAAGGTTCTGAAGACGGACATTGCATGCTCTAACGGTGTTATCCATGTGATTGACAGCGTCATCCTGCCAGCGGAGTCAGACATTGTCGACACTGCTGTCGCAGCCGGCTCGTTCAAGACTCTGGCCGCAGCACTGACAGCAGCAGGCCTCATTGACACTCTCAAGGGAGAAGGTCCTTTCACTGTTTTTGCTCCAACCGATGAGGCCTTCGCGAAACTGCCAGCCGGTACGGTTGAGTCGTTGTTGAAGCCTGAGAATCGCGAGAAGCTTGTTGCGATCCTTACCTACCACGTAGTTCCCGGGAAAGTACTCGCCAAGGACGTCGTAAAGCTGAAGTCCGCGAAGACTGTCAACGGGAAAGAAGTCACAGTGAAGGTTGGAGATGCAGGCGTCATGGTCGATGGTGCAAAGGTCGTGGCCACCGATATTGAGACATCAAATGGCGTGATCCATGTCATCGACAGTGTGATTCTGCCGTAGTCAACAATCGCGAAAAATGTTTGATTCGCCCCGGCTACACGTTGCTCAATGTCGTTTAGTCGGGGCTTTTTTTCTGCAGCAAATTGTCCCTTTGACTTAAATGCTGCGTGCCGACTTCTGTGTCATGTCGAGTGGTAAGAACAGGGCGGCGTTCAAGTCCGGGTTTTGAATAGGAGTGAGACAGTGTCCGTTACATTTAGTGATTTGTGCGAAGAGACATCCGTAGAAGACAACTGCTGTGTCCGCAGCAGCGGTAGTAACTCTGGCCGTATTGCATCTGCGACAGACAACTCTGTCGACCTCGCGGCAATCAAGTCAGCTGTTCGAATCATTCTTCGTGCCGTGGGAGAAGATCCCGATCGAGATGGCTTACTTGAGACACCTCGACGGGTCGCGAAGATGTATGCGGAGATGTTTTCAGGATTGTCACTCGACCCGGGCCGTCATCTGGAGGTGACGTTTCAGGAAAGCTATGACGAGATTGTGCTTGTTCGGGATATTCCGTTTACGAGCATGTGTGAGCACCATCTGCTCCCATTCAGAGGGGTCGCTCATGTTGCTTATATTCCCGATGGAAGAGTGACCGGACTCAGCAAACTTGCCCGCGTCGTCGAGGAGGTTTCTCGTCGGCCTCAGGTCCAGGAACGGATGACTCAGACTATTGCTGATCTCATCGAGAGTCGTCTCGGAAGCAAAGCGGTTGGCGTGATTGTTCGCGCGGAGCACTCCTGCATGTCGATTCGAGGAATTCGAAAGACAGGCAGTTCTACGGTGACCAGCACCATGAGAGGTTCGTTCCGAACAGATCCTGCGAGCCGTGCCGAACTGATGTCTCTGATCAATATGCCGGAGTGAAGGCTGTTGAGGGTTTGGGCACGCCTGCGAATGGAGAAACTGGAATGATCATTCAAAAGCAGTACAAGTTCTACGCCGCGCATCGCAACGAAACGCTTCAGGACAAATGCCGGAATCTGCATGGGCACCGGTATGGTCTCAAGTGCTTTTTTGAAGTCGAACGAGATGGAGACATCAGTACTCTCTTCGGCGACTTTGATGCACAGATCGAACCGTGGTTAAAGCAACATTACGATCACGCGATGCTGATCAATGTGCACGACACGTTGTTTGAATCGCTGCAGCAACACATGCTGCGGACCCGGGAAGACCTGCGGCTCAAGGTCATGGAACGGCCAACCAGTGTAGAGAATCTCTGCCATCTGTTGTTCAGCGAGATTACTCAAATGGGGTTTCGCCTGTCTCACATTGAAGTGCAGGAAACAGACACGTCGACTGTGTCATACTGTCGTGAAGACTGGATTCGCGACAACCGGACGCTGACACGCACCACACCAATGAGAATTCCAGAAATTGCCAGCAGCATTTGATGATTATAGCGGTGGCTGCGAACCATGTTTTAATCACACGGGCAGTTGAAACGCCGACCAGTCTTTAAGGTGTCAGCTTGCGAATGGCAGCCACGCCGGTTGAAGTGGTATAGATTTCGTAGCCGCCAGCATTTACAACGGCAACAGACGCGCCGCTGGAAAGTCGGAGTGTAACTGGCAGAGTTGTGCCCGTTAGAGTCACCCATCTTGTTTGATAACTGGCTAATGTGTTGGCGGATGTCAAAGAAAATGAGCCGACGTTGCTGGTGCCAACAAGTAACGTGATTGATTCGAAGTCCTGTTATTCGTGAGTGAGAACTTCGTCTGTCCGGTTCGATTGATCCTCGTCTTTGGGCGGTAGATCCTGAGGTAACCCGAAACGAGCTTGGTCAGATCAATGGAGTCCTTCCTTAAAGTCCTGATCCCATTGAAGTTTTGCTGATACACAAATGTTGCACTTCCCGCTGTGTTCACTGTTGCAACTACAGACGTGTGCTGACCGGATGTAGCAGTGGAGGTTGGGTAAACGAACTTTGTGTTCCTGTACTGCATAATGTCACCGGGCAATAGTTTTGATGCCGGGTTTGAATCGGTCCATTTGCCATTCACGATGGAGATGCTTTTCACGAGCGTGCCCCAGATGTAATCGCCTGCGGCTGGAGAATCTGCTCCGAGGTCCGTATTTGTGAACTCCGCCCCCGATGATCGCAATGCCTCGCTGGCAGCATGAGCACACTCCCCGCCGCCGATTCGAACGCCAACTTTTCCCGCAAGGAACGTGGCGACTTTGGAATTCAGTGTTTGACCGTGACAGGTGGGAGAGAAACTCGCGACAGTCAGCAGAATTGCGATCAATGACAGACGCATTTGGACTGGCTCATTCTTGTAAGTTGCGGCGATTGGCTCTTCGGAACAGATTGCTGCGGTCCCTGACCGTTTGAGAATCCGACACTATAGCCTTAAGGGATAAGAATTGTCGATGGCAACAGGGTCTGCAATTCTCCAGTTGTTCTTCTGTACCTGTACATAGAGCAGCAATGGACACGATCAGAGTTGCAGGTGATTCCTGCTCCCCTTGTCCTGAATCTCATAGCGATCTGAACTCATAGGAGTTCAAGCTTGGCGTTCTGCAAGGTTTATCCCGCCCACAGTTCAGAAAGCCCTTCGCCCGCCGGAACTAACAATGGGAACTGTTTGCTGAACGGATGCTCTGCGATTCCCGCGAGCCGGCGCAGGGCGTCATGAATATGTTCGGGGCGGATACGAACACCGGTCTGATCGTTGGTTGTCAGTGTCTTTGCGTCAACTGGCGTTAACTGCTGCTTTTCGTCAGTGGCGCCAATGACTCGATTACCGCCAATTCCGGGTCCCAGAAACATGATCGAATTGATCGACCAGTGATCTTTTCCGTTTCCGTTGTTGTACGTCGGTGTACGCCCCATTTCGCTCTGCATCACTACGACAAGTTTTTCTCTGATCTGCAACTGTTCGGCCCGTTTCAGAACATAGTCGATGCCATCCAGGAATTCCGGAATCAATTTCATCTGGTCGATGTCATTGTTGTTATGACTGTCGAATTGTCCGATCGAAAGATTGGCCGAGATGCATACGCCCGCCTTGAATGAAGCCAGAGCGATATCGGCCTGCTGAGCCAGTCTCTCTTTGGCCTGTTGCTTCGGAATGAACGGGACAACGCGCTGTAATGCCATTGAGTTCACCTGCGCCGAGTACAGCATGCTTTGACTTCGTTCAACTCGCGGAAGCCGCACGGAGGAGACTCGTGCATCGAATTGTTCCTGAAGAGCCTTCTCAATCCGGTCTGAAACAAATGGATCGTGATACGGGGCTCGTTCGTTCCCTTCCACAAAGTCGGCTTTTGCCAGCAGGTTTAAAGACTGCAGATAAGGCACGCGCGACATCGGCACCAGGTTTCCCGTGGCCGAGTAATTGCCGAACGTCAGGAATGCGAGCGGCGCGTCGGCTCCATGGCAAGCGGCCACCAGCGCGGGGAAGGTGGGGAAGTTTGTGCTGTCAAGTTTTCCCGTTGCCATGTAACGCGCGCACGGTGTGTGATTGTTGACAGACAAATCCAGTCCGTTCAATGTGCGAAGTTCCTTGCCATACTTCGTGAAGAAATCTTCGTTGCTCATCCCCTTTTCGATGTGCTTTGCCGTTGGAGCAAATCGATGGGCACCCTCTGTGAGAATGTCGCCCTGTTGAAACAGACGATTGATCCCATCAACTCCCTTGGGATCCATCAGATAGGTGGTGTCCCAGCCACCGGAAGCATTAAAGACGACGTAATAGGGTCCCGGATAGCCAGCGGCTTCGGTCTTCTTCAGCTCATCCGCGCGAAGCAGGGAATCAATACCGACCGGTGCCGCAAGGCCAAGCCCGGCAGCTTTGCAAAGATGCAGAAAGTTTCGGCGGAGCATGGAAATTCATCCAATCAGGGTTCAGACCGAATAAGGTTTGCGGTGGCCTATAGTTCCGCATTTGCAGCAGACATAGGATCGAGATGCAGAGTGCGATTTCGGAAGTCCAGGGAGATCCACCCGGACATTTCATCGGGCGGCAGAATCGTGTCCCATCGGATCAGTTCGGCCGAATCCCATCGCTCCGGAAGAAGCAGTTTGAACTTCCATTCTTTCTGCTCCGATCCACGGCAGATAAATGTGCGTCCGCCAATGAGTGGTTCTGCATTCGCTGTTTCGTAGCGTTCGGCGATGAAACCGTCGCACCAAAGACACTGAAGTTGTGGATTGTCCATAAGACGAAGCTCATGGCTCACGCGATATTCCAAAGCGTCCCAGAATTCTTCCTCAGTCATGATCCCCTCGTCGAGAAAAGCAGAGGCACGCAAGCCGCGCCAGAATCACTCGTACAAAAAATTGTGTTGCCGCAACAGATAGGTCACTACGCCTCGCCACGCGCGAATGGTGTAGAGGGTGTCTTCGGTGCGAAACTCTTCGCGACCGCCGCAAAAATAGGTTTCGCGAGATTCAAATCGGCCCTGTGCGTTTGCATCTTCAATGATGCCCTTGAAGAGTTGAAATGTCCTTTCGATCTCCGGATCCTCTGCAGCAAGGTCCTGTCCGAGCAGGCGTTGGTGAAGCGAAACAATCGTCTGGCGAATTCGTTGATTCGACATGTCGTCACCCGGAACTACACTCGGCTCAATTGTTGAGAACAGAAGTCGCTCTGGGGTTTCCCGCCGAAAGTCACGAGCCACGTGATGACAGGCCACATCGTTGGCAAGGATTCTCTGAATCGCTCCCATCGCGCCGCTGGGATCGGCGTTGCGTTCGGTGATGGAGATCGAGTCGATGCCGCCGTACAGAATCTTTGTTTCTCCGTCGAGTCGCCCCCATTCTTTGCCGAAGATCGCCTTGAGCTTTCGCTCCAGTTGTTCGGGACTGAGCAATCTTACGATACCGATGTCATCGAGCTCGGCCGCTCGATCCGGGTTCATCGCGACGGCCTGTAACCCGTCGACTCGATAAAAATCTGACGCAATCAGGCTGCGGAAAGCCGTCTTCAGATTGAAGCCGCTGTCTGCAAACTCTCGAGCCGTTGATTCAATCTGCTTTCGTTGAGCCAGGTACGCTCGACGACGAGCGGCGAAGTGCGGATCATCGATATCATCGGGTGGTTGAAGCGCTTTTCGTCCGAACAGGATGTAATAAACGTGTTCGACCATCGCGATCGCAAAACGCGGATCTTTCACCGTGCGTTCAGCCAGCCATTGGGGTGCTCGCCAGCGTTCGGACGGTGGCATGTCTTCGCCTTCGAAGCCTGCCAGGAACATATCCTTGTACCAGCCATCTTTGCGAGGAATCACGTGTCCTTCAAAGTCGAAGTCCTGAAAGATGCTGGACACGGGATCGATGGTGCGATGGCATACGACACAGTCGGGAGCCTGCATCGTGGGGATTTCATACTTTGCTGCCACGGCTGATGCATCCGTCGAACGCGGCGCGAGCTGCATGATGTCGATGCCCAGAAAATGCTGGTAGAACATGCGAGCACGCAGGCGATTGCGATTGGTCTCTGTGGACGGATATCGTCGCAGGTAATGAAACATGCTGAGAAATCCGGCATGCGGATAGAGCCCGGTTGCCGATTCCTGAGTCTTCCCGTCACGCCCCGTCAGTGCGGGGAGCTTCGCGGGGATGTATTCGAACGGGTTGTCGGGATTTTTAAACTGGTCCTTGATGGTTTCGAAGATCCCATAGCCGCGCGCCGAATGCGGTGAGACCATGATATAGTTGGCCGTGGCGATCTCAGTGAACGAACGGTTGTTGCGAACGATGTGTTCGATCATCCGTAGCGGTTCCTGTAGAAGAGAGTCGCGGTAGACGTCCGCCAGCTTCCATCCCGCGCGTTCTCGTTCAGCTTCCGGCAGATTGCTGAAGTCCCAGTGCTGATACCAGAGCCGAGTCTTCTCAAAGTGATGATACGACAACAGCGTCTCCGCGTTGTCTTCAATGCCGATGGTCAGAAAGATGTCATTGAAGCCTTCTTTGAGTCGCTCGTAGAAGGCATCTTCCTGAAACATTCGTTCGAGAATCGCGGCAACGGCCTCATCGCCATTCTGACGAACCTCATCGAGTTCAGCTGTGGTTGGAAGTCTTCCCGCAAGGGAGAGCGTAATACGCCGCAGCCTTTGATTCGGAGGCAGCGTCGAAAGACCTTCGAACAATGCAGCAGCAGCGGACTCTTTCGATATATCATCTTCAGGTTGTTCGGTGTCCGGTTGATTGAGTCGCCGAACAAATCGCTGGAGTATCTTAAGTCCGGTGGAATCGGCCTTCAGCACTTCTCCGCCTCCGTGGTCGAGCTGCCCCGTAGCCTTTAACAGGAGTCGAGAGTCATCGCCTTCAGCCGACTTGGCCATGGTTTCGAATGCTGTCTTGTTTTGAGCCAGCCACGGTGACTCTGTAGATGCGGTCAAATCCGGTTTGAGCAATCGAAATGCACTTTCAGCCGCTTCCCCTTTTTCATTGTGGCATCGCAGGCATGTGCGTTCTCCCACCTTGGCCCAGACCTCGTCCTCAAAGAAGCGATCTTCCAGGAGGCAGCCGGGAATTGACTGCGCAGAGTTTTGCTGAACTGATGGTGGTTGTGCCGTGATCGTGTCTGCAACGAAGATCAGGCCGAACACAGTGCCAAGGATTTGAGCCGTCTTCATGTCACTTCCCAGCAAAGAAGGAGCATTGCATCCTACCGTTGGTTGGAATGTCGGATTACCATTGCGAATAGTTCAGACCGAACAGTCTACAGAATTTGCCAGAGGATTCGAAGATGCGATCGTTGCGAACGGCCAGGTGGATGGCTCCGATGATGATTGGCGTCCTCTCGCTTTTTTCGCCAGTCTTTGCTCAGGAGACGGTACCAGCAGGCGTTGAGTTCGAAAAGAATATCGAGTACTCGAATCCTGACGATCAGCATCTTCAGCTCAACATGGCTCGCCCCAAAGACGGAGCGGGACCGTTTCCTGCAGTGATTTGTATTCACGGTGGCGGATTTCGCGCAGGCACGAGAGAGGGCTTTAATGAACTTTGTCTGCAGTTGGCGGAAAAAGGCTATGTCGCTGTGACGGTGTCTTATCGTTTGGCTCCGAAGTACCAGTTCCCGGCCGCTGTCTATGACGTCAAAGCCGCTGTGCGCTGGATGCGAGCCAATGCAGAGAAGTACCAGATTGATCCGGATCGAATTGGAACGACTGGCGGTTCAGCCGGCGGCCACCTGGCTCAGTTCCTGGGAGTGACCAGTGGCGTTAAGAAATTCGAAGGTGATGGGGGAAACGCAGAGTATTCCAGCAGCGTGAAGTGCGTGGTGAATTTTTATGGACCGAGCGACTTCACAAAATCATACGATGCCAGTGTAGATGCGAAAGACGTTCTGCCGCTCTTTCTTGGTGGCAATCTGGAGCAGGAACGCCATCGCCATATTGAATCGAGCCCACTGTACTGGGTTACGCCCGAGGCTGCGCCGACTCTGTTTGTGCATGGGACAAAAGATGCTTACGTCGCGCATGAGCAGGCGGAATGGATTGTTGATCGTATGAAGGCGGCCGATGTTGAGGCAACCTTGATGACCATTGAAGACGGTGATCATGGTTTCCGGAATTCAAGCCCGGACGTCAAAGAGAAGATCGAGAAGGCTCGCTTCGAATTCTTTGAGAAGCACTTAAAGATAGCCCCGCTTCATGGTCAGTGAGATTATTCTTTTGACCTGATGCAGTAGATCGACTCGAGACCTCGAAAGTAGATCGCGCCATCGGCAACGGCTGGTGTCGCCCAGAATGTATCAAGCAGTTGTCCGGAGCCGATGACTTCAAATGTCGGGCCGTCGGCAACCAGACACGCAGCGCCTTTCTCGTCGAGAATCAGAAGCTTGTTCCCGATCAGCAGTGGGCTGGCGGCGACGAGGTCCAGTCCGGGCAGTCGCTGCTGATAAAGCCGTTCACCCGTTTCCGCGTTAAAGCACTTCAGGATATTGCTTTCTAAAGTGTAGACAAATTTTCCAGAGGACACCGACGACGCCATTCCGGGGCCTTGTCGTTCCTGCAGCCATTGGCAGGTCGTGAAGGAAGCATTCTTCTTTTCCGGGGAGAGCTCTCCGCTGCCGCCCGGTTGAATGGCGAACAGCGGGCCTTTCGAGAAGGGATCGCTGCCTCCAAAGTACAGTCGGTTTTCATCCGCGCACGGAGTGTTGGCCGTAGAGGCCTTGACGTTCTTCACTGTCCAGAGCGTTTCGCCCGTTTCCGGATTGAGACTGTCGATCTGTTCGCCGCCGGAGACGATCAGTTCCGAGCGTTGAGAGTTTGACCAGAGCAGGGGAGTGCTCCACGAAGTTCCTTTGTCCGTACGCGTCACCTTCCATTTTTCGTCTCCGGTTTGAGTATCGAAGCAGAAGGTTGTGGCGTTGTCTTCATTGAAATTCTGGGCGAAGACTTTGCCTTCATGGAGCGCCAGGGAACTGCCTGTTCCAAAGCCATTAGACGTCTTGAACGTCCCAACGTCTTTCGTCCAGCGAAGTTTTCCGTTGTGATCGACGGCAGCGACAACTCCAGGAGCGCCGAACGAAACATAGATGCCGTCTTTGTCGGCCACCGGCGATTCAGTGGCCCACGAATTCGAAGGATGAATCGGGAACTTTGGCTTGCCGGAGACTATGGTTTGTTCCCAAAGGGTGCTGCCATCTTTGGTGCTCAGACAGAACAGCTTCCAGTCGATCGGAAAACTCGGGGCCTTCGCGAATAATGAGACGCCCATGCTCTGAGGCGATTTGACACCATCAGCAAAGTTCGAGGGTTTCAGATCTTTCTCCGCGACGGCTCCGGTCACATAGATGCGGTCCTCCCAGATGATTGGTTGCGACCAGCCAGCGCCAGGATTAATAA
>Ga0255093_1000471_pt1 | contig 18290 bp, 17 predicted proteins | sample Colum_Law_RepA_8_2_FD_188437 | JGI IMG/M metagenome (GOLD analysis project Ga0255093, IMG submission 188437) | Freshwater microbial communities from Columbia River, Oregon, United States - Colum_Law_RepA_8d | ecosystem: Environmental > Aquatic > Freshwater > River | place: USA: Oregon...
TCCCCGGCCCTCGCACTGACCGGCGTCCTGTGGCAGCAGCCCCCACGGCGGGACGCTCCATCCCCGTATAGCGAATTCGAGTTGAGCTGGCCACCGGGACACACCCCTGCCGTGGACGGCGACTCCCGCTGGCCTTCCCCGCTGGCCTTCCCCGCTGGCGTGAAACGCTGTGAATGAGCTTTGCAGCGCGGCGACTGTCCACAATCGAATCTGACTGCTGCTCCGCACGCAGACAAGCCCCGCGCCGAGCCCGTGGAAATTGCGCCACCGCCGGGAATACCCACACTGGTGACTTCAAACCTGCTGATTCTGGCAGCAATGAACGTGCTGTGCCCTCGGAAGCTCGAGTCGAACAAGTCACGGATCGTGGAGTTCTTCCACACGAAAGGACGCTGAATGTCAGGAAGTCCTATTCTTCCCATCTCGATGTCGTCTATCAGCTTCGACATCGAGTAATCGACCTTCTTGAGGAGTGTGTCGCTCACGGGCTTACCTCAAACTGTGCAGCCATGCCTGCGAGGGACTTCGATTCATCGATTGCACTGTGTGGGATCAGAAGGTACGTCCACGGCTTTCTGCTGACACTGCTGGCGTGCTTGCACCAAAGGGCGGCGGCATGTGCTTTCGCCCTGACCGTGGTGTCTTCCATTTCCTGCTCGGCCTTGGGCTCGCAGAGGAAGTAACCGGCGTCCGTCTCGATCACAAAATCAGGCTCGTAGTTCGCATCCCCTTCATAGTGAATCTGGAAGGTGTTCCTGCTGGGCTTGACCCATTTAAGAACTGCAGCGTCGTTCTCAAGCAACACAGAAAAACGCCGCTCGGTGTCGGAATCGAACTTCTGGACAGGGAACAAGCATTTGCCGAATCCACCGAAGAGCATGGATCGGATGTTCTTTTTCTCGTCAATCGGCGTTCGGAAAGTTCTTGGAGTCTCATCGGCCGGTGCATTGAATGCACTCGGAGTCAGTGTCGTGAACCCCTTGCTGACGTGAACCTCGTAGCTGGGGTTCCCATCGTCGAAGTGCTCCTGCATCTGGGCGTGGATCAGCCGCACATACTGATCATTGCAGTACAGCAGAACATTTCGGATCTCTTCATCGTCCTTGAGGTAGGTTCGGAGCTTCGCGATCAGTTGCCCTGCCAGTTTGTACAGCAAGGCAGCGTGCTCGTCGTAGCTGATGTCGTCGTAGTCGATCAATCTTCGTACGAGGTAATCCTCAAGTCGCTCTTCTTTAACTGACGCAAGACTCACCAGTCGATACCGCTTGTTCTCTCGCAACGTCTGGATCAGAATGTCGTTGGCGATCGGCTTCTGATTGATGCTGCTGGTATCCAGATCAAAATCTCGATAACCACAAGTCACTGCTCCTGTGGGAACAAGGACAATGCGAGGAATGTCGATGGACAGCCTGATGTAGACTTCTGCCGTTTCCTCAACCACCTCAGCCAATCGCTTGTCATCGAGCTTCTCTTCCATCCCCGGAAGCTGTCCCTGCGGAACCCGAATGGTTTCCTTCACTCGCCGGACGAGCTCTTCCCGAACGCTCGGAGACTTCAAATCCGAAGAGCGAGGCAGTCGCTCGAATTCTTTCTTGATGATGTCCAGAGTTGTCTTGGCAACCTCGACCTCCCGCTGGTCGTTGAACAACGACGGCTGTTTGATGGAGTCAGACCCAATTCCCGTTTGCCCGGTAATGATCTGCAAGGCCCTCGGGACAACCTCTATCACCCTCGATTTCGTCTCAGGGATGTCTCGCCCAATCACAACACCGGTCACAAGGATCGAATCACCGCGGTTGGCCTCATCGACGATCTCCTGAAACTTGTCGTGGGCGACGATGGTCAATCTGTCGACGGCAGCGTTGTTTGTCCTTTTGCCATAGGGCAATCGCAGACCACGTCCAATTGACTGTTCTACGAGGGTACGAGAGTCGGCTCGGCGAAGCGGGACAATGGTGTAGAGGTTGGTTACGTCCCATCCTTCCTTGAGCATGTTGACGTGAATCACAATTTCGACAGGGTTGGCTGGATCTTCCACGGTCAGCAGTTGCTGAATGGTCTCGTCATTCTCTTCACCAGACTGCTTCGAGTGAACGGTGATGACTTTCCCACGGTAATCGCCATCGAAAAACTCAGAGGATTCGATGGTCGTCATCAGAGCATTGGCGTGCTCTACGTCTCTGGCGACAACAAGCATGAATGGTTTCACTCTCTTGACGTTGTTCTCCCGAGCGTAGACCTCCAACTGAACCTTGGTCTCTTCATGGACCCGAACACCATCTTTCAGTTTCAGCATCTCAAGTGCATCTTCGTCGTAACTACTGGCGACGAAGTTTTCCCGAGTCGCAACCGCAGGCTGTTTGACAAACCCATCGGTCAATGCAGATGCCAACGGGTAACTGTAGATTGCATTTTTGAACGCTTCCGACTTGCTGCCTCGCTCAACTTGAGGCGTAGCTGTAAGTTCCAATCCGAGAATCGGCTTAAGTTCATTGATGGCCTTCACACCGGCACTTGCTCGGTAGCGATGAGATTCATCCATCAGCAGGACAAGGTCTTCAAGTCCCGCAAGGTAATCAAAGTACGAATCACCGATGTATTCGTTGAGACGTTTGATGCGTGGGGAGTTGCCACCTCGGACTTCGGAGTTGATCTTCGAAATGTTGAAGATGTTGATGTGGACGGCTGCCTCCCCGAACAACGATCCCTGCCGAACGATTCCCGAACCTTCGGTTGCTCTTACGCCCACACCACTCTCGTAGTTGTCGCTGGTGATGATCTGGGGTGGGTTTGTGGCGAATTCATGGATGCCGTGGAAGACATACTTCGGCGTGCCGGGCGTAAAGTCAGCGATCAACTTGCGATAGATCGTCAGGTTGGGGGCCAGTACGAAGAAGTGCTGGACCTTTTCGGCTCGATGGAGATAGGCAATGAAGGCCCCCATGAGCCTTGTCTTGCCGACGCCGGTTGCCAACGCAAAACAGAGGGACGGGAAGTCTCGCTCGAAGTCCTGAACCGTTGGGAACTCTGACTGGATTGCTGCCAGTTGCTGAGACAGATCAGCATTCTTGTCGAGTTCGACTAGCTCACAAGCTCCGGCAAGGATCTCCAGAGACTCCGTTTGTGGAGCACGCAGGCTCAGTCGCTGGGAAATATTTCGGACATGCGGATTCATTTGGTATCTCCTTCTGGATTCCTGCCGTGTTCCTCTGCCGTGGATCGAAGTCGCTTTCGGAGTTCATCGATGTCTTCTTCCAGTTCGGCGGTCGCTTCTTCAGTCAATCGTCGCGTATGGAACTTGTCGTATTCCGCCTCCGCCAGTCGCTTTGCAACCTCCATCGACACGTTCCCGGCATTCTGCAAAATGTCTCGTTCATTGAATTGCAGGAACGCATCCAGCTTTTTTCGCCAGTCTGCCATGTAAAGCGGCTGACGTTTTCGTGTTTGATCCTCCGCGTAATCGAGGTACATCACGACGATCCGGTTCAGTTCATCCATTTCGGCCTGCGACAAATAGTTTTTCGCAATGGACACGTCCGTTTTCCGAACTCTGGCTCCCTTCCACGACGTCAGGCCCATATTGGGTTGTGTGCTGTCCGCACGCTCCCTGATGATCTCGGCGGCGGTCCTGCCACTGATCGCAAAGTGCAATTTGTTCTGAACGACCTGGAAGAATACCTGTGTCTCGCCTGCATCCTTGTCGTAATCCATTGACAACTTGTAGAGATCACGAATCTTCTGATAGAACCGCTTCTCGCTGGCGCGGATATCCCTGATCCGTTCGAGCAGCTCATCGAAGTAATCGGTACCGAGATTTTTCCCTTCCCTGAGCCGCTGGTCGTCCATGACAAAGCCTTTGACCAACAGCTCCTGAAGTTGGCTTGTGGCCCAGCGACGGAACTGGACGCCCCGTTGCGAACGAACCCGATACCCCACGGACAAGATTGCTTCCAGACGGTAATGGTCCACCAACCTGGAAACCTGCCGATTTCCCTCGGTTTGAACTATCCGGAATTTCCGGATAGTTGCCTCAGAGGAGAGCTCTCCGTCGTCGTAAATTGTTACCAAATGCTCATTTACAGTTTTCACGGAAACGTGGTAAAGCTCCGACAACTGCTTTTGGGTCAGCCAGACCGTGCCGTCGTATAAGCGCAGTTGAATGCGGTTCTGTCCGTCCTCGGTTCGGTAGAACAGGAGTTCTCCCGTGTCCTCGGGATCGTTTTCGGCAGGGATCAGGCCACTCATCAGGGATCCTCCGAATCGAAGAGGGAGGGCTGGGCTCCTAAAACCTTGCGAGCTTTCCGTTTGTTCGTTGGCAAATCGGCAAGAACCGGATCAACGGGGGTGCTCTCGGTTGTTCGAGTATCAGGCAGAGCCCTGATCTCGAGGCTGTAGTCGTCCTTCCCCCATTCGCATTTCTGCATGACCGCCTTGGGAATCTTCTTGACGGTAAGCTGGGCGAAGTCATCCAGCTTCTTCGTTCGGTAGGCTCCGCAACAGACAAGGAGCGAACGGTTAGGGCCGACCTCATCGTTCAGCTTTTGCAGTTGTTCACGACTGAGAGTCTGGGTCGTGACATAGATGTAGTCGCTTTCGGTCGAGTGACCGTGCATCCAATAGAATTCATCGCTGGGTGCGTAGTGGAAGCCTTCCAGCTTGCACACCGCTTCGGCCAGCATGGCGGGGTTGTATTCCTTGCTTATGACCCAGTTGCCGAAGGCGTCTTCTTTGAGAAGGGATGGAGCTAGTGAGTAGTAGCGAAACCCGCCACCACCTTTCCAGTTACACGCTTCGGTGACACCACCGGGATCAGTCCCGTCGATGACCTTCTTGAGTCGTGGAATGATGTGCGTGTGACAGTGTTCACCAAGTTCCACCATGATCCATCGTCTGCCCATCTTATGTGCAACTGCACCAGTGGTTCCTGAGCCTGCGAAAGAGTCGAGAACAAGGTCGCCGGGATTGGTTGCAAGCATTAGAATTCGGAAGACAAGACGCTCCGGCTTCGGAGTAGAGAACGGATTATCCGGATTCAATGCGAGCACCTCCCGGCGGGCATCTTGATTATGCCCAACCTCGCTGTAGGACCAAACTGTCCCACATTTTCGCCCGCCTTGTCGCAACTCTGTAATGAACTTTTTCAAACGTGGTGTACTGTTTGCACCGTTTTTACCCCACCAGATCCTATTTTCCGCTAGGTTCTTTTGGGTTGCAGCTTCATCAAAAGCCCACACACGAGTGCGTTTCGGCCAGATTCTCTCTCCAGTGTTTGGATTTACGATTGGATAGTAAAGATTTGGCCGCTCATCCGCATTCTTTGCACATGTGTAGTTGTCGGACATCCATGGGCCACGGGGATCATTGTCCTGATTTTTGTATAGATCGTCTTGCTCGGCAGTTCTGGGCAACGGCACTGGCCTCCATTGTGACTTATTCTTGGCATACACCAGAATGTGATCGTGATCATCACTAAGCCAAGTGGCGTCGTTTGCCGGAGCATACTTCTTCTGCCATATGACGTTCGCTACAAAATTACCCCGACCAAAGACCTCGTCACACAACACTTTCAAATAATGAGCCTCGTTGTCATCTATGCTTATCCAAATACTACCATCAGAACTAAGTAACCTATGCAGCACCTCCGTCCGATCCCGAACAAGGCGAAGCCACAACGAATGCTCCACCCCATCGTCGTAATGCTCAAAGGCTGACCCAGTGTTGTATGGCGGGTCAATGTAGATGCACTTGACCTTACCCGTGAACTCCTGCTCCAACGCTTTCAACGCCAACAGGTTGTCCCCGAAGATCAATCGGTTGTCGAAGATGTCATTCTCGCTGACTCGATGCGGAGCGTGATACGACTTCGCTGGATCTTCCAGCAAAATGCGTGGCTCAAGGCGTGGACGGTTTTCCTTACCGATCCACGTCAGTTCCAGTTTCTGTTTTCCTGCCATTACGATGGATTCCCGCTAGATTCAGACTTCTCGGTTATGTCAGTTACCCTCACAGGGGTACAACATGAAAGCTCGCTCTTGCTATTCGCCACACAGACGTCGCAAAGCCGAAGTGGTAAAGACCGGAATGCTGATTCATTCGAGTTCCCCCATCGAGAAGAGCGACGGAGTGCTTTCAACTAATTTGCGAGCTTTCCGTTTGTTCTTCGGCAAATCTGCAAGGATTGGATCAACCGGGGTGCTCTCGGTCGGTCGAGGATCAGGAAGAGCCTTGATCTCGAGGCTGTAGTCATCCTTGCCCCATTCGCACTTCTGCATGACCGCCTTGGGGATTTTCTTGACGGTTAGTTGCGGGAAGTCATCAAGCTTTTTGGTTCGGTAGGCTCCACAACAAACAAGGAGCGAACGGCTAGGGCCGACCTCATCGTTGAGCTTTTGTAATTGCTCTCGACTGAGAGTCTGAGTCGTGACATAGATATAGTCGGTCTCGGTAGAGTGACCGTGCATCCAGTAAGATTCATCGCTGGGGGCGTAATGGAATCCTTCCAGCTTGCACACCGCTTCGGCCAGCATGGCGGGGTTATATTCCTTGCTGATAACCCAATTTCCGAAAGCGTCCTCTTGAAGCAGCGAGGGGGCAAGGGAGTAGTAACGAAAACCCCCGCCTCCTTTCCAGTTACACGATTCGGTTACTCCACCGGGATCAGTGCCATCAATTACCTTCTTGAGACGCGGAATGATATGCGTATGGCAGTGTTCACCAAGTTCCACCATGATCCAGCGGCGGCCCATCTTGTGAGCTACGGCACCAGCCGTCCCTGACCCAGCAAAGCTGTCTAATATCCATTCACCGGGATTCGTAGCGATGGTAAATATTCGCTCCAAAAGTCGCTCCGGCTTGGGAGTAGGAAATATGTCGTCGCTATTAATCGCCTTAGCTTCTTTCTTTGCTGCTTCGTTATCTCCTACCTCATCTCGCAGCCAAATTGCTCTCGCAACAACTCCATCTTGTACCTCGCTCAAAAATCGCTTTAAGCTTGGTTTAGCATCGCCTTTTGGACCAAACCACAAGCGGTTATCCTTTCGAAGCCGTTCGATCTCCTCTGGCGGTCGACTCCAACTCCTGCCCGCAGCGGGCACCACTGCTTTTCCCGAGGGGGTTAATATTTCATAGAAGTCTCTCTCGCGATATTCAGCACGTGTTAAGTCACTGGGTTTCCATAGGCCACGTGGATCATTATCTGGATTCTTGTATGCTTGGTCTTGCTTCTCTGATCGAGGCAAGAGATTCCATTGCCACTTAGAAGCATCTTTTGCCCAGAGCAAAATATGATCGAAATCGGATGACAAGCCTTTTTGATTATTACCGGGTGAGTATTTTTTCTGCCAAGCGATGTTGCCAATGAAGTTGCCTCTTCCAAAGATTTCATCTGCAGACACTTTTAAGTAGTGAGCTTCATTGTCATCAAGCATCACAAACATACAACCCGAATCGCCGAGCAGGCGATGTGCAAGTTCGATCCGATCTCGCATCAATTGAAGCCACAACGAATGTTCAACACCATCGTCGTAGTGGGTAAACGCAGAGCCAGTATTGTACGGGGGATCAATACATACACACTTGACTTTACCCGTGAACTCCTGCTCCAACGCCTTCAACGCCAACAAGTTGTCGCCGAAGATCAATCGGTTGTCGAAGATGTCGTTTTCGCTGACACGATGCGGAGCGTGATACGACTTTGCTGGATCTTCCAGCAAAATGCGTGGCTCAAGACGAGGACGGTTTTCCTTGCCGATCCACGTCAGTTCCAGTTTCTGTTTCCCTGCCATGCCGTTCTCCTGCTATTTCCAAACCGGATGGGCCATCCAGTTGTTCGTGAGTCCCATGCGCCTCAATGGATTCGGTGCCGCTGGTGGATGAGCGATGTGTTGCCCGACCCGCTGCTTCCACTGGGCTGTAAATGCGTGTGCTGCCGGGATGTGCGACAGCAATTTGTGCAAGACCAGAAGTGTTTCGAAAAGGTGCTGGTCACTCGGGAGCATCGGCGGTTGCCAATTTGCGATCGGCAGAAGCTGTGGCCGGATCGCCCAAACTCGATCCCACAGCCGTGAGTGGTGTGCACACAGATTGCGGACGTAGACACAATGGTGCATCCAGCTTTTCAGAAAGCTCGCCTGGATCCCGTACCGCTGGGCGACGACACGCTGGTCTTGTCGCAACATGCCTTTGTACATCTGCGATAACGTACCGAACGACATCACCTCGGTCAGCAGGTCTCTGAGGGTGAGGTCGAAGTGGTAAGCAGCGACAACGTCGTCAAACGTCGTCCCACCGTTGAAGTTGTGCCGTTCGTTTTCAAAGGCAAGGCAGTAGCCGCTGAGGCGGTAGTAGTTCAGATGGGAAAGAAACTGCTCGGCGGCTTGTGGATCGTGAACTGCAAGGCCACGTTGCTGGAGCAACTGAACTTGATCCGAGTAGGACAGCCACAGCTTGGAAAACGAGCTTTTCGAGATACCGCTCACGCTGGCTCCTCAATCAGAAAATTGGGAGGAGCGAAAAAAAAGACTCGCCCTTGATGTGCGTCACCGACAAGCGGGAGGGGCACGGCGAGTGTGTTGACTGCGTTAAAACCCATCCAGGATGCACGTCACCGACAAGCGGGAGAGGTGGGACGGGTGTGATGCAAGAAGTATCGGTCAGGAACCGGGAAAAATCAAGGGTGATTGACTTCGGCAGCGAAAATCCCCGGCCACGATGGCTGAAAAGTGCTTGGCAGACCGTATTTACGAAGCTACGGCCCGTTTCGTTAGTCAGCTTCGATACGAGGTTGCTGTAACCGGACAATCGACGATTTTCCCAACGAAAAGTCAGAAACGGCATCATTTTGTGGCTCCCTTCAGCGTCCAGCGAACCGTGAAGAGTGGTGTCACACTCTGCCGCTGGCTAAGCTGGCCCTCGATCTTCCCTATCAGTTCATCACGGCGACTGTCGATTTCGTCCTGAGCCTCATAGAGCCGTTTGCGTTTCTCTTTCCGGTTGTTTTCCAGCGTCTTGATCATTTTCTGAGCTTCCAGCTTTTCGGCAAGCGACGATGCCAAGGCTGCAGCCTTTCTTGCTTCCCGAATTTCCTTGTCCAGTTCCCTGATCTCTCGTTCCAAACCCTGCTTGAGATCGTCCGACCAGTGATCCAGTTTCAGCACCTCCTCATCGAAGTGCTTCATGTTACGCTGTTCTACCTCACGGACACGTTTGGTCATCTCTCGGTTGTGTACCGCAGACATGTCCGGTGAAAAGCCCTCCACCGAAGCGGAAACAGCAGCGGGCAGCAGGAGCAATTTGCTGCAAAGCTCGGAATCCAATTCCAGTCCTTGGTCTGTTTTCCCTGCAAGCAGCAGGAACTCCTCAACGTCCAGTGACTGGATCGAAAGTTTTGATAATTGCAGCCAGCCAGACCGGCCAATCAAAGGCTCCAGCAGACGGATCACCGATCCATAGGCGGCGTAGTCGAAAGTCAGACTGGCCGTCGCAAGATTCCGGGCCAAAGACGACTCGATGAGAGCAGTCGCTAACGGATGCCCCTGACGGTAGAAGGTGTCGCCGTGCTCATTCGCCTTCTTCCAATCAAAGTGGTAGTAGCCCTGCGGTGCAGCCGTACCCCGATACTGAAACCGCGGTTCTGAAACGTCGAAGACTGCTTCACCATTGAGTTCCGTGCGAGTCAGATTAAGTAGCCATCGCTCACGATCAGAAAGACTTTCAAGGGTCCGGTCACGGTGAACCCGAAGTCGAGTCGTTACCTCTTCGTCGAAGTTCTCTAAAAGAACCTGCCGAGTGTCCTCAAGTCGGGTCTGTATCTCACCATCCAGTTCAGACTGCAATTGATCGAATGCAACAGCAATTTGCTCGGGTGTACGACAGGTCTGATAGACCGCAGCAATTCGGCGTTCGATATCGACGCCAGACTCCAGGGCACCCAGCACCTGGTCACTGGCACCAAAGACGCCATCGAACAAATTAAATTTCTCGCTCAGAAGCTCAAATACTCGCTCGTCCGCCTGATTGCGGCGATTCAGAAAGTTCACCACAACAACATCATGCTCTTGTCCATAGCGATGACATCGACCAATACGCTGTTCGATTCTTTGAGGGTTCCACGGCAGGTCAAAGTTGACCACCAGTGAGCAGAACTGAAGGTTGACGCCTTCGGCAGCAGCTTCGGTAGCGATCAGGATCGATGCCCGATCTCTGAACTCTTCAACGATGGCGGCCTTGATATCCACTGGCCTTGAGCCACTCACGCATTCCTGACCAGCATGCCGCTTGAGCCAACCTTCATAGTACTGCCGAGATACGGGATCGGTGTTCGAACCATTCATCAGGACAAGTTGTCCAGCGTAGCCGTTGGCGGCGAGAAGCTCGAAAAGGTACGTTTGCGTGCGGCGGGACTCGGTAAAGATCACGGCCTTCCGCTTTGCACCCAGCTGCTCGGCACGAGCCAAGGCCGTCTGCAGTGCAGGAAGCAGGGCCTGTCCCTTGGCATTCACGGTGATTCGACTGGCAAGCTCGGTGAAGCCTACCAGCTCCTCGATCTCCTGCTCAATCTTCCTGGGGTCAATAATTTCCCCATCTGGTGCGTAACGCTCATCGTCCAATGCGTAATCGGCTGGCGATGGTCCGCTGTTGTCGGGATCTTCCTTTGGATCATTGGAGGCTGCATCCGAGGAATTATCGACGGCATCCCAATCGTCCTGCAATTCGCACAGCGATTCGAAGTCGGATTCGTCAATCAGCAATGACTCTTCATCTTCCTCAGCTACCACTGCCGCCTTGACCGGTTTGGACTGCTGCTGAGCCGTCCGCTGCATCGCTCTGAGGCGGGAGACCAGCCCCTGAAGAGTTCCTGCAATTGCAAACGTGGAGGACGCCAGCAGCTTGCGTAACACGAGTGTGATGAGGTGCCGCTGGCTGGCTGGCAGCGAGACTAGGGATTCTCTTTGCAGGAAGGCTGATACGCTCTCGTAGAGATGATGCTCGTCGTCACTGGGGGTAAAGTCCTGAGTGATCGGGATGCGACGAGTATAAGAAACATACTCCAGCACCTGTTTTCGCAGGGTGCGAATACAGACGGGAGCCAAGCGGCTGCGAAGCTGGTGATTTCGGTCGGTTTCGCTGCCAGCTTTGACAAACTGGTCTCGGAAAGAGGCTGCATCACCGAAGACATGCTCATCGATGATACTGACCAGACCATATAACTCCATCAGCGAGTTTTGCAGAGGCGTGGCTGTGAGTAACAGCTTGTGGGAAGAACCGATGGACTGAGTGATTGCACGAGCCATACTGGCCTGCGGTCGATAGACATTACGCAAGCGGTGAGCTTCGTCGATCACCACCAGGTCCCACGGGACTTCATGGACACTGGAGGCTTTGGAGGCGACGAAGTGGTAGGAGCAGATGACGATTGCGTCATCCTGCATGAAGGGATTACCGTTTCCTGCATTTCTCAGTTGGTTGAACCTGGAACCATCCAGAACGACCGAGGGCAAGTAGAACTTTTCGTCCAGTTCCTGTTGCCATTGCTTGCGGAGGGTGGCTGGGACGATGAGCAGAATGCGGCGTTTCCGTTCCGCCCATCTTTGAGACAAGACGATGCCCGCTTCGATGGTTTTGCCCAGCCCCACCTCATCAGCAAGAATCGCACCCCTGGACAGGGGTGATCGCAATGCGAACAGGGCTGCATCCACTTGATGTGGATTCAGGTCGACCCGAGCGTTCGAAATCGAGCGGGTGAGGTTTTCGATGCTGCCACCTGCCCCCTTGAGGGTAAGTAGGTGTGCCCAATATTGACTGTGATAGGAAGTCATTGCCGACGTGCGTGCCTCGGATTATTGACCACACTGTACCAGTACATTACAGTAAAGTGAGGTTTCGAGCAATCAAAGCACAGGCGATCAGATGAGATTCGGCGACCGAGTTCGTGAACTGCGAAGACTTCAAGGTTTGACCCAGCAAAAGCTCGCAGAGCGGCTGGATGTCAGTCTGTCGTATGTCTCCAAAGTCGAGACTTCCCGGCTCAATGCCGGAGAGTACCCCAGCGAGAGCTTCGTGTTTCGTCTTGCTGAAGCTCTCGATGCTGATGCCGACGAATTGCTGCTTCTGAGCAACCGTGTTCCTCAATCCATCTTGAAACGGATTCAGCAACGTCCTGAAGCTTTCCGAGCATTCGCTGAACTGGATGATGACTCAATGGATCAGTTACTTGGCAAGATGTGTTCTTCCGGCAACTTCTTGGCGGCACGTTGAAGTGACTGGTTTTTTCAAAATGCAAAGATCCGTGTTTTTGGAGCTGGATCTATGGACGTTTTGTCTCGTCACTATCATCAGTTAGCGGGCTTGAAGTCGGACTGGGCAATCTCGCAGGTGCAGTTGGATGTGCAGAGCCAGACGCTGACGTTGTCTCTGGAGTTCGTTGGCACTCGTGTGGTGTGCCCGGAATGTGGGGCTGAGTGTTCCATGAAGGATCATGCAGCCGAGCGAAGGTGGCGTCACCTGGATGCGATGCAATTTCAGACGACGCTGACCGCCCGGGTTCCTCGCTGCTCATGCGACCGGTGTGGCGTCAAAACAATCTCAGTTCCGTGGGCGGACAAACACAGTCGCTTCACTCTCCTGTTCCAGGCCTTCGCCATCGATGTGCTCCCTGCGGCTCAGAGTATTCAGGCAGCAGCAGTTCTGCTTCGTATCGTCCCGAATGCCCGAATCGTGCATGACCGCTTTCACATCGCAAAGACTCTGAACGCAGCCGTTGACAAAGTCCGCCGCATTGAACATCTCCTGCTGTCCAATCCGGAAAATCTGAGTGAAGAGAAGAATCAAAAGCTCGCCGCACTTTGACGAAGCAAGCTGGCGACTGGCCGGGCATTGAGTCTGAAGGAGTTGTTCCGTTTCCTCTGGCAGGAGACCGACGCGGTTGGTGGCTGAGCATTCTTTGCATCATGGTACGCGTGGTCGATTCGCAGCCGGCTGGATCCCGTCAGGAAGGTCGGGCGGATGCTGAAGACCCGCCTCGACAGAATCCTGACGTGGTTTGCTTCGCCAACCAGTAATGCAGTCGCCGAGGGATTCAACAGCCGGATTCAATCCATCAAGTCTGCAGCACGAGGCTTCCGGCTCTTTGAACATTATCGAATCCGGAATCTCTTTTACTGCGAAAAACTCAGCCTGAAACGCAATGGACATTAGCCACGAAACTCTCAGAAGAACCTTCCTGTCTGAAGCCAAGGCAGAACACCTCGATCCTTACTCTCTGCTGCTAGGGGATATTGTAATGACACGCAAAGGGACGATTGGAAACTGCTCGGTTTATCCATCCGATTTCCCGACGGGACTCATGCACTCCGATCTGCTTCGATTGCGGGTAAATTGCAAATAGGTTCTGCCGGAGTTTCTGAGTTACCAGCTTTCAATTAGTCCCGATGTACGATACAAACTGGAACGCATCAGTACCGGAGCGATCATGGCGGGAGTCAATGTGACCAAGCTAAAGGGATTGATTGTTCTTGTCCCTCCACTTCCTGAGCAAAACAAGTTCATGAAGGCTGCGCACTTGATTTGCTCAACAGCGAAAGCGGCGTGCAGATGGGTTGAGGGATTCAAACGCTTTGTTTGACTCACTGACTCAACGGGCCTTCCGTGGCGAACTTACCAGCGAAAGAGCCAAATAACAAATGTACGTTTCCAAGGAAATGACAGACGACCAGCCGTTGATGCGATACCTGACACATGACAAATTCTCTCGTTTGCTAAACCCAACGCCAGCGGTAGATGTGTGGCACTTCCTTCATCCTCCTCCCAGGGGAACGGTTATTTGGAAGGCACCGACGCCTATTGAGTACGGGGCGCTATGGATGGCTCTGCCGAATACTTTCACCGACAGGGCTGAGGGTATGTTTCCAGCCCTCAACGCCAGTGATGAATCTTTCTGCGAAGAAGCCGCTCGTCATTTTGGGTGGTCACCAGAAGAGGCCACCAATCGCAAGGAGCAGTTCCTTGCCAAGAATCCCGCAGGAATCCGAGAAGGCATCCGTGCAAGAACGCAACTTTGCGGCGTGAGTTGCTGGTATCAGTACTCGCAAGAGTCCGACCGGATGTGGGAGGAATACGTTTCTGATGGATGCGGCGTCATCGTAAAAACATCGCTGAAGCAGTTTGACGAAGCCCTGGGCTTGACAACCCCGCAGTACAACAAGTTCGCACGCCCGATGTTCTCCACAATCAATTATGTGGACCGGGAGAACTTCTTTCTGGCGAACGATGGATATTTCCACCTTCTCTCAATCAAGGGCGAAGATTTCAAGCACGAACGAGAAGTGCGTTTGATCGCCAAATCTCCTGACCTCGTCCGTACCACAGCCAACCACGCCAGCCCATCACTCGAAGTGATCACTGCACTTGCAGGCTCGGCGGGAAGGGGATTCAACGTGTTGATCGACCTGAAACGCCTTGTCACCGAGATTCGAGTCCATCCCAAATCGAACCCGGATTACATCGCTTTGATTCAAAAAGAAGTTGAGAAAAAGGGCCTCTCGGCGGAGATCGTCAAACCGTCTGAATTGGCGGCAAAGTAATGGAATCCAGAGAGAATGTGACGAGCCATGATCGAAAGTGAAAATGACACCAAGAGACTCGAATCGGCAATTGACCAGATCATCGCCTCGAACGAGCGCATCCAAAGATTCTGGACAATGGAAGCGTCGGGCTGGTCGCCCACGGCGACTGCGGAGTTGCTGGAGAACTCCCGCATGGACCGCCTCGTGTCTCTTTCGCACAGTCTCCGGCTCTGGACTCATCCATGCGCCGACGAAGATCGGGAAGGCCGACTGATCCTGGCCTGGGCCAATCTCGGCATTCTCGTTGAAGGCACGATGACTTGGTTCTTGTGCGTCTTCGAGAGCGATTACGCCAATCAGCCAATGAAGACGAGAACCGGATGCAACCTGCGACCCAACCGTCTACGTTTTGAGGAAATGTGCCGCTTCTTCAGCGAGCATGTTTGGATCGACTCCCAACGTGCGGAGTGGGATGACTGGCTTGCGAACGTTCGCAGCTTCCGAAACGCCGTCCACGCCTTCAACCACAGGGACATCGGCAATTGGAAAGATTGGCAGGACGCCGTGGTGCGTTACCACGAGTTCATCGGCGAATTGGACGGACGAGTGCCGTACCCAGACGCAAGGGACTATTACGCCTGAGAGAGAAATCAAAAGATTTGTCTCGGGATTTTATAAGGAAGACTGCTCCAAAAGCGCAGCGGATACCATGCTCAACGCCATTGCAAAACCGTTGTTGGTGTTAACCTCGATGTCGCCGGTTCTGATCGCCTATGGGATCAACGCACTGGCCGACGAAAAAGGGCCGTGGGAATACATGCCCTGGTTTGTTGCCGCCATCAGCATGGTCTGCCTCTGTCTTCTGATCTTGCATTTCTCCAGGACACAGATTGAGAAGCAACATATCAAAGTGAAGTCGATCAAGAGCAGTGACAAGGAAGTGATGACTTTCCTGCTGGCCTATCTACTTCCATTGATCCCAGCCAAAACCATTGGCACGAGCGGTCACGTCCTGACCATCTTGTTCGTCTTCAGCATGTTCTTTCTGGCGATCTACTACAGCAATACCTTCGACTTCAACCCGTTGCTCGGTCTTTGCGGCTACCATTTTTACGAAGTGCAGTCTGAAGATGGAATGACTTTTCTTCTGATTACCCGCAAACATCTGTTGAAGCCAGAACAGGTGGCCGAAGTTGTTCAGTTGTTTCCGTACACGTTTCTAAACGTGGGGAGTAATGTCTGATGTCCGCTGACTCATTTTTTCACTTCTTCGCAATTACGCAGGCTTCGGGAAAGGATCATAAGGTCATGCGCATCCGCACGACCCAAAGCCTTCAAGCCGATCTGACGAAGTTGTTTGAGCAGCAGGCCGAGGACTTTTTAGGCCGGGATGCGGAGGAAATCGCATTCGATGGGGGCTACAAGGTCGATGACCACGAAATCTTCGTAATCGAGAGCTTCCCTCTCGGAGACAATCTGGCATCGGCACCGAAAACCCCGAATCAGTACGAGGACATCGTTCTGGATTCGGCGACAACACCCACGATCAAGTCGATTCTAGCTGCATCCTATGACCGCAAAGACAACAAGCCCACGTTGTACTTCCAGGCATTCAGCCGTTCACAACTCCTTGTGAAAAGCCGCCTCACGATCCTGCATTCATCTGCGACGTTTCACAGGCTTCAAGAAGAGGGCCTGACGCTGGGAACGAGTCTGGCAGCTATTTTCCGGGACGGGAAGCTCTACTTCCGTTCGTTCGCACTCATCAACCGCTTTCTTGATGTGAAGGAATACTTCAAGGAGGCAACGGACGAAGAGATTCTGGAGGTCGTCGGCCATTCCGTGTTGCTCGCCGAGGACACCGGCAAGCTGACAACTGTGGCCGACTCGTGGATGCGCAAGCGGTTTGCAGCGCTTCAGTCATCGCGCATTCTTGACCAGATCACTGCACGAAAAACAGCGAACAAGGCAGAGAAATACGGTGTGGCGATCCAGGTCAAGAAGAAAGACGGCAGGGACGCCATCGTTTTCCCTTCCGATAAAAAGAAAGCCAAGCAACTGCTGACGTTTCTGAATGAAGGCTTTTACCAGGGCGAATTGACGGATCGCCTCTACCAGACGAACTCGCAGAGAATAATACGGTCAAAATGAAGGTAGACAATTCTGGTCGATCAAGTGAGCGAACTTATGGACGGTTGGCTGACATCCGAGCAAGTTGAAGATATCCAATAGGCAGTTCACAGGAGCCGTGCAGTCGGTAACTTCGTTAACGGACTGCGCTACGCCACGCTTCCTGCTCTGCTCGAAGAGTGTGACCGCACTTCCGTGCGGCAGATTCTGCAGCACGGAAGTGCGGTCACACTTTCAGCAGATTTTGTCACTCGTTAAAAAAGAGGCCCCGAAGCTGCGACCTCTTTTCGAAGCCGGTAGTGGAACTGTCCAGGAAAAACAGATAGCTTACCTTCGCGACATTATCGACCAACTTACCACGATCTTCGGAAGTGAACCGATGGAGAACGATCTGCTTTCCTTCATACAGGCCATCCGCTCAAAGATGCTGGAGTCGGACGCTCTGCGGGGCCAGGCCGAAGCCAACACCAGAGAACAGTTCGCCAGTTCCCCGGACCATGTCCAGTAACTGCAGAACGCCGACATCGAAAGCTCGGATGCCTTCACTGGGCTCAGCACGAAACTCCTGAACTCCAGCGATGCTCTGAAGGGTTTCCTGGCGCTCCAGATGAGCACTGGGAAGCTATGGGAAATGTTGCGGAGGATGGATGGTGGGGGCACGGCAGCGATGCATGTATAACAGAACCAAACGAGGACGAATACACGGAAATCAGACGAAGGCTCTATGTGAACCGAATCAATTAAAAATTGAATGAATTGGAGAGACGAATGCGCATCTATGTACTGATCATTCTTGCAGCAAACATTTTCCTTCTTCCGGAAGCCATGTCCGGCATCATCACGGTTGATGCCGTGGACAACATCTATGGTGCCGGGCATTTGGTTGCTCCAGCGCCAAGTGGTGAAGGCGGGGGGACACTTCCGCCAGTCTTCTCGTTTGCTGCGGCAAGCGGACAGTACATCACCTTTCCATCTGTTACGGGATACGTGACGTATTTTGGTGATCCAAATGCCCACAGTTTCCCGGACGGCAATCCGTTTAACGTTGTTCGTGATGTTTCATCATTCGGTGGAATCGCCGGCATCATCACTCCAACGCGGCTACCACTAGTTGGTGTCTTCTTGACCGATCTTGAACCAGTAGATCCAGCGCCTGCACGTCTTGACTTCACTGGCTCGGGGCTCGGTACGTCGTTTCTCTCACTATCGCCTTCCATCGGACAGGTGTTCTTCATTGGCGATGGCCTCACCGGTACTGGTACCGGCACAGTACAGCAGTTTCTTGTGCCAGTAACGGCGACGCGCCTGTTCCTCGGGTTCGCCGACTCGCACGGCGATCCGGGGGAAGGGGCTGGTTCGTACTTCAATAACGCCGGAGCACTCACTGTCAATGTTCAGCTCGCCTCTGTTCCAGAGCCGGCAACATTAACATTAACCCTTGGAGCTATCGCCAGTTCGCTGTTCCTCTGTCGCTTTCAAAGGAGTCTCTTCACAAAAATCTGTGGGTGACTTGTGGGTCGGCAGCGTCCCAAGTGTATGCAGGAGTGCGACTTCCGCCACATTGTACGACTTGAATCCGTAGGCTTTTTTCATCGTCAA
>Ga0255093_1000487_pt1 | contig 17853 bp, 12 predicted proteins | sample Colum_Law_RepA_8_2_FD_188437 | JGI IMG/M metagenome (GOLD analysis project Ga0255093, IMG submission 188437) | Freshwater microbial communities from Columbia River, Oregon, United States - Colum_Law_RepA_8d | ecosystem: Environmental > Aquatic > Freshwater > River | place: USA: Oregon...
CCCCCTTGGGAGGGCGAGGCTCCTGCCGAGCCGGATGTCAGTGATCAGTGATCAGTGTTCAGTAATCGCAAAGTCCCGTCCCCAAAGACCCAACACCAACGCCGTCCCGAAGGGTGAAAACCCATGCGCCGGAAACCCCCTTCTTCGGGGTCGTTGCGGTTCTGCGTGGACCACTCTTCGTCAACTCCTGTGGCAATGCAATCGGCAGCTGCGCGCAGGATTTCGCGTTGATCCGTAAAAACGCACCCCGCAGGCCCACAACCGTCCGCTGCTGCCGACGATTCACCCACCGCGAAAATCTCTCTGTGGCCCTCGCGGATCCTGTTGTGGCTTGACCGCGGAGGGGGCTGTGGTTGGTCGGTGTATGGATTACTGTCGGCTCGGCTGCGTTCGGAACCAACTGCAGAGCCATCGCCAGATCCGTCGTGGCACCGATGGATGCAGTACCTGCTCAGTCCACGTCTTCCGCGATGCCGCAAAGTTATTCCACGCCAGATCTGCATACGGCTCAAACGTATTCCGTACCGTTCCGATCACACCCTGCCGGTGCACTTCCACCAGAGCCGCCGCATAGTGGCTGAAAATGTTGCGGTTGATGATGCGGCCGGCCACAAACAACCCCGCCAGTGTGCCTTCAGTCACACCCCGGATGGTTTCCACTGTCTGCATCGCCAGGGCCCCCGAAACACCCAGCAGCGAAATATTTTCGCTGGCCGCCAGTCCCTTCATGTCCAGCCATAATCGCCGAATTTCGGACTCCGGAATCAACTGTGTCGGATCGATTTCGTTGAGGGCGGCGCGAGTCTGAGTGATGCTGTCTTTGAGTTCCTGAATGGACAGCGGTGGCAGGTCGAAGGCCGATGCCGCGGTCCCGCTGGCCTTCCGCACCGATTCCAGCAGATCGTCCACTCGGTGAATCGTCGAACTGTTATCAATCAACCCCTTCTTCTGCAGCTCTGCCGCCAGTTCCTGCACATAAGTCCCGGTGCCGTAAGCGGCATCGCTGACAATCGCCAGAATCCACAGCGGTGAGATGTGCAGAGTCGTCAGGCCGGTAATGTCAATGAAATTCGCGATGGCTTTCTTCGCCACAAACCGCCCCGGATCGGTCTCCGTTCCCGGCACGGTCGCAACCGGAGTCGCCGGGGACGCAACTTTCAGACCATCAGCCTGCTCATCCGGCACCTCCGCCACCGACTGCAGCAGAAAATTCAGCGAATTGCGGATCGCCACCTGATAGCTTTTGGAATTCTGGAACGCCTGCGGAATCACAAACTCCGCGATCTCGCGAGCCGTTCCGGCAGTCAGTCCGACCGCACTTCGCAACAGCCGTTCCGGCAGCGAAATTCCATACAACACTCCATCAATCAGTTGATCTACCGTCAGTTTCTCCGTCATCGCTGTTTGCCTTGATCTGAGTTCACCATCAACTGCCTGCCCACTCGGCAGCCACCGGATTATGGCTTTCAGGCCCGAAAAAAACACGCGGACCTGCGGTCCGCAAACCCAGCGCGAACCCCGCAGGCTTCACAAAATCCCCGAAATGTGAAAAACGCCCTTTCTGCGGCCGAGGACGATCGTCGTGACAAAATGCAGATTCTAGACTACTGCGGTAGCGTGCGCAGAATTTGCCTTTCGGGGAAGTTTTCCCAAAAGGGCAAAGATTCTGCCGTTTGTCGAATGTGATGCGGCTGACGGAATTCAGCGATCCGGAAAGATTCGGCGACGATAACGCAGGAAAGCATCAGGCCGATCAGGCCAATTCGTGCTGTAATAAGGAGATTTCAGTGGGCAGCACGCAGCCGTCCGGGCTTTGGGGAAAACGCAGTACAGCTCTGCAGGTACTTTTTGCTGTGGTCGCGGTCGTCACCGTCTGTGCCGGGTCACAGTGGTTATCCGCGCGGTCGGATGAAACGGATGCAGCGTCGCAGGCGATCCTGCCGCGTCCTCGTGATATGGCCGCTGAAACTCTGGACGCTGCCAGTCCTGAACTGGCAGCCCGCATCGAAATGCTCTGGAATTCTCAGGCCTCCGGTGACGAGCGTCGCAGGGCCCTGACTGAACTGCAGGCACTGGTGCCCGCCATCCCCACTGATGGCCCGCATGCGTCACTGCGGCAGCGACTGCTCCGCCGACTGGCACTGCTGTCAGCCACATTCGATGCCGCTGCCGTCTCCAGCCTGCAGGCTCCCGGCACGGATTACACAGCACAACTGCAATCTGCCGCCGCACAGCTTGCGGCAGTGCTGAGCACCACCCCCAATGGACGTCTGTGGATCGAGTACCTGGCCCTCAACGGACTGACTCAGCCCATCGACGATGGCACCAGCGAACGCATCTCGGCCTTCATGACTCGTGTTTCCGCCATCGATCAGATGTCCCCTGAACAGCAGGGCTTTCTGCTCAGCAGTGAAGTTCAGGATCTGAAAGCTTCTGCCGAATCGGCCGTGGCGTACCGCCAGACCTTCGCCTCCGACGACGAAGCTCGACAGGCGCTGACCCGGCAGATCGACCATTTGCTGCGCGGCCTGCTGCAGAATGAAGCGAACCCCAGCATTGCCGCGGCTGATCGAGCCCGCCATGCGTGGCGTTCCATCCGAGCCCGCTTTCCCGCCGCTGCTGATGTGCTCCGCCCCGGACTCAACGAACACTACCTCAACAACAATCTGCACGTCACACTCTCTGAAACACTGATCGCACGACTGATTTCAAATTCACGCACCGAAAGCGGGCGAGTCGCAGATACGATTCTGGGAGCGTGGGTGACCGGCACCCAGACCACCAGTGCTCAGATCTCCGTCGATGTCATTCCCTCCAGCAGCACAGCCTCCTTTGCGCTCAGACTGAACGGAAACACCAAGTCCAGCACCGTCGCTCAGAAATCTCCGGCAACCGTCTGGACCAGTGGTGACCACTATTTCAAGGTGGAGAAAACGGTGGTTTTCGACGGTTCAACTGTGGCGCTTTCCGCCAGCAGTTTTGATGTTGATACCAACAATCGCACCACCGGATTCCGCACTCGCTATGACGACATGCCCCTGTTCGGCGGCCTGGCACGAAACATGGCTCAGCAGAAGATCGCGGACAGTAAACCCCAGTCGGATGCGGAAACTGCCCGCCGGCTGCGTCGGGATATTGTGCCGAAATTTGATGAAGAAACCGGAAATCGCTTCGGCACACTCAACGCTGATCTGCAGAAAACTCTGACGGCCCTGAAGGCCAGAAATGCCGGACCTGACAACATCAGCGCCCGCTCCAGTGGCTCACACATCGCAGTCAGCAGCCGCAGCATCGGATCCGGCAGACTGGGTGGTTCCACACAACCGGTCCTGCCACTGCCGGACGAGGGTGGCGCTGTTCAGGTGCACGAAAGTGTGCTCAACAATACACTCGATGCCCTCCGACTGCACGGTCGCATTGTCCCGGACGATCAACTGACCGCGGAGCTGGAAAAGGCCCTGTCAGACCTGCTGCAGCGGGAAGTCAAACTGAGCAAGCCGGCTGACCCGGCAGTGGTTCAGACAGCACCCTCGACTGAGGCTCAGGCTGCCGCGCCGGCCGAAGGCACCGCGGCTGACGAACCGGAAAAGTCCACATCTTTCATCTTCAGCAAGGCTGATCCACTGCGGGTCCGCTTTGACAATGGTGAACTGACCCTGCTGATCCAGGCTGGTATTCGCCAGGAAGGCCGGGAAGATCTGCCCGTGCACACCATTGTGGTGCCCATCGCCATCAGCCTTGCCGACAGCAAAATCGTGATGACGCCACGTCCTGTACGTGTTCTGTCCGCACCGATCACCGTGGCCAACCAGCTGCGGAAAGTGATCAGCCGACGCATTAAGGCACGCGAGTCCGATGCTGTTATGCAACTGCAGTCGGGTACGGACAAGGAACTGTCCGTCACGATCACGCGCATCGAACTGAACGACGGATGGCTCACCACGGAATTCCGATAGACCCCAACTGCCCGTCACATCCACCGAAAATCGAAATCCACCGATTGCCGACCTGTTTGGGTCTATGACTTTTCCGGAATGCTGCGGTAAAATCGCGGCATGGCCGGTACCCGACGAATCTGCATTCCGCAACTTTCCGCACTGCTGCTCTGCTGCTGCACCGTGCTGCTGACTCAGCATGCAGCGACCGCCGCACCGCAGGATTCCGCCGCAGCCACACCCGGCGACGATTGGCGCAATGGGTACCGCGGATTTCGGATGCTGCTGGAAGAGCAGGGTGTGCAGGCCGAAAACGATGCGGAACAGGTACTGCGATTTCCTCGCCAGTCTGTCATCCTCGTGCTTGGGCAGCTCAGCGACTTTCCAGCCCGGGACTGGCTCCGCCTCCGCCGTTTCGTGGCTCAGGGCGGAGCATTGCTGGTGGCTGGCGAAGAATCATTTCGACTGCCCGGTGTCACCACGTTCATGGCTGGTCCGGCCGAATCCATCGATGCCCGCGAATTCTACCTGCAGCACAGCGACGTACTGGCATTGCCCTGCGAATCCGGAACTCCACTTACCAGCGACCTGCGCACAATCGTGGTGAATCGCACCGCGTGGATGACGGCTTCCGAGGATGAATCGCTCACGTGGACGACCATCGCCCGTCTGTCCAAAGCCACAATTCCTTCCGCCGCCGCCGGACAGCCCGTGCTCATGCTGGGCATGGATCCTCAGAACAACGCAGGTGTGATGATTCTGTGTGCCGACGGCAGTCTGTTTGCTGACGGTATGCTCTGGCACGGTGAGAACTCGATCCTTGCCATCAACGCCGCTGACCTGCTGTGCCGTGGCAACCGTCGTCGACTGGCAGTGCTGGAATATGGCGGTATTCCTCAGCCCGGTCTGGACCAGCCGGATCCGCTCAGTTCCATGCCGCCCAACTCATTCAATCCCAATCCGTTCAATCCTCCGCCACCGAACCGACTGCCGCGCAGTCGCCCGCAGCCTCGCCGTGATCAGGTGCAGACACCGCCACCACCGCGGGACCTGAAAACCACCATTGCCACCATGAATGCTCTGCTGGACAAGGTCCAGAAAACCAATCTGCTGAACGAAACACTGCGTGATCGACCGCGCAGTATGCCTCCCGGGGCATGGCTGCGCACGATCCTGCTGCTGATCGGCAGTTGTGCTGCCGTTTGGTTGCTGCTGACACTGCTGCGCAATCGCCGCAGTCCGCTGCCCGCATGGCAGGCTCGCGCCATGCAGTCACTGTTCGGCGTCACCAGCAGCCGTCAGATTGCCGATTCGGAATTCGGACCTTCCGCCGAAATCCTCTGTCGCGAATTCTGCCTGCAGGTCACTGGCTCGGATTATGAACTGGACTGGCTGAAACTCAGATCTGATGCACACAAAGCACCGCTCGTCGAAAACCTCGCTCGCGCCCAGCGAACGGCACTGAATGACATCGTCAGCATCGCCACCAATGGATCGCCCCCACAGATGACTCGCAAACGCTTCGAACAACTGGGCGCTGCCATCCGTCAGTTGTGGCAGCAGCATCGGCAAAGATCACTGCTGCCCGCCAGTGCCGTCACGGTCGCTGCAGATTAGGCTCGCAGCAGACCCTGCAAAACCTCGCCATGGATGTCCGTCAGGCGATACTGACGACCCTGATAGCGGAACGTCAACCGCGTGTGATCGATTCCGCACAGATGCAGGATGGTCGCCTGCATGTCGTGCACATGCACAGGATCACGTACGATGTTCCACGCAAAATCGTCGGTCTCACCGTAAACGGTGCCGGGCCGAGCACCCCCGCCGGCCAGCCACCACGTAAACGCGCGACCAAAATGATCCCGACCCCGCGGATTGTTCGGATCACCCTGACCAAATGGCGTCCGACCAAACTCGCAAGCCCAGACCACCAGAGTATCCTCGAGCATGCCCCGTTCACGCAGGTCCTGAATGAGCGCCGCTGCAGGACCCTCCGTGTCCCGACACTGCTCTTCCAGTTGAGTATGCAGGTTGCCATGCTGGTCCCAGCCGGCATGCATCAACTGCACAAATCGCACCCCCCGCTCCAGCAGCCGCCGCGCCACCAGACAGTTGTTCGCAAACGTGCCCTTCACCAGAGCGTCCGCACCGTAACGCTCCACAACCGACTGCGACTCACCCGAAAAATCCACCAGCTCAGGCACACTCGACTGCATCCGGAACGCCATCTCGTACTGGGCAATCCGAGTTTCAATCTCCGGATCACCATAGTCCGCCAGATGTCGACGATTCAGCTCGGCCACTTCGTCCAGCAACACTCGCTTCGACTGCGCCGACATTCCCGGCGGATTGTTCAGATAAGGCACCAGATCGCCCGTGTTCCGGAATCGCACGCCCTGATAGCGACTGGGCAGAAACCCCGCACCCCAGTAGTAATCAAAAAACAGCTGTCCACACGTCTTGCCCTTGTCGCTGGAAGTCATCACGACAAACGCCGGCAGATTGTCGGTCTCGCAGCCGAGGCCGTAGGACAGCCACGCACCCATGCTGGGACGACCGGGAATCTGGGACCCCGTTGTGAAGAAGGTCACACCCGGAGCATGATTGACGGCTTCGGTACGCATGCTGCGCACCACACACAGCTCATCCGCCACCGCACCCAGGTTCGGCAGCAGCTGGCTCAGTCGAGTCCCGCACTGGCCATACGACTGAAATCGGCGAATCGCCGGAAGACAGGGCCACCGCTGATAACCGGACGACATGGTGGAAAGTCGTGTCGTGCCGCGAACAGAATCCGGGATGTCCTGACCGGCCATCTGCCGCATCATCGGCTTTTCATCGAACAGGTCCACGTGCGAAGGCCCGCCACCCTGCCACAGCATCACCACGCGTTTGGCAGAAGGTACCGTTGTGGGAAAGCCTGCAGTGCCCGGCGGAGCAGCCGCGCAGTCACGCCCCAGCAGGCTGGCCAGGGCCGCCGTACCCACACCTCCCGCGGTTGAGCCAAACAGGGTTCGTCGAGTCACCCGGGCCTGATTCAGCTGCAGCAGGTCATTCATCGCCTATGCCCTCCAACGTTTTCAACGAGCCGGGGAAATCAGCAGGCGGCCGGCCACTCGAGTCCGCAGACTCCACAGGCTGCCGCCAGCCGTCACGAACAGCGTCCTGCCATCATCGCCTCCAAAACCGCAATTCGTCGTTTCATCCCGCGGAATTCTGACAAACTGCTGCAGCCGTCCCTCGGGCGAGAAAACATACACACCCGCCGTCGGCTGTTCGGCCGTTTCCGCAGGCAGATTCGGCTGATTCAGGCCAGCCGCCACATACAATCGACCCTCCACATCAAACTTCATTCCGTCCGGACCACGAGTCGTTTTCCAGTCGTGGATCAGGGTCTGGGTCGCGAGGTCAGGCTGACCATCCGGCTGCAGATGAAATCGCCACAGTTTCCGAGCCCCGCCCACATCGCTGTTGTTGTTATCCGCTACAAACAGAAAACGGTCATCAGCCGAAATCGCAATTCCGTTGGGACGGTCCACTTCATGAGCAATGATTCGCACCACTCGACCGTCCGGATCTATCCGATACACACCCTCGATCGGCCGACCAGACTCGTCCAGCAACTCCATACCCTCACGACTGCCATAACGCGGATCCGTGAAATACAGGCGGTTCCTGGAATCCAGAGCGAGGTCATTCGGCTGGTTGAACTTTTTGCCGCCAAAAGTCTCCGCCAGCACCGTGGTTACGCCGTCTGTGGTTCTGCGCGAAACACGTCGTCGGACCGGTTCACACACCACAATCCGACCTTCGCGATCCACCAGCAGCCCGTTCGAACCGGCCTCTGCGACGTAAACGGATACGGTCCCCGATCGATCACGCAGATTGATATTGCCTTCGCCACTGGTCAGCAGGCCCAACTGCGGATGCCATGCCGGACCTTCGCCGGCCCCGGTTTCCGACAGCAGCTGCGGGGACCCCTCAAATACGCTGGATGCCACTGCCGGCTTCAGTCGCACGACCGCTCGCATCGGATAGTGATCTGACAGCCGAGCCGTTACGGGATCACGCAGTATCACCGGTGATTCGATCGACCCCGCCAGATTCGCCGAGGCAAACATATAATCCAGCCGACGGTCTGTGCCGTGATCCTCATCACTGACCAGCGGAGTGGGGAACGATCCGACGAATTTCTCGGATGACCAGCGCGCAGCAGCCAGTACATCCACATAACCCTGCTGCACAATGGCCTCAATCCCACCGTAATCCATGCGCCCGTTGTTCAGGTTCCTGGCTTCCGGATTGCGAGCATCCAATTGCTGGAAGAAGGGTACCAGCCGAGCATCAGCGTCGTAGTACGGGCGATCGACAGGTGAAAACCCGTTGAAGTCCCCCGCCAGCAGAATTCGCGGATCAGCATCCGGCAGACTGGCCACGTCCGCAGCCAGCAAACCGGCTTCAGCGATCCGCCGCTCAAAGTTCGACGGATGAAAGTGGATGACATAAAACCACAGTCCCTGAATCCGACATCGCAGCAGTCCATGGTGAAAACCATCCCGCAGGATCCGCACGTCAGAAATCGGATAGCGAGATGTAATGCCCGTTGGAAAACCATCCTGTTTCAACAGAACAGAATGCGAATGTCCCCACGCTTTGGCGTCGGAAGCCAGCCGCTCTGCGGTATAGCCATTCAATTCCTGCAGCGACACCACATCCGGTGCCTGCGCTGCCATCCACCGCAGCCACTCCGCATGACGCGGCTCGCCCTTTTTCGTAAAGCCGTACCAGACATTGTGAGTCACAACGGTGAGTGTTTCCGGACTGTCCGGAGCCTGCCCCGGCAGGGGCGACACACAGGTGCAAAACAGCACGAACAGCAGGAGACGTCTGAGGGACATCAGGGGACTCCGCAGCAGAAATTCAACGGTTTGCAGATCAGGAAACCAGCATCATGCAGTCTGTCGGGCAAAGATGAAAGTGAACAGCCATGCTGACAGGGCTGTCATTAACACCACTGCCCCGGCTCCTGCTACACTCCACCCTCCGTCCCCGCCTGCCCCATGTGTGTTCATCGATGATTCAAGAACGCAAATTCGTCGCTTTGTCCTCGCTGCTGACAGGCGTAGAGTTTCGCCATGTCAGGGACCCCGGACAGCTTCAAACTCTCTGTGCCCCACCACCGACATCTGAAAACTGAAAACTGCCCCCCAAATCCTCGAAAAATGCCGGACTCCGCTGCAGATCGGATCGCGACTGCTGACGGATCGGTTCCTGCTTGCGCCCCTTGCCGGTTATACCCATCTGGCTTTCCGTGTCGTCCTGCGACGTCTCGGAGGGCTGGGGCTGGCCACCACGGATCTCGTACAGGCGACGATGCTGTGGTCAGGGCACGGGCGTTCACGCGAACTGGTGGCCACAACGCCGGAAGACCGCCCGCTGTCTGTCCAGATTTTCAGCGGTCGCACGGACGATCTGATCCGAGCGGCAGTGTGGCTGCAGGAGCAGGGGTATGAGGGTGTGGACATCAATATGGGTTGCCCGATGGCGAAGGTCAACGGATCGGGGGGCGGAGCTCGCCTGATGTGCAGCACGGATAATGCCGTCCGGATGGTTGAGCAGTTGATCGCGGCAGTGCGACTGCCGGTGACAGTGAAGATGCGGCTTGGCTGGGACGCCACCACTCTGACTGCTCCTGAACTGGCGGCGGCTTTTGAACAGATCGGAGTGGCGGCGGTGACGATTCACGGCCGTACCAGAGCTCAGGGGTTTCACGGTTCTGTCAATCGCGACGGGATTCGTCAGGTGGTGCAGGCCGTTCGTACGATGCCGGTGATTGCCAACGGTGATGTGCGAACTGTCGACGATGCCCTGCAGATGCTGCAGGACACAGGGTGTGCGGGAGTCGCGATAGGTCGCGGCGCCATGCTGGATCCCTGGATTTTCCGACGGATTCGTCAGCGAGTCTATGCTGAGTCAGAAGCCGCCGACGGGGCCGATACTGACCCCAGCCCGGACGAGCAGATGCAGTTTCTGGAGCAGCATTTTGAACTGATGCAGCAGCAGCATGCCGAGCGATCGTGTGTGTTGTTCCGCAAATTTGCTGCCTGGTATGGCTGCACACTGGGGATCCCTGAGGACCTGGAAGATCGGCTGCGGCGATTTGAATCGGCAGCAGAATTTGCGCGCATAGTGAACGAGATTCGTCGGCGTCATGGCGAACGAGCCCGCAGAGTACCGACCGCCCTGCTGAAAGTACCGAACGGCCCCGTGGAACACTGGTAAAGCACTGAAGAACAGAAGGCGTCAGCGCTGCGTGGCGACATTCCGAAAATCCACTACCGCTTCCGCCTGCCGTTCAGCAACGCCCCCAGCCACGTGTACCGCACCAGCCACTGATAACTCAACAACAGCAATCCCGTGCACACAGCACACGACAGACCAAACTTCAAAAACGGAGACATGTTCCATGACCGCAGTGGCGCCTGAATTGCAAACAACAGCGGCAACTGCATCAGGTACAGCCAGTACGAAGAATCCGACAGCCAGCGAATCCACCTGCTGCCACCCATCAAAAACCGCCTGAAGAATCCCAGACAGCCAAAACTCATCCACCACGCAAATGCTGACTGGATCAAAGCCGACAGCAAACGCGACTGATCCGGTAAAAAACTGAGCGGCAGCAGTACCAGCAGTGACAGCGACAGCGTCAGCCACCACCACCGCCCCAAATGCGCTGCACCATCAGCCGCCGCGAAATACAAACAGCCAAACGTGAAAAAGATTGCGTAATACAGCAGCACATGCGGCTGTGGCACGATCCCAACTGATGTGTCCGGGCCAAACGCCGGACCAAACAACCCCATGAAGCACATCGTCAATACGGTTGGCAGCAGCCACACACACTGCAGCCACCCCACCGTCAGCAAACCGGACAGCCGACCGGCAGCCGCACAGCAGCCACTGAGCCGCTTAGCCAGTGGTGCCAGCAAGGCAAAACCGGCCACCATCCAGCACAGAAACCACAGGAACCACAGGTGGTCAAAAACCGGTGTCAGCAGCAGATGAAAGGGCTGTGAATTCTCGGCCGAAAAAGCACTGAGATTCCAGCGCGGCGAGGTCAGAAATTCTCGATAGCCACCACGCAGCTGATCCAGCAGTCCGGGCTCTGAAACCTGACCTGCATCCGGCAGTGGCGGCAGCAGTTTCAGACACTCCTGACGACCGGTCATTGTCTCCTGAGGATCGCGCGGAGGCAGTCGCAGCAGGCTCTGGATAAATCCGGTCACCGCGGCGTCTGCCAGAGCGGATTTTGCCGGAGGATCCCCGGCCAGATTGGCCTTTAGAGGATCAGCCTGCCGCTCCAGCAACAGTCGCACTATCTCGGGATGCCCCGTAAACGCCGCCCCATGCAGCGCCGTCGATCCGTCCGCATTGCCCCCGTCAATCTCCGCACCTGCGTCCAGCAGTAGCTGCACAGCCTGCAGATTACCATGCATCGCCGCCCACGACAGCGGACGCACCTGAAACTGCACATCCGGCTGATTGGCCGCAGCCGCGTCCACCAGCAGTGACTTCAGTTGAGACATGTCGCCCGCACGCACTGCCGATGTCACAGTGGCGGTCTGCACCAGCCCCGATTTGCCCGCCGCCTGTCCTGCTGCCCCCGCGACAGACCCCGCACCAGGACCCGCCGCCAGTCGACCCAGCCAGTGCGACAACGGCAGGATCGTCACCAGACCCAGCAGACAGGGCAACAGAATCCGCAGAGCACGCTGACGCAGCAGTGCAGACAGACCACGCTGCCGCCACATCATCATCATGAAATAACCGCTGATCAGAAAAAACAGCGGCATCCGAAAACCGTGAATGATCATGAACAGCAGCAGGAAAGCCTCACTGGTCTGCGAATCCTGAATCGCCCACGGGAAACCCGGCGCGTACGGAATTGCACCGTGCAGCGCAATTCCCAGCAGCATCGCAAATGCCCGCAGGGCATCCAGATCATGCCTGCGCGGCGGCTGTACTCCCAACTGCACTTCTGTCATGTCATCACTGCTTTCGCACCAGGGAAACGCGGATCGGATCCGGTAACTCCAAAGTCACATCCAGATGATTCTCGTCCAGCAGATCATAGCAAATTGCCAGACCGACCGAGCGGTTTCCGTGTTCCTGGATCTGCAGCGCGAGGCGTGCCTGCCCGTGTTCAGGCGATGTCCACGCACCGGAAAACACTCGCCCCTCAATTTTCAGGCTCAACGTAAAATGAAGTGCGCAGTGTGAAGAAGTATTTCAATCACGAAAGATACCACTTGTAGAGGCCTCCAAAGGCAAGCCGTTGGCGGAAGCCAACGGATGTTGTCCTGCAGGGGGGCACCGAACTGGTGCTCGGTGCTTCCCCCTGCCGAAGGAAGAAAACCCTGAGGCCAGAAACCCTGTTTTCGGGGGCGTTTCAGTTCTGCATGGATCACTCTCTGTCAACACCCCGGGCAATGCAATCTGCAGCTGTGCACCGGATTTCGCGTTGATCCAGTTGTCCACGCAAACCGGAGCGTTGAGCCGGCCGTCAGACGCCGCGGATGCTGCACGCACCACGCCGTCGGAATCCCAACCACATGCAGAAACTGGCCAAGTCGCGCAGATGATTCCACTGGGCCCGCTGAACCCTGCCGGACAACAGTGCCTGTCGCACGAGTCACCGTGGCAGTTGAATCCAACCGCAACGGCCTGTCTGAAACCATCCCACCCCGAATTCGCCGTTGCCAGATCAATCATGCCACGGACAAAAGTCGGTTGAAGGTACAGACATCATTCAGCATTGCGAAACCCCTGTGTGTTTCAGGGACGGGGAGCAGCAGTTGAACTGGCTGAAGCCGAGGCTGCGGTTTTGTCCCTCGCGTCAGGAATGCCCTCAATACTCAACACCCGTTATGACTTAACGCAGCACGCCCGCAAATCCTGACACAAAAAAGGCGGACATCGCTGTCCGCCCGTGAGATACAGATGTTCCGCGAATACGGCGTCAGCCCAGAGTAAACTCGGGTAAACGCACGATCTCGCCGCCACGCATCGCAGACTCGTGCGCACAAATTCCCACACAGGTCCAGTTCGCAGATGTCACGGCGTTCGGACGCGGATCCCGGTCCTCCACCAGTGCACTCAGCATCTCGTGCGCCAGATGCGGATGCGATCCACCATGACCACCGCCCTGCAGAAATGACAGATGATCCGCATCGTGAATCTCCGACGGCAATGTGAACCGACGAATCGGCTCCGGCAGCAGATGCGCAAAGTCCGGCACCGTGACCTTCTCTGCAATTTCCGGCTCAGGCTTCTTCGCCGTGTGAATCACATGCGGCTCGTGCTCGACCAGTGTCCACTCGAAGCTCTTCTTCGTGCCATAGACGTCAAAGCTTTCACGGTACTGCCGCGCCACATCGTAGAGGAAACGCCAGATATGAGCCGTCAGGTCACTGTCCTTGATTTTGATATGACAGGTCTCAACAGCAAAACGATTGCCGGACTTCTGCGCAATGTCGTCACGAACCGTGCCCGACCCGAAACAACTGACATACTCCGCCAGACCGTCCACCAGCCCCAGACACGGACTGACAACATGAGTCGCATAGTGCATGGGAATCATTTTTTCCCAGTAGCTGGGCCAGCCATCCATGTCCTGCGGATGCGACGCAGCGAGGTGCTGAATCTTTCCCAGCTCGCCACGACGATACAGATCCCGGATGAACAGAAACTCGCGGCTGTACACGACGGTCTCGGCCATCATGTACTTCAGGCCCGTTTGCTTCACCTTCTCAACAATCTGACGACATTCGTCGATCGTTGTTGCCATCGGCACCGTGCACATCACGTGCTTGCCCGCATCCAGCGCCTTCAGTGACATCCACGCATGGTCCGGAATCGGACTGTTGATGTGCACAAAATCGATGTCCTTGTCCGCCAGCACTTCATCGTAGCTGGTGTAGCGTTTGTCGATTCCGAACTGATCACCACACTTCTGGAGCTCAGCCGGATTGCGACGACAGATGGCTGCCACGTGGGCATTGGGATGGGCCTGATAAATCGGGATGAACTCGGCACCAAAGCCCAGTCCGATCATCGCGACGTTGAATTTCCTGCTCATTCGAAGTTTCCTGCGTGGTCTGAAAGACTTTGAATCCGCAGCCTGTCGGCCAGGATGGGGCGGTAGTCTAATGAGAAAACCGGGGTTTCGGGAGTCATCCGGAGCGTTCAGCCCCAAAATGTTCCGAGGCCACCACCGCGCGTTCTGGTTTCGGCTGCAAGTGTTATTCAGTAAACAACTTGCGTGCAGGCCCCGAGCCGCAGCACGGCAGCAGGCCGGAATCTGTCGACGCACCCGCAGTTCCTTTGCTTTGAATTGTGCCCGGTGTTGGCTCAGTACCTCCGTCTCCCGCAAGTCCACAGAATTCCGCTCAGGTGATCGGAAATGCAGAGTTTCAGGAATTCGTCTTTCACGGATCGGCGGATTCTGCTACGAAGGACTTTTACAGCATTCAGATCAACACAAATCCCTCCGGGGATGGTTCGCGCGGCCGGGGAAAGGATTCCCATGAACAACTCCATCTGGAAGGTTCTGACAGCACTCGGGGTTGCCGGAATCGGCGTATTTTTCGTCATTCAGGTGCAGGGACGACTGGCTGCGCAGAAGAAAAATGATCCGCAGGCCGCCGTCGCAGCCGCTGATAACGCAACTGGCAGCGATACCGCTGCGGCTGAAGAAACTCCCCCGGATGCACCTGAGCAGGCAGCAGCCGCAACGGCATCCACCGACGAAAGTCCATTCAATTTTGGTGAACCGGAATCGACCGGGGAAATCCGTACGGCCAGCTTTCAGGCAAATCCGGCAGATCCCCCCGCCGACAACGGTGCATCAGTAAAAATGCCGCCGGACGAACGTTTCTTCTCCGACCTTGAAGAACCAGCAGCCACCACCGCTCAGCCGTCCGCCGCTCCTGCGGCCGCCAGCGAACCGGTTGCGGTTGACCCCCCGGTCACTGCTGAACCTGTCAGCAGTGAACCTGTCAGCAGTGAACCTGTCAGCAGCGTGCCGGCGGTGACGGTTCCTCAGCCGGCAGTGCCCACACCGGCTGCCGAATTGCCCCAGTTCCCGGCCGCCGCTGCTGCTGAATCCGAAGAGACTCCACAGTTCGTTGTGCCGGAATCTGTTCCGGATTTCCCGGCCTCGGAACCGACCACCTCTCCGGCCATGGACAACACCGAGCCCCCGGAATTCGCGGAACCCGCCCCCTTCCAGCCGGACACAGTACCACAGCCTGAACCGTTCCCTGCAGAGACTCCCGACTTCGGTGAACAGAGCGTGCCACTGCCCCGGGATACAGGAGCGTCTGACGCCGGGACCGATCTGCCCAGTCTGGACAGCCAGTCAATGGACCGCGGCGGACGCAGCATTCCCTCTGCCGGACAGCAGGCTCAGCCCAACATCCCGGAATCCATGCGACCCCATCTCAGCATTCAGAAACAGGCTCCCAAAACAGCAACGGTCGGCGTCCCCATCGAATATCGGATTATTCTGCGGAACGAGGGTGATATGGCCGCCTACGACCTGCAGATTGAAGATGAACTGGGCAGCGCTGCCGAACTGATCAGCGCCATGCCACAGCCCGACAATTCCAGCGGTGGTACCCTGCGGTGGTCGATCGGAGAACTGGCGGCCGGGGCATCCCGCGAAATGATCGTGCGCGTCCGGCCGACGGGTGAAGGCACGCTGGATGGCACTGCCACCGTCAGTTTCAGTGCACAGGTTCGTTCCGCCACCGTCATTCGCTCCCCCAGACTGCAACTGGAAGTCGCCGGCCCCAGCGCAGTCAAGCTGGGCAGTGAAGTGCCGCTGCAGTTCCGGATCACCAACCGTGGCAGTGGCGATGCTGCCAACGTGGTGCTTCGCAGCGTACTGCCTCCCGGACTGCGACACCCCGAAGGTGCAGACCTGGAATACTCAATCGACCTGCTGCGTGCTGGCGAAACTGAAACCGTCGACCTGACCGTCGCTGCGGCAGAACCCGGAGAACAGGTGCGAGTCTCGGCGGAAATTGAAGCGGAAGGTACGGCCCCGACAACGGCCCGGACGGAAATCAACATCGTCGGATCCCAATTGATCATCGAACGCACCGGACCCGAAAAACGGTACGTCAATCACCCCGCCCGCTTTCAGAATCTTGTGAAAAATGAAACCCAGTTCGATGCCTCAGGAGCCTACGTTGTGGAACAGGTTCCGGAAGGTATGCGCGTCGAGTCGGTGGGGGGCGGAGGAAAGTATGACCCCACCACGCGACAGGTTCGCTGGGACCTGCCCGTGATCGGTCCTGGCCGCGGAGTCGTGCTGGACCTCGGACTGGTTCCGGAAGTCACTGGAAAACTGGAGTCCCGAGTTGCGGTGGTGGAAAGCGCAGGATTTCGGTCAGAAGCCGAAGATAACACCATCGTCGTTGTGGAAGGTATCCACAATGTGACTGCCGACATCAGTCGACAGGATAAGCCGGTGGCCGTGGGCGAACGATTTGGCTTCACCGTAACCATTGACAATCGCGGCACCGCCGAAGCCCGCAACGTGCAGATCTCACTGCAGGTGCCGGCCGAGATTGAAGTGATCGCCGCTGGCACGAGAGAAATCCCCGGCAAACTGCTGCCCGGAAATGTTGTGCGTTACGACAAAGTCGTCACGATTCGCCCGAACGAACAGATGAAGTTTCAGGTGACACTCCGCGGACGCCAGATCGCCCGCAACGCCGTCGTACAGGCACAGTTGAAGTATGACGAAATGGACCGACCTTTGATTGTGTCTGAATCGGTCACTGTGTACGACGACAAACTGTAACTTGAGTTCAGGTCCGAGTAACGCCGGGCAAAAACCGTAGCCTCGGCTTTAGCCCGGGCACGAACTTCTTGTCACTCTTGAAATCACCAATGTTTTTAAGTGATGGGGCCGAGCAGGAATGCTCGGGCTACCTTTTGTCCTCGGCGTCAGGAATGCCCGGACTACGGTTGTGTGCTCGTCGTTATTCCTGCACAAGAGCCTCCGGTGTGTGATCTGTGTGCAACACACACACAGCCCCTCCACTGAGAACTGCGAACTGAAAACTGCGAACTGAAAACTGAAAACTGAAAACTGAAAACTGAAAACTGAAAACTATCCAATCTCCGCCGGCGCGAGAATTTTTGCCGCCGTGGCGTCCCCCTGCCACAACGGCAACTCACATTTCGTCGCCTGCCAGCCCGGATGAACCAGTCGCCCGGTGGAGCCCGCTGCCCCTGCTGCCGCACCCGTCAAACGAATCTGCGGACCCACAGGCTGATTGATGGTGACCGAGCTGCCCTCGGGCTGATCCAGAACCGGACGCACTGCAAACTGACGCTCAATCACCGCCGCACAGTTGCGATGAATGTCACGCACGGCGGCTCCCACCTGAGCATCCGCGTAGCCGTCGATTGGCTCCTGCAGAAAATCCAGCAACCGACCCTCGCGCTGCAATGCCGCCAGCAGGCTTAACGCATCACTGCGGCCGGAGGCCGCCTGCGGAGGTGTCACCGGCCGAACCGGGGCGGGCGCTGGAGCAGCCACTGCCGGAACCGCCGCCACAACCGGCTCCGTGACCGCCGCCAGTCGCTGCTGCACCAACTGAGCAAAACCACCGTCCGTCAGGATCCGCCACGCCAGCGAAAATCGTCCCATCGCCACATCCCGATGAAAAAATGCAACACTCAGTCATACCCGGAAATCTCAGCGATTTCCGCAGCGTGCCTGCAGTGTAACCCAGGATTCTGCCCCCTGCACTCGGCATAAAGGATTGCCACTGTCAGGAACCGCACCCGAAGACCGCGAAAAGTCAGTCGATTGTCCAGCAGTTTCTGAGCCATAATACTG
>Ga0255093_1000492_pt1 | contig 17757 bp, 22 predicted proteins | sample Colum_Law_RepA_8_2_FD_188437 | JGI IMG/M metagenome (GOLD analysis project Ga0255093, IMG submission 188437) | Freshwater microbial communities from Columbia River, Oregon, United States - Colum_Law_RepA_8d | ecosystem: Environmental > Aquatic > Freshwater > River | place: USA: Oregon...
ACGCATAACACTCCAGGTTTCTCCCGATCGATCTATCGATCGGGAGTCTGGCGCCTGCTCAGTTTTACGTGATCAGGACGCCGTAAACCTGCTCAGCTTTGCGTGAGAATTCACAGTCCGCGCCGCCCTTGCCGTCGAACTGGTCGTAAATACCCGCGAGTTCGAGAGCGTAGAAGCGATCTCGATAGCCAACGGCGAGGTTGCCGCCGATGCCATCCTTGCGGCCACGGGCGCCGCTGGGCTTGATGTAGCTGCCCATCGGCGAAACATAGAAACTGGTGTTGATCGGCGAGTCCACCACAGCTTCCTGCTGTGCGTGCACCGCGGGAACAGTTGACAACAGGCCGGCGAGGGCGAGTGCGATTTTGCGGGTCATGGGGTCTCCTCCCAATGTTGTGTTTTGTTACGCAATTCGTATGTAACCATACGACATTGAGGGAAAGCAAATCACTCCCGCATGGTGCCAATTGCCGGGGTGATTCTTGTCGTGGAATGCCTGCAAGAGACGCTGGCGGAAGGCAAACGAGTCTGCCGCGCAACCGGATGTCAGCAGCGCTCCCAGACGGCCGCAATGCCCTGTCCGCCGCCGATACACATGGTGGTGAGCGCGTAGCGGCCGCCGATCCGTTCCAGCTCGTATAACGCTTTCACCGTGATGATCGCGCCGGTTGCCCCGACCGGATGTCCAAGTGAAATGCCGGAGCCGTTCGGATTCACCTTTTCAGGGTCGAAGCCGAGCGCCTTTGCCACGGCGCAAGCCTGTGCGGCGAACGCTTCATTGGCTTCGATCACGTCCATATCCTTGACCGCAAGGCCGGCGCGCTTGAGTGCCAGCTGAGTCGCTGGGACCGGGCCCATGCCCATGTATTCCGGGTCAAGTCCCGCGTGTCCGTATGCAACCAGACGGGCCAGAGGCTTCAGGCCCAGCGTCTTCATGCGGGTTTCGCTGGCCAGCACGATGGCGGCAGCACCGTCGTTGAGGCCGGAGGCATTGCCCGGCGTGACGGTGCCGTCCTTTTTGAAGATCGGCTTCATCTTGGCCAGTTGCTCAACGGTGACCTCGCCGCGCACGTGCTCGTCGGTCTCGAAACTGATCGGGCCCTTGCGACTGGCGATCTCGACCGGAACGATCTGGCTCTTGAAGCGCCCCTCCGCGATGGCGCGTGCAGCGCGCTGCTGGCTGGTGACTGCCAGTTCGTCCTGCATCTGGCGGCTGATCTCGTGGCGAGCAGAGATGTTCTCCGCCGTTACACCCATGTGGATGGCATGAAAGGGGTCGTGCAGGATGCCATTCATGTAATCGACCATCTTGGCATCGCCCAGACGTGCACCCCAACGGGCCGCAGGCAGCAGGTAGGGGCCGCGACTCATGCTCTCGGCGCCGGCGCCGATGGCGAGATCGGCATCGCCCAACTGGATGGCATTGGCCGCGGAGATAATGGCCTGCAGGGCCGAGCCGCAGAGGCGGTTGACGTTCATCGCGGGGCATTCCTTGGGGATGCCTGCTTCCATGGCGGCGACGCGACCCAGGTAGGCATCGCGGGTATCAGTGGGGATGACATTACCCATCACGACATGGCCGATGGCTTCTGCGGGTGCGCCAGAGCGTGTCAGCGCGGCCCGCACGGCGGCGGTGGCGAGTTGGGTCAGGGGCACGTCTTTCAGGGAGCCACCGAAGGTTCCAATGGCGGTTCGTGCAGCACCGACGACGAAGATTTCTGGTTGTTTCATGCAGGGGCCCTGTGAATTGGAGACGCAAAAAACTGCACGCTGACAAGCATGTGCAGGGTGGGGAAGAAAGGTGTTTCTAGCGGACTTTCTTCAGGTGTCGGCAACTGTCGTCGTGGCTGGCGCGCTACGACGGGCAATGGCGTGCTTGATCTTGAGCAGCAATTCAGAGAGCTGGATTCGTTCTTCGATGGGCAGATCAGCCAAGACCTGGCTGTTGAAATCGAGCTCTAGGTCGGTCATTCGCTTCACCAGCCCTTGCGCAGCGCGGGTGAGATACACGCGCTTCGCACGCTTGTCGGTTGGGTCGGGCAGGCGCGAGACCCAGCCGCCCTGTTCGAGACTCTCGATCACGTCGCCGAGGCTGGCTTTGCCAACTTCGAGTACGTCGGCGAGTTGGGTCTGCATCATGCCGTCATGCCGGGACAGATGCGCTAGCACCCACCATTGCGCGCGGGTAATGCCCAGGGGCTTCATGAACTGGTCATAGGCACTGCGCCGCATACGTGACACATCGTGGATCAGGAAGCCGAGTCGTATGCCTTGGCGCGCATTTTCATCCATGGCCTGAACCAGCGAAATGTCTTCTGTTCCACGCGCCTGGGCGATGGCTTTGGTGACCTTACTAACTTTGCCTTTCTTGGCGGTTGCAGTGGCCATTTTCTTGGGTAGCTCAGACGAAAGTATTGAGGCGATACTACTTGGCAACGAGGCGGTTTTACATGGGCATGGTGCGCAAATAATGCTCTAAGCCGAATCCGGTTGTGCCCGGCGGTTTGCCGCGGGCTTGTCTCGCGGGGTCGACGAGTCCTGCAGGGGCTCTTGCACGCTCCATCTCGTCGGAGCGGGTGAGGTGAGTCAATCTGCTCTGCGGTTAATCTTGTGTCATGCCAATTCGAGCAGATCTTCAGTGGCGGCAGCGCGGAACTTTTTCGCTGCCCTTTGCCGTTTGAGCCTGCCGATACCGGCTGCAGTACGCTTTTTTGGGGCCGCGATGTAATATGGTTTCATACCATTAAATCAAGTTGCAGAGCGTTTCGCCATCACCGTCGGCAATCAAACCGGAGAGTTCATGAAGTCATTGTTATTCGTCCCTGCCGACAGCGAGCGCAAGCTGGCCAAGGCCGCGAGCGCCGGCGCCGATGCACTGGCGTTTGATCTTGAAGACGCGGTTTTGCCAGATCGCAAGCCAACGGCCCGCCTGATGTTGGCTGAATACGCCAAAAGCTACCGCGGTAGTAGCCAGTTCTGGGTACGGGTCAACGACCTGGCCTCGGGTGAGTTGCTCAAAGACCTGGCCGCCGCCGTGCCGTTGGCGCCGGTCGGCATTGTGCTGCCCAAGATTCGCGGCCCGGAAGATTTGGTCACCGTCAGTCACTATCTGGATATGGCCGAGGCTTGCAGCGGCGTGGCTGCGGGCTCGGTCGGCATCCTTGCGGTATGCACCGAGACGCCCTCGGCGGTGCTGCGCATGGGTGAGTTGCGCCATGGGCACTACCCCCGCTTGAAAGGCATGCTCTGGGGTGGCGAAGACCTCAGTGCGGCCATCGGTGCCGGCGACCCACGAGCGCCGGATGGCAGTTGGCGGCCGGTCTACGAGCACGCCCGAACCCAATGTCTGCTGGCCTGCCACGCACTCGATGTGGAGGCCATCGACACGGTTTATGTCGACTTCAAGGACCCCGAAGGCTGTTCGCGCAATGCTCGTGCGGCCCGCTATGACGGCTTTACCGGCAAGGTAGCCATACACCCAGACCAGGTGCCACTCATCAATGCGGCCTTCACGCCCACGGCGGCCGAAATCGAGATGGCCCATCGGATCATCGGGGCATTTTCGTCGGGCGCAGGTGCCGTTTCACTGGACGGCAAGATGCTGGATATCCCTCATCTGAAGGGGGCCCGCCGGATGCTCGCCTCCGCCGGCCTCTAAACACTCGACCATGACTAGTCAAAACTATTCCGACCTCGCGCTTCCTGTCGTCTCCGCACCGATGTTCCTGGCTTCTGGCCCAGATCTGGTCATCGCGGCCTGCCGCGGTGGCGTGATTGGCGCTTTTCCAGCGCTGAATCAGCGCAGTACTCAGGGTTACGAGGCCTGGTTGCATCAGATTGAGGCGGGTATTGCGGCCGGCCCCGAGGCAGGCGTTGCACAATGCGGTCCCTATGCGGTGAATCTGGCCGTGCACAAGTCGAATCAGCGACTCCATGCTGATCTCGAGGTGACCGTGCGCCATAAGGTGCCCATCGTCATTACCTCGCTGGGTGCGGTTCAGGAGGTGACTGATGCCATCCACAGCTACGGCGGCAAGGTGTTCCACGACGTGGTGAACCTCAGGCAGGCCGAGAAGATGGTGGCCGCTGGCGTGGACGGAATCATCGCGGTCTGTGCCGGTGCAGGAGGGCACGCGGGCACGCTCAATCCCTTCGCCTTTCTAAACGAGTTGCGCCAGCTCACCGACAAGACACTGATTCTGGCCGGTGCGATTTCTACGGGTGCGCAGGTCGCGGCAGCTATTGCGGCTGGTGCGGATCTGGTCAGCATCGGCACCCGGTTCATTGGCACGACGGATAGCCCTGTCGTTGCGGGCTACAAGCAGATGCTGATCGACAGCGCGGCGGCCGATATCGTCTACACGCCAAAGCTTTCAGGCGTGAATGCCAACTTCTTGAGCAAGAGCTTGCAGCAGCACGGTATCGACCTCTCGACCTATGGTCACGGTGGCGGTATGGACTTGCAGGAAGAGCTCGGCGGTGGAACCGGCATCAAGCCCTGGCGAGATCTGTGGTCGGCCGGTCAGGGTGTGGGCGCGATCCGCGATATCCCCAGCATGAGCGAGTTATTGCGCGGTATGAAGAGCGAATATGCCGCTGCGGTCGAGCGCTTGCGGAGATGAGCGATCAGGGCATCCCAGAGGGCTTCACCCCGCTACTGCTGGATAGCCCATTCCAGACCGGTTTTGGCCAGCTGTATTACAAGCCCAAGTCAGGCGGTGCTGTGATCGGCTGGCGGGTGGCGGCGCACCACCTCAATCGCTACGGCATCGTCCATGGCGGTGCGATTGCTGCATTTATGGACTCTGCCCTCGGAAATGCCGTTTTGCAGCAGCCACAGAAACCACTAGCAGATGTGACGGTTTCACTGAGCATCGACTACATGGCCTCAGGCCCGGCGGGTTCGTGGATCGAGGCGGATGTAGTGGTGCCCAAAATGGGCAAGCGGCTGGCTTTTGCCCATTGCGAGGTGCGGGCCGGTGGGCGTGTGATTGCCAGTGGTCGTGGCGTGTTCTCGCTGCAAATGCCGCACCCCGTAAAGCCAGTGGCAGCGCCTTAGTAACCAACTTCAACGACGGAGATCGACAGAACGTGAAGAGCAAGATTTACGCAGACCCGGCCAGCGCTCTGGCAGGGCTGACCTTTGACGGCATGACCGTCATGAGCGGCGGCTTCGGCCTCTGCGGCATTCCCGAAAACCTGATTGTCGCGTTGCGCGACAGCGGTGCAAAGAACCTGACGGTGATCGGAAATAACGTGGGTTGCGACCACCACGGGATGTGGCTGGTTCTGGCCAACAATCAGATCAAGAAAGTGCTGGCCAGCTATGTTGGCGAAAACAAGATTCTCGAAAGTCGCTACATGAGCGGCGAAATCGAGATCGAATTCAATCCGCAGGGTACGCTGGCCGAACGCATCCGAGCAGGTGGTGCCGGTATTCCAGCTTTCTATACCCGTACTGGCTACGGCACTGCTGTGGCAGAGGGCAAGGAAACTCGGCAGTTCAACGGCGAGTGGTACGTCATGGAGACGGGTCTCGTATCCGATCTCTCCATCGTCAAGGCCTGGAAGGCCGATACCGAAGGCAACCTGATCTATCGCAAGACCGCGCGCAACTTCAATCCGATGATTGCGACGGCAGGCAAAGTGACGGTGGCGGAGGTTGAGGAGATCGTGCCCGTGGGTACTTTTGATGCAGACCAGATTCATACGCCGGGAATCTTCGTGGATCGCATCGTCAAGGGTGCGAGCTACACCAAGCACATCGAGCGCCTGACCACCCGTCCGAAAGAAGGAGCACGCTAATGGCTTGGACACGAGAACAAATGGCGCAGCGCGCTGCGCTGGAACTGCAAGACGGTTTCTACGTCAATCTCGGCATCGGCATCCCGACGCTGGTGGCGAACATGATCCCCGAGGGCATGAGCGTGACCCTGCAAAGCGAGAACGGCATGCTGGGCATGGGGCCGTTCCCTTTCGAGGGCGAAGCCGATGCGGATCTGATCAACGCAGGTAAACAGACCATCACCGAGTTGCCGCAGACAAGCTATTTCAGCAGTGCCGACAGCTTTGCGATGATCCGTGGAGGCCATATCAACCTCTCCATTCTGGGTGGAATGCAGGTGGCCGAAAACGGTGACCTCGCCAACTGGATGGTGCCCGGCAAGATGATCAAGGGCATGGGCGGTGCGATGGATTTGGTCGCCGGCGTGAAGCGTGTCGTCGTGGTGATGGATCACTGCGAAAAAGCTGGTGATAGCAAGTTCAAGAAATCCTGCTCGCTGCCACTCACTGGCAAGGGTGTGGTTGATCTGCTGATCACTGACCTCGGGGTATTCAGCATCGACCGCAAGGGTGGTGGTGCCACGCTGACGCAGTTGGCTGACGGCGTGACGCTGGAGGAAATCCGGGCGAAGACCGAGGCGAACTTCATGGTGGCGCTCGGCCACTGACCGCCGTGGGCGGAAGATAAGCCCTCTCCCGCCCCAATCCATCGTGATATTGGTCGCGTGCGAGCGGTGGCTTGGGTCGCTGCCAGTTTCTGTTGAACACAGTCACAAATTCAATGTCCCCTGGTCGTGGTGCGGCAACCCGCGCGACGGGTGGTCTGTCATTGGATGGTCCCGTCCGTTGCAAAAGCGAGCGAACGTCGGCCTGCGCTACGTCGGGGTGATCGGCGCTGCTGTGGACGCAGCCGCGCTGGTCTTAGTCCATGCGAAGACTTCGGTTCTTGGGGCTGGATTTCATGGCGCGCAGCCACGTATCTAGTGGATACCGCGCTTGTTCTGCGGGGTATGGCTGCAGATGACCTATGCCGCTTTGCGCGCGCCGAGGCTGGCATCTTGCCCGTTCGATAAGTAGTATTGTTCCATACAAAAATCGATAAAAGTCGCATCCGATCACGACCGTGACGAGCGCTGCGGCGATAGCGTGCCAAGGAGAGATGCCGTGACAACAGCTGAGGATGTAGACAAGAACCGTCCCTCCGCCTCTTGGATCGCCGCGCTTCGCAGCCGGTTTCCGGTCGAGGCCGAGATCGACCGTGTGCTCACCCGTCGTATGGAGCGGCGAGCAGGTCCCGCGTTTGCCCCCCTAGCCCTCGATACTCTGGTCAAGGGTGTGGAGTCCCTCATCAAAAGCCAGCATCAAGGCGTGTTCGAGATCACGGACGCCCGATGGTTATCTGGTGGTGCCAGCAAGCTGCAGATGGCTTTCACCCTGCACTGGACGCCTCCCGGCAAAATGGCGCAAGCCACGCCGATGGTGTTGCGTATGGAGCCCTCCGAGTCCATCGTCGAGACGAGCCGCCTGCGCGAGTTCCAGCTCATCAAGGCAATGGAGGGTGTGGTGCCGGTGCCGCCGGTGTTCTGGTGCGACTCGCTAGGCGAACACCTGCCATATCCGGCACTGATTTACGGCTTCGCGGAGGGAGTGACCAAGCCGGCAGCGTCTAGCAGCGGCGTCAGCGGATTGGGGATGAGCCTCCCGCCGGAACTGCGTGCCAAGCTCGTGCCGCAGTTCGTGGGCTGTCTCGCCAAGATTCATACCTTCGACTATCGCAAGGCGGATCTGAGCGCTTTCACGGAGCCAGCGCCGGGAACCCAATGCGCCGAGTGGGGCATCAACTGGTGGGAGCGGGTGTGGGAAGAGGACTCCGACGAGGACTCCCCCATCTTGCGGCTTGCGGCGGGCTGGTTGCGGCGTCACATGCCGACGCTCACCAGACCTTGTTTGGTTCATGCTGACTATCGAACCGGCAATTTCCTGTTTACCGAACACGATAGCCAAATCACGGCCTGGCTGGACTGGGAACTGGGGCGTATCGGTGACCCACATCAGGACCTCGCTTGGGTCACCAGCCAGGGTTTTGCCCAGCTCGACTCGGAGGGGCGCAGGTTGGTCTGCGGACTCATGACCGAAGCGGACTTTTTTGAGGCCTATGAGAAGGCGAGCGGTATCGCGGTGAACCCGATCACTGTCCATTGGTACAAGGTCTATAACGCCTACATGATCGGCGTGCTGACACTCGGCACCGGCTATCGCATCGCCCGCAATGGCAAGACGCATCAGGACGTGCTGGTCACCTGGCTGATGGGGATCAGCTCCATGATCCTCGACGAGATTCGCGAGTTGATCGAGAACGCCCCACAGGGAGGACGTTGACATGCAGATGCGCCCCGAAATCCAGATCCAAAGCGTACTCAAGGCGATGACCGATGTCGTGTTGCCGGCGCTAGATCCCTCCAACAAGCTGGCACAGGAGCAGGCTCGACTGTGCATGGGCCTACTCGTATTGCTGGGCCAGCAGTTGCCGCTGCAGTTCAGGTTCGATTGTGATGAGCTGAAGCGACTGGTCGCCCTGGCGCACACCCTGGCCAGCGATGTAAAAGACGATGCCTGTGCCGCCACTGCGCTTGCCAGCTTGGGGCGGCTCTCTCAAAGCGCCGGTGATGTTCTGGAGCGGGCCAAGGCCGACCCTGCCGAAGTGCGCGACGCAGTCCGCAAGCTGCGCGCCGCAACGAGTGCCGTGGTGCAGGCGGTATATGCCGATCCAGCGGCCCAGAGCGTAAGCGCTGTGCAGCGCACGGTGCTCGCCAGCAGCCAGGCCCAATTGCTGCGTGACCGCTCGCTGATGCTGATGCAGAACTGGGAGGCAAACCCCAAGGCGATTCCGCCGATTCAGGAGTTGCTGGCGTGACCTCTGCCCGCGAGGTCAGATTTCATGCATCGTCCGTCAACGCCAGTTTCCGGGTGGAGGAGAACAATGCCGTCGACCTCCAGAGCTTGATGCGCTGGAATCTGGCAGGGCCTTTTGGCTTTGGCCCTCATCGCAAAGCTGTGAGCCAAGTGTTCATCTGTGGTCACGGATCGCGTGAGTAGTGCCATCTCATGCAAGACCCTGAGCTGTTCTCGCCTCATCCCGAGCGTCGTTTGCCGCTGACTGGTGCGGTCAATTTTCGGGATATTGGTGGTTATTGCAATGTCGATAGTCGTCAGGTCAAATGGGGCCTGCTGTATCGATCAGACTCGCTAGCCGAACTCACGGACGATGACTTATCCATCATCGATCGGCTTCAGCTCAAGTCGCTGTTTGACCTCCGGCATCTGAGCGAACGTCAGCACCGGCCGAACCGAACGGGGCAGGGTAGCGTCACCCAAGTGCATGCCATCGGCTTCTTTCCGCAAGGTACCGAGACACTGATGCAGCGCGTTCGCGACCGCTCCATCAAGCCCGATGAAGCCGCACAGGCCATGCGGGCGATGTATCGCCAGTTGCCGGTGGCCCATGCTTGGGACTATGCCCAGCTCTTGAAATCGCTTTTGCAGCCGGGGGCTTTGCCAGCATTGATCCATTGCACCAGCGGCAAGGACCGCACTGGCTTCGCGATCGTGCTCGTGCTGATGGTCTTGGGTATACCGCGCGAGACGATCTATGAGGACTACCAACTCACCAATCACTATCGTCGCGATCTAAGCTTCATGCTCGGTAACGAGGTAGATGCCGAGGTGCTGGACGTAGTGAAGCGCGCGGCACCGGAGTTTCTGGCGGAAGCCTTCAAGGTGATCGATGAAGTCTGGGGCGGCGATCAAGCGTTCATCCATCGAGGCTTGGGCCTGACTGACGAGGATCAGCAGCAGTTGAGAAATCTCTTGCTGGAGGCGACCTAAGCCGCGTCCCTGCAGCGCGCAGTACTGCCCCTAGAGACTGTGGAAGTGCGCTGTTAAGTGCGACCAGCAGCTTCGTTCCCGCTTCGACATGGCGAATGCCCGGCCACCGCAGCGAAAAGCCAACGGTAGTGTCGAAGCTGGGAGTGAGCGCCACCCAGTTGGTGTGTCTATTCCACCCTCGCGTCGAGCCCATCGATGCAGCGCTGGCAAAGATCATGCGGTATCCCTCGCAAAGATCATGCGGTATCCAACGCCGTTGCTGGCCCCACTCTTGCTGCCAGCAAAGCGGGGGCAGACACTATGGTCACGCCATCGGTCGACGCCCTGGCGACTGGGACCTTCCAGAAGGGGTTGTACTCGCGGGCAGGTCCTTGCGAGGCATGCTCGCAATTAGAAATATTCGGTAATAGCGTCAATCAGACTCTCCGGGAGGGGAAAGTGAAAAGAGCCCATCAGAAACGGCGACCTGCATCTTTTGCAGCGTTATCTCTAGTGATCCTTTGCAGCGTGTCGTACGCCGCTGATCTGCCGAGCTTGTTCGATGACAGCCGGAGCTGGCTGCTGGCGCAAGCCGAAGCACAGAAATCGGTGGATGCACTCGACGAGGAGCGCGGGAGTTTGCTCGACGAGTATCAAAATACCCTGCGTGAGGCAGATGGGCTGCGCGTTTATAACCAGCAATTGCGCGCCCAGATCAAGAGCCAGCAGATCGAGATGGACGCCGTTCGCTCCGAAGGTTTTGAGGTGGAACGCACCAATCGCGAGATCCTGCCGCTGATGCAGAAGATGGTAAATACGCTGGAAGCCTTTGTGGATCTGGATATCCCGTTTCTACCGGAAGAACGCCAGGGTCGCATCAAAAAGCTGCGCGACATGATGGACCGCGCGGACGTCACCACCAGCGAAAAATATCGTCGCATCGTCGAGGCCTATCAGATCGAGATGGAGTATGGGCGGACGCTCGAAAGCTATGAAGGCAAGCTGGGTGACAAAGTGGTCCAGTTTCTGCGGACAGGTCGGGTCGGTTTGATGTACCAGACCCCGGACATGAAGGAGACCGGATATTGGGATGCAGAGAAAAAGGCCTTTGTGCGGGACGACAGCTACCGCGACGATGTGCGTGATGGATTGAAGGTCGCGAGGAAGCAGGTCTCCCCCAATCTCATCGTCGTCCCAATACTCGCTGCCAAGGGGGCTCGGTGAGATGCGTCTGAATAGGTGTTCACTCAAAGCTTGTTTGCCGGCTGCGGCCTTCGCTGTCGTCGCTCTGTTCTCTTTGCCGGCGCTGGCCCAGGCCGCGGGTCCCGCTGCGGCACCAGCCAGCGACGCAAAGACTCTGGATCAGCTGCTGGAGCAGACCCGCACCGCGCGCGCGCGCGACGATCGCATCAACGCCGAGCGCATCAATCGCTTCAAGGCAGCCCGCGACGAGCAGGCTGGGCTACTCAAGAAAGCAGAGGTGGAAAAGGCCGCCGCCGAAGCCGAATCGGCTGCGCTGGGCAAGCAGTTTGAAGCCAATGAAAAGACGCTGACTGACCTGCAGGATTCCTTGAAGATCAAGGTCGGCAACCTGGGCGAGCTCTTCGGGGTGCTGCGCCAGACGGCCGGTGATTTCTCGTCCGTGGCGCGCAACTCGTTGATCAGCGCCCAGTATGCGGACCGTATCGCCAAGATCGACCAGTTAGCCCAGGCCAAGTCCATGCCACCAATGGAAGATCTGGAGCTGTTCTGGTTCGAGATGCAGCGCGAGATGACCGAGACCGGCAAGGTGAGCCGATTCAAGGCCAGCGTCGCAGATGCCGGTGGCATCAAGAGCGATCAAACCGTGACCCGCGTCGGCCCTTTTGTCGCCATCGCTGAAGGCAAGTATCTGGAGTTCAAACCTGGCGTCAGCAGCCTTGCAGCGCCGCCCAAACAGCCGGAAGGCGAATATGCGGCGCTTGCGAAAGACTTCGATAACGCGACTGCTGGCTACCAGCGCATGGTGATCGATCCCACTCGTGGTGTACTGCTCGGCCTGCTCGCCCAGCGCCCCAGTCTCAAGGACCGTATCCGCGTCGGTGGCTGGGAGGCATTGGTGATTCTCAGCGTCGGTGCCATCGGAGCGATGGCGGCGACCTACCAGTTCATTTACCTGAGCATCGTCGGCTTCCGGGTCAACCGCCAGCTCGCCAACTTGAAGCATCTGCTCACCAACAACCCACTCGGTCGCGTGCTGCTGGCCTTCAAGGGTGACAAGGCGCCGGCTGCGGGTGAAGAAGCGGAGGTGGTCGAACTACGCATCTCGGAGGCCGTGATGCGCGAGTTGCCCGCACTGGAGCGCTTTCAGAGTCTGGTCAAGCTGGTCGTTGCGGCAGGGCCGCTGCTGGGTCTGGTGGGCACCGTGCTCGGCATGATCGAAACCTTCCAGAGCATTACTGAATCCGGCAGCAGCGATCCCAAGCTCATGGCAGCTGGTATTGGTAAGGCCATGATCGCCACCGTGCTCGGTCTGGGTGTCGCGATCCCGCTGCTGTTCGTCAATGCGGCGCTGGCCTCGCGCTCCAAGCGCATCATCCAGATTCTCGACGAACAGAGCACTGGCTTGTTGGCAGAGATGCTCGAATCTCGCATCAGCGGCCACGATATGGGCGGAGTCCGCACCCGTGTCTAGCTGGTGCGGGCTGTTGATGACCCCGCCGGAGGGCTTTCTGGCCCTCATGCACGCAGGCGGCATCTGGGTGCTGTGGATCTTTCTGGCCAGCGCGCTGATGTGGGGGCTGATCTTCGAGCGGTTCTGGTATTTCAAGTTTGTGCTTCCACATCAGGCCCGCCATTCGCTGGCGGTCTGGAGAGCCCGAGAAGATCGCGAAAGCTGGGCAGCGCACCAGATCCGCCGCGCCATGATCAGCCGCCTGAATGCCGGCATGGTGGCCAACATGCCCACACTCAAGGTCATGGTGCCGCTGAGCCCGCTGCTGGGGCTGGTTGGCACCGTCAGCGGCATGCTTGCCGTGTTCGACTCGATGGCGGCACTCGGCTCCGCCGATGCCAGGACGATGTCGAGTGGCGTCTCCGAGGCCATGAACTGCACGCTTTCTGGCCTCGTGGTCAGTATCTCCGGCATGTATCCCGTTTACTACTTCCAGGCCCGCGCGCGGCGTCTGACGGAGTGGCTGGGCGATCAATTCACTTACTGAGTCACCGCAATCTGAAGCGAGACATTCATGCGCATGAAACGCCATTCCGGTGGTGGTGAAGAAGGCAGCGAGGCGGGCATTGATCTGGCGCCGATGCTCGACTTCGTCATGAACCTTCTGATCTTCTTCATCATCACTGCGGTATTCGTGAAGGAAGTCGGCTTCTCACTCTCGCGGCCGGCAGCCAGTGCGCAGAGCACACCACAGGACAAGAAGAATGAGTCCAAGACCCTTTACATCGTTCTCCACAACGGTGGGGAGGTCTCCATCGACAAGCGCCCCATCGATGTACGCGCGGTGCGCGCCAACGTCGAGCGATTCAAAGCCGAGAATCCCGAAGGCCCGGTGATCGTCGTCGCCAGCAGCAAATCCGCCACCGGCACGCTGGTACAGGTGATGGACCAGGTGCGGCTCGGTGGTGTCTTCAATGTCTCCATCGCTTCTACGGGCGGCTGAGGAACACCCCATGCGCAGAAAGAGCCACCGAGAGGACGATGGTCACGCCGAGATCGATCTGGCACCGATGCTCGATTTCATCATGAACCTCCTGATCTTTTTCATCATCACCACCAGCTTCGTGAAACAGACGGGCGTGAAGGTGACGCAGCAGGAGGCCTACACCGCCGAATACAAGGAGAACGGCAACATCCTCATCGCCATTCGCCCCAATGGCGATATCTGGATGGATCGCCGCCGCGTGAGCCTGCCCGAAGTCCGCGCCACCATCGAGCGCATGCACGCTGAACGGCCGGAGGATGCAGTGATCATCACCGCCGACAAGATGGCCGAGAACGGCGTGCTGGTGAAAGTGATGGACCAAGTCCGAGCAGGCGGCATCGAATCCGTTTCGCTCGCCACACAGCCGCAGGCGGGTGGCTAGAGATTCCCCATGATCACCCCCGTACAAATCGTACCGCCAAAGTCGATGATCGACAGTGCTCGCGATGCCGCCGCGCTGCGATTCGGTCTCGCAATGATTCTTGGGGTGGCTTTCAGTCTCTCTTTTTTTGCCGGCCTGCACGCCTTGATGAGCAAGCATGGTCCGGCAGGCTTGAGTGGTGAAACTCTGCCCACCATCGATTTTGTGCGACTCAACAAGCAATTCGAACTCGAAACCCGACCTCGCGAAAAGCCGAAACCCGAAAAGCCCAACAAGCCTGAATCCGCTCCGCAGTCCATGAGCCTCAACCAGGCCAAGGTTGAAGGGCCCACGCAGGCTGTCAATCTGCCCATGGGGCCCATGGGTGTGGCCAACGATGTCAGTGTTGGAACGGGTCTATCCCTCTCCAAAAGCGACCTTGGCAGTGATGGCGACTACCTGCCCATCGTCAAGGTGGAGCCGGTGTATCCGCGCCGCGCCCAAGAGCGCGGGCTGGAAGGCTACGTGGTGTTGAGTTTCACCGTGAGCCCGACCGGTGCAGTGGTCGAACCCATCGTGCTGGTGTCGCAGCCCAAGGGGGTGTTCGACGAGGCGGCCATCAAGGCAGCCTTGCGATTCAAATACAAACCGAGGGTCGAGAACGGCAAGCCGGTGTCGGTGCAGGGCGTGCAGCACGTCATCAGCTTTGCCATCGAGAAAGGCCGGAAGGGGAGAGGCTGATGAAGTCGCTGCGCCGACCCGTGTTCAAACCGCTGCTCGTGAGCAGCCTGATCGTGGCGATGCTGCTCGTGAGTCCGGCGCAGGCTCAGGATCGGAAACCAGCCGTTGCGACGGCCAATACGCCCAGCCCCAAGCTTAAGCCGCAGACCAAAAAAACCCAGGCACTCGGTAAGGAGACCTATGCGGTTTTCGAAGCAGCCCAAGCGCGCTATGACGAAAAGAACTACCCGGCGGCTCAGATCAAGCTTGACGAATTGCTGGCGAAGTTTGAAAAACTCAACGACTACGAGAAAGCGACTTACTACAACTTCAAAGCCAGCATCGCCTATGCACAGGACGATACCAAGGGCGCGATGGAGGCCTACAAGAATGTGCTGCGCCAGAAAGACCTGCCGGAGTTGATGCGCAACAACACGCTCTTCGGCATGGCGCAACTCATGTTCGCCACCGGTGACTACTCGCAATCGATCAAGGTCATGAACAAGTGGATGAGCCTTGTCACTGAGATCAGGCCGGAATCGCACATCCTGATTGCCCAAGCGCATTACCAGCTCAAGCAGTTTCCCCAAGCCGAGACCTCCACCCTACTCGGGCTGAAGACAGCCAAAGAACGGAACATCCCGCTCAAGGAAAGCTGGCTCTCTTTGCTCAGAGCCGCCTACTACGAGAACAAGGAATATCTGAAATCGGCCAAGGTGCTGGAGGCGATGGTCAATCGCTGGCCAAGGCTCAATTACTGGATGCAGCTCGCAGGGCTCTATGGCTTGGCGGAGAAGCAGGATCAGCAACTGGCGATCCTGCGCGCGAACTACGAGGCAGGCGCCATCACCAACGAAGCGGACCTGCTCAATCTGGCCAGGCTGTATCTGGTGAAGGAAATTCCGTTTTCTGCGGTGCAGGTCCTGAAAAGGAGTTTCGATCGCAAGCTGATCACGGAGAACGCCACCTCCCTGCAACTGTTCGCACAGGCGCTTAGCTTGAGCAAAGAGCACAAGGCGGAGATTTCCACGCTCGCAAAACTGGCCAGCCTGAGTGGGGAGTCGAAGCATTACGTCTATCTTGGGCAGGCGCACTTGCGTCTGGGGCACTGGGGTGAAGCAGCGGACGCGTATCGCGAGGCCTCAAGGGCCAAGAACGTCGAGCGTCCCGGCAGCTTGCAAATGCAGATCGGTAACGCGCTCTACAACCAGAAGAAATACGTCGAGGCGCGTGCCGCCTTTCAGGCGGCGCTGCAATACGCCGATACCGTCAAAGACGGTGCGACCTGGGTCAACTTCATGGACAAGGAAATCCAGCGGCTGAAGTTGCTCAATGAGCCGCAGGCCTGAACAAGGCGCGACCTACAAAAGGCAACCAACTGGAGCGGTCGTGACGTTGGTGTAGCGACCGAACATCTCTTCTCAGCTCAGGCTCAGCGGCTGGCACTCGAGGGGGCGTCCCTTGCGCAGGGACGCTTCGACTTTTATGGACGCGACTCATCGAAGGGAAGGTCAGCCTCTTGGAGGCAGCTGTCGGGGCGGCCAACTTTTTCGACCGAGTGCCGAGATCGGGCCAATCGAATGGCCTGTGAGGGCGAGAAAAAATTATGTTTTTCAATATGTTGTCGGGGCTGGTGAGCTCATCTGCGGCTTGCGTGCGCGCATGGTGTTGAATGCTTGCAATCCAATAATCAATATGGTTCCATACCAATGTGATGTTGAGCTTAATGGTGGATGGGTTGGCGACCCCACGTAAAGTTTGGGTTGCGCAAAGCTAATCTCATTAGGCTCAAGTCCGTTGATAAACGTTTGACAAAGGTGGTCATTGAACCGCCGAAAAAAATATAGCTGCGGCATCAGATCGCAGTGAGTGCGTGAACTTGGAGTGAGAAATGTTTGTAGCGCAATGCCAGCTGAGAGAGCAGTTGCACCAGGCGGCCGGTCACACCCTGCGCCCGGTGGAGGCGCTCTGTGTTGATGCAGTGCAGCAGATCGACTGCAGCCAGAAGCCGATTCGCAGCCTGTCAATTGCCTGCGTCCAAAAATTGGTTCGTACGCGTATCAAATATGCGAGAAATGCCTCAGCGATGTCGCATGACTCGAGCAAGGCCGAACGGTTTTTCCGTCCCGGATTGGGATCACTCGATGCGCGGATTTGAAGGGCCGTAGATCTCTAGAACAGGGTTGTCGGCGATATCCCCTACGCGGTAACTATTGGAGGTGACTTGATATGCATATCAGAAAATACGACTTCGATTACGGACGTCGCATGTTGATGCAAAAGGCTGTAATGACCCAGCGCTTTCTGCACAGGTCAGGCCGCTAAGGCGAATGCCATTGCGGGTGTTTTCATGCCGAGAGCTTGGTGCGGTCGGCGATGGTTATAGAAGCCGATCCAGTCGCCGATCGCTCGGCTCGCATGCTGCAAAGTCTCGAACCGGTGGCGATGGACGCACTGCTCTTTCAGCGAGCGGATCACCCTCTCGACCATGCCGTTCTGCTGCGGACAGTGCGGCGTGATGAATTCCTGCCGAAGACCGTAGCTACGGACCAGGGCGGTGTAACGACGGCTGGTGAAGACCAGGCCATTGTCCGAGCGCAGCAGAAAAGAGTTTGGCACCCGACCCAGCGTTCCAAACCGGGCGATCAGCGCCTGCTCCAGCGCCGACGCAGCCGTCGTCGCCTTGCCGCTGCGCGAGAGCTGCCAGCCGAGCAGTTCGCGGGTATGGCAGTCCATCACCAGCGCCAGCGTCGCCCAGCCATCCCGGCCGGCCCAGACTCGACACAGGTCCGTGGACCAGCGCCGGTTGGGGGCCTCTGCCCGCGACGGTAGCGCTTGGACTCTCGGGCGATGTCCCACTGGTCGCTTTTTCACCTGCCAGCCCCGGAGCTGGAAGATGCGCTGCACCGTGTTCTTGTTCATGCCGAGCAGGCTTGCCACGGTGCGGTAGCCAAACGAGGGATCTTGCTCAATCAGTGCCTTGATCGGCGCTGCAAAGCGCTCCTGCACCGTTGGAGGCGAGGATTGCGGGCGGTAATACACCGTCCGGCGCGGCACCCCAAACCAAGCGCAAAGCTTGGCAATGGAGACTTCAAAACCGTCTGCTTTCAGTCCCTGCTGGATGGACGCGATCATTTCTCGTCCTCGCCCAGCAGGGACTGCAATTTTTTTCGGGCGCGGAGCTCCAGCATGGCCTCACCGTAGGGCGTGTCCCGATTTTTGTGTAAACGGCGGGTGGGTTAACGGGTTGGCATCCGATCTTCGAATTGGATGGTGAATCGGGTGAGCGCGCCTTTCCAGTCTCGGATGGGCATAGTCCATCGCTGGCTG
>Ga0255093_1000518_pt1 | contig 17263 bp, 12 predicted proteins | sample Colum_Law_RepA_8_2_FD_188437 | JGI IMG/M metagenome (GOLD analysis project Ga0255093, IMG submission 188437) | Freshwater microbial communities from Columbia River, Oregon, United States - Colum_Law_RepA_8d | ecosystem: Environmental > Aquatic > Freshwater > River | place: USA: Oregon...
GTACTCGGCCGTGACACCGAAGCGGCCCGAGGCCACCTGCTTGATCTTCGAGCGCAGCGAGTCGCCGGCCTGCAGCGGCACATCGGATTCGATGGTGCCGGCGCCCAGCAGCGAGGCCAGGCTGTCGCCGGTCTTGACCGGAATGCCCTTGAGCTCGTTGCGATAGCGCAGTTCGTCTTCACCGCCTTCGCCGGTATTGGACTTGCCGCCGATGCGGTTCATGGCGATGGCGAGCGTGGCATGGGCTTCGGTCGAGATCGAACCGAGCGACATCGCACCTGTGGAAAAACGCTTGACGATCTCGGCGGCGGGCTCGACTTCATCAAGTGCGATGGCGCGCGCAGGGTCGACCCGGAACTCGAAGAGCCCACGCAGGGTCATGTGACGACGCGACTGGTCGTTGATGATCTGGGCGTATTCCTTGTAGGTCTGAAAGCTGCCCGAGCGCGCAGCGTGCTGCAGCTTGGCGATGGCATCGGGCGTCCACATGTGGTCTTCGCCGCGGATGCGATAGGCATATTCGCCGCCCGTGTCGAGCATGTTGGCGAGCACCGGATCACCGCCAAAGGCCGAGCGGTGCATGCGCAGCGCCTCTTCGGCCACCTCGAACACACCGATGCCCTCCACATTGGAGGCGGTGCCATTGAAGTACTTGTCGATCAGCTCGCGGTTGAGGCCGATGGCCTCGAAGATCTGCGCGCCGGTGTAGGACATGTAGGTCGAGATGCCCATCTTGGACATGATCTTCTGCAGGCCCTTGCCGATCGCCTTGATGTAGTTCTTGACCGCCTTGTCGGCCGACAGATCGGGGCCCAGACCCGCATGCATCTGGGCGATGGTTTCCATGGCCAGATACGGATGCACGGCCTCGGCGCCGTAGCCCGCGAGCAGCGCAAAGTGATGCACCTCGCGGGCCGAGCCGGTCTCGACCACCAAGCCGGTGGCGGTGCGCAGACCCGCCTCGATCAGGTGCTGATGAATGGCCGAGGTGGCGAGCAGTGCGGGGATGGCCACATGATCACGATCGACACGGCGATCGGACACCACCAGGATGTTGAAGCCACTGCGCACGGCATCGACGGCCGAGGCACACAGCGATGCGATACGGGCCTCGACCCCCTGCGCACCCCAGGCCACCGGATAGCACACATCAAGCTCGTAGCTCTGGAACTTGCCATCGGTGTAGCGGCCGATGTGACGGATGCGGTCCATGTCCTCGGCGGTCAGCACGGGCTGGGCCACCTCGAGGCGCAGGGGCGGGTTGATGTTGTTGATGTCGAGCAGGTTGGGCTTGGGTCCGATGAAGGACACCAGCGACATCACCAGCTGCTCACGGATGGCATCGATGGGCGGGTTGGTGACCTGCGCAAAGAGCTGCTTGAAGTAGTGATAGAGGGTCTTGTTCTTGTTGGACAGCACCGCCAGCGGCGAGTCGTTGCCCATGGAGCCCACAGCCTCCTCGCCGTCGCGGGCCATGGGGGCCATCAGGAACTTGAGGTCTTCCTGGGTGTAGCCGAAGGTCTGCTGACGATCGAGCAGGGGTACATTCTGCAGGGGCCGATCACTGTTGCCCGATGAGGTGTCGCTGCCTTCGGTGGCGGCCAGCTCCGAGGTGGCGATCTCGTCGAGGCGGATGCGCAGGCGATCGATCCACTGGCGATACGGACGCGAGCCCGAGAGCTGGTCCTTGAGTTCCTTGTCATCGATGATGCGGCCTTTTTCAAGGTCGATCAGGAACATCTTGCCGGGCTGCAGGCGCCATTTCTTGACGATGCGGCTCTCGGGAATCTGCGGCAGCACACCCGACTCCGAGGCCATGACGACCAGGTCATCGTCGGTGACGATGTAGCGCGCCGGGCGCAGGCCGTTGCGATCGAGGGTCGCGCCGATCTGGCGACCGTCGGTGAAGGCAATGGCGGCCGGGCCGTCCCAGGGCTCCATCATGGCGGCGTGGTACTCGTAGAACGCACGCCGGTTTTCGTCCATCAGGGTGTGCTGCTCCCAGGCTTCGGGAATCATCATCATGATGGCGTGGGCCATGGGATAGCCCGCCATCACCATCAGCTCCAGACAGTTGTCGAAGCAGGCGGTATCGGACTGGCCCGGATAGATCAGCGGCCAGAGCTTCTTGAGGTCATCGCCCAGCACGGCCGAAGCCATCACGCCCTCGCGGGCGCGCATCCAGTTGTAGTTGCCCTTGACGGTGTTGATCTCGCCGTTGTGGGCCAACATGCGGTAGGGGTGAGCAAGCTCCCAGGCCGGGAAGGTGTTGGTCGAGAAGCGCTGATGCACCAGGGCCAGCGCCGAGACGCAGCGCGCATCCTGCAGGTCCGGGAAGTAACGGCCGACCTGACCGGCGAGCAGCAGGCCCTTGTAGACCACGGTGCGGGTCGACATGGAGGGCACGAAGTACTCCTTGCCGTGCTTGAGACCCAGGTTGCGAATGGCGTGGCTGGCGGCCTTGCGGATGATGTAGAGCTTGCGCTCCAGCGCATCGGGCACCATCACATCGCGGCCCCGGCCGATGAAGATCTGGCGGATGACCGGCTCGGACTCGCGCACCAGGGGGCTCATCTCCATGGCATGGTCGACCGGCACATCGCGCCAGCCGATCACACGCTGGCCTTCGGCACGCACCGTGCGCTCGAGTTCCTGCTCGCAGGCGATGCGCGAGGCATGCTCCTTGGGCAGGAAGACCATGCCCACGCCGTACTCGCCCTGGGGCGGCAGCGTGACGCCCTGGCGGGCCATCTCTTCGCGGTAGAGGTCGTCGGGGATCTGGATCAGGATGCCGGCGCCGTCACCGAAGAGCTCATCGGCTCCGGTGGCCCCGCGGTGGTCCAGGTTGATGAGGATCTGCAGACCCTGCTCGACGATGGCATGGCTCTTGGCCCCCTTGATATGGGCGACAAAGCCCACGCCACAGGCGTCGTGTTCGTTGGCGGGGTTGTACAGCCCCTGGGCTTGCGGCAGTGCCATCGCGAGATCCTCCGGAAAAGCGGACCGCGAGCATAGTGCGACGCAGCAAACACCTCAAGAAAAATAAATTGGGGTCAGATGACAATTTTTTTCAGTCATCCAAGCACCGGAAAATAAATTGGGGTCAGATGACAATTTTCGTCGCGGAACCGCCAGTCGAGGGTGCTCCGGCCTGGTTCAATCCCAGGGGAAGCAGGTCGGCCCGATCGACGGTTCAGGACGATGGTGGCCGGCGGGGTCGCCCGACCGGGCGAGTCAGCAATCTCAGCCCATAACCGGATTCCACTGAACGCTGAAAGTCAGTGCTTGCTGTCGGTTTTCCGGTCAACAGGCGGTGGGTGAACCAGGCGTCTTCTGTCTTCTGCAGATGATCCTCAAAGAGACGACGGTAAGCCGACTCCCGCTCAAACGGGGTATTGCCGAGCGTATAGAGCACCGGATGCAGACGGACCAGCGGATCAATCGTCAGGCCCACATGGTGGCGATGGCTCGACCACGGCCAGGCCTCGGGTTGCTCGACCCGCCCAGCACGCACCGGATTGAGCTCGATGTACCGGTGGCAGGCGAGCAGGTAGCGGTCGGCCTCCACCAGGGACGATCGAAACCGCCCCTCCCACAAGGTCCCGGTGCGGCCATGACGCCGGTTGAAGTGCCGGACATAACGTCGACCGAGCGCCTGCATCGCCCCGGACAGCCCGCCCTCCCGTTCAGGTGTGCACAGGAGATGGACGTGGTTGTCCATCAGGACATAGGCATGAATGCTCAGTCCGTGCTCGATGCTCGCATCCGTCAGACAGCGCAGGTAATCGCGGCGGTCATGATCATCGAGAAAGACCGCCTGGCGGTTGTTGCCGCGCTGGATGACATGCAGCGGCAGGCCCGTGATGACTGGCCGCGCGGCCCGGGCCATCTCAGGCCTCGTCGAAGGAAAAGAGCCGCCGATGCTCGCGAATGGCATACCGGTCGGTCATGCCCGCCACGTAGTCGGCGATCGCACGATGCAGATCGCGCTCGGCACGACGGCGATGATCATCGGGAAGCAGGCGCGGATCGGCCACGAAAGCCTCGAACAGCTCGGTGATGATGCGCGCGGCCTTGTTGGTCATGCGAACCACCTGATAGTGCCGATAGAGATTTTCGAACAGGAAGCGCTTGAGATCACGGGCACGCTGGGCCACCGCGTCGGAAAAGCCCACCAGCGGCACGCTGGCCCGAACCGCTGCGATATCCGCGGGGGCGCGCTCGGCGATGCGCCAGCCACTGTGGGTGGTGAGGTCGGTGACGAGCTCGTTGATCATGCGACGCACCGTCTCGTGAATCTGACGCCGCTCGCTCACCTGCGGAAAGAGCTTCAGGACTTCGCGATGGTGATGGCCGAAAAGGGCCACCTCGTGAAGTTGGTGCACACGCAGCAGACCCGAGCGCAGGCCGTCATCGACATCGTGATTGACATAGGCGATCTCGTCGGCGAGGTTGGCGAGCTGCGCCTCGAGCGATGGCTGGGTTCGCTCGATGAAGCGACGGCCGAGTTCACCAAGATGCGCCGCATGGCTGGCCGAACAATGCTTGAGAATGCCCTCGCGGGTCTCGAAGCACAGGTTCAGACCATCGTGCGCGCCGTAGCGCTCCTCGAGCTCATCCACCACACGCAGTGACTGCAGGTTGTGCTCGAAGCCGCCCCAGGGCTGCATGCAGCGATTGAGTGCGTCCTGGCCCGCATGACCGAAGGGCGTATGACCGAGGTCGTGGGCGAGCGAGATGGCCTCGGCAAGATCTTCGTTCAGACGCAGGCGGCGCGCGACCGATCGAGCGATCTGGGCCACTTCGATGGAGTGCGTGAGGCGCGTGCGAAAGAGGTCCCCTTCATGGTTCACGAAGACCTGGGTCTTGTACTCAAGGCGACGAAATGCCGTGCAATGAACGATGCGGTCACGATCACGTTGAAACGCATCCCGCCCCTCGGGGGCGGGCTCGTCATGCACCCGGCCCCGGCTTGCAGAAGGGTGAGCTGCATAGGGTGCGAGCGTGATCGACATCAGGGAATCAAATGCCGTCATGGCAGTCTCCGATCTGTCTTGTGCAGGCCGCGGGTTGGCCGCTCAGGCCCCGGTACAGGCCCGCAGCGTGGCCTCGACGTCGGCCTGCGGCGCGCGCTTCACCACCGCCGAGCCCAAGGCATCGAGCAACACGAACTTGGGCGTGCCCTGTTCGGCTTTCTTGTCGACCGACATGAGTTCGATGTAGCGCTGCACAGCCCAGCGCGGCCCCTGAACCGGCAGACCCGCCTCGGCCACAGCATGCTCGATTCGCTTGCGCACCGCTCCCTCGATCAGCCCCAGACGGCAGGAGAGATCGGCGGCCATGACCATGCCCGCACCGACGGCCTCGCCGTGCAGCCATTCGCCATAGCCCAGCCCGGCCTCGATGGCATGACCGAAGGTGTGACCGAAATTGAGGATGGCGCGCAGGCCGCCCTCGCGCTCATCGCGCGACACCACCGACGCCTTGATCTCGCAGGAGCGCGCAATCGCGCGGGCCAGCGCCGCCGCATCGACCGCGCGCAGGGCGGCCAGATCATTGACCACCTGCTCGAAATAGCCGGCATCGGCAATGGCGCCATGCTTGAGGATCTCCGCCAATCCGGCCGAAACCTCGCGCGCAGGCAGGGTGGACAGCGTATCGGTATCGATGAGCACCAGGCGGGGCTGGTGAAAGGCCCCGATCATGTTCTTGCCCAGGGGATGGTTGATGCCGGTCTTGCCCCCCACCGACGAATCCACCTGAGCGAGCAGGGTGGTGGGCACCTGCACGAAGTCGATGCCGCGCTGATAGACCGCAGCCGCAAAACCGGCCATATCCCCCACCACGCCGCCGCCCAGCGCCACGATGAGCGCGCCCCGATCAAAGCGGGCTTCGAGCAGCGCATCAAAGATGCGCTCGAGCGTGCCCCACCCCTTGTTCGCCTCCCCGTGGGGCAGGGTCACGGTGATCCGCGAAGCGGCCACACCCTGCAGGGCAGCTTCCAGGCGGGCGGCATAGAGCGGGCCAACCTGATCGTCGGTGACGATGGCCACCATGCGGCCTGCGGCCAGCCTGAGCAGCGGCTCACAGGCCGAGAGCAGGCCCTGACCGATGAGAATGGGATAGGAGCGCTCGGCAAGCGCCACCTCAACCTGGATCATGCGCGTCCTTCGGAATCGAGGGGATGAGGAAGATGAGGCCCGCCCGGCCAGTCGGCGAGCAGGGCATCGACCACCCGCTCGACGGGCTGGCGCCCGGTCTCCACCACCTGATGGGCGACGGCCTGATAGAGCGGCTCGCGATCGCGAACGAGCGTCTCGATGCGCGCCCGGGGATCGGGCGCGCGCAACAGAGGCCGCGTGGTGTCACGACGCAGCCGATGCCACAGATCCTGCACGGTGGCTCGCAGATAGACCACATGCGCCTGCTCGCGAAGCACACGGCGGTTCTCGGGATCGAGCACAGCGCCCCCGCCCGTAGCCAGGACCGTGCCGCGACGCAGGGCGAGCTCCTGGATCAGTTCGGACTCGCGTCGGCGAAACCCGGCCTCCCCTTCCAGGTCGAAGATGGTCGGAATCGACACACCCAGACGGGCCTCGAGTTCGCGATCGGAGTCGACGAACGCCCATCCAAGCCGACGCGCCAGGCGTTTGCCCACGGTGGTCTTGCCGGCCCCCATCATGCCCACGAGGCAAATCAGACCCGCAGGGGCTGAGATCGCATCACTGCAGGAAGATGCGCCCGCCACGGGCGGCATCGAGTCGGCATTGACGCTCGTCTCGGCGGCCGACGCAGGCAGGATCGGGGCGGGTGAACAGGACATCCTCCTAGGATACTGGAGGGGCGCCCGCAGGGCGCAGTGGAGGGGCGCCCTCGGGGCACAGAGAAGGGGCGCCTCGGCCCGGCCTCAACGCGCCATCGCAGTGTCGGTCACGACCCTCGGAGTGAGGAAGACCAGCAGTTCGGTCTTGTTGCTGGTACGCGAGGTGCTGCGAAACAGCCCGCCAACATAGGGCACGTCGCCCAGCAGAGGCACCTTGTTGACGCGATTGATCTCGGTCTGTTCGTAGATGCCGCCGATCACCACGGTGCCGCCATTTTCGACCAGCACCTCGGTCTGCACAGCGCGGGTATTGATGGCAAAGCCGGCCGGGGTGAGCTGGCCCACGGCATCCCGATTGACCGCCACCTTCATGATCACCGTGCCTTCGGGCGTGATCTGGGGCGTGACTTCGAGTTTGAGCGAGGCCTTCTTGAACTGGATCTGCGTGGCACCGCTCGAGGTCGCTGCCTGATAGGGCAGCTCGGTGCCCTGTTCGATGATGGCCTTGGACTTGTCGCCCGTGAGTACGCGCGGACTCGAGACCACCTTGCCGCGCTGATCCGCCTCGAGTGCGGACAGCTCGAGGTTGATGAACCGGGTGAGCGAGGAGCCGAACAGGCTGATCGCCACACTGGCTGGATTCACCCCATTGATGGCTGCCGCAGGCAGATTGACGAAGTTGGTGTTGCCCACGGCGGTGGGCCGGCCCAGCCCGATGAGGTTGGTGCCGCTGAGGTTGCTGCCCAGCTGCGAAGAGAGATCGGCCGCACCCTGCAGATTGCCTGAGACGGTGGAATAGACATTGCTGCCCACGAGCGCCGAGCCTGGCCCATAGACCGGCACATTCACCGCCGTGAGCGTTCCGGTGGTCGGGTCAAGGCGCGAGCCGACTCCCGATACCGTGCTGCGGATGTCATTCAGGCCCCACTTGATGCCCAGATTGCGCGAGAAACCGTCATCAGCCTCGACGATGCGTGCCTCGATCAGAACCTGTCGAACCGGGACATCGAGCTGCGCAATGATTCGGCGGACTTCCTCGAGCTGGGAACCGGTATCGCGCACAAAGACCGTATTGGTGCGCTCATCGAACACGGCGCTGCCGGCCTTCGAGAGCACCCGCTGCTTTTCATCGGAAAGCAGCTTTTGCACCGTCTCAGCCTTCTGGTAATTGAGCTTGAAGGTCTCGACCCGGGTGGGCTCGACTGCGGCGATTTCCTTGCGCGACTCGTGTTCAGCCTTGAGCTGGTCAGACATCTCCTTGGCAGGCGCCACCACAATCACGTTGCCATTGCGACGCATGCCGAGATCCTTGGCCTGCAGGATGATGTCCAGGGCCTGATCCCAGGGCACATCCTTGAGTCGCAGGGTGAGCGCGCCAGTCACGGTTTCGCGCACCACGATGTTGAGGTTGGTGAAATCGGCAATCACCTGCAACAGCGCGCGAACATCGACATTCTGAAAATTCAGCGAGAGCTTTTCACCGCTGTAGCCTGCACGGACCGCCCCGCCGGGTCGCGAGACATCGGTCCGCAGCGGCCGGACTTCAATCACCAGCCGGGTGTCACTCTGATAGGCGTTGTGTTCCCACTGCCCCGAGGGCTCGATCACGAGTCGGGTGGCATCGCCCTGCTCGAAGCTGCTCACCGCACGCACGGGCGTGCCGAAATCAGCAACATCGAGTCGACGGCGCAGCGCCTCGGGCAATCGGGTCCGTTGAAAATCGACCAGCAGCTGCTGGCCCTGCTGCCGAATGTCGACGCCGGCCGAGGCATCGGACATGTCGACCACGATGCGGCCCTCTCCCGAAGGTCCGCGCCGGAAGTCGATTTCGCGCAGCGAGTGAATCGCACCAGACTCCGCTGCACCAAGCCGATAGGCCGGGGAAGACGGATCAGCCGAAGCCACGGGTGCCAGCGTGAGCTGCACGGTGCGCCCTTCAAGACGCATTGCATGAGTGACCGCGCGACGCAGACTGAACACCACGCGGGTGCGCTCAGGGGTCTGCACCACCTGGGCCGTCCGGGCCTCGCCCGTGGCCAGGCTCAGGGCACTCTGACCGATCCCGTTGGTCGTCTGCGAGAAGTCGAGCACAAGACGGGCCGGATTGCTGATGACAAACAGACCTGGCAGCGCCGATGGAGCCTCCCGCAGCGTGAGGGTGACGACCGTGGCGCCGCCCTGCACTACAGTCTCGATGCGCTCAAGCGCGTTTCCGGCAGCCGCGCCTGCCGCTGCAGTCTGGGCCTGAACCGGGCGCAGGTCTGCCATCAGGCCCAGGGCGAACACGCACAGACCTGCACACCTCAGGGCGAAACCGGTCACGCGCAATGGACGCAGGGCCAGCCGAGCAGAAAGACGGGCAAACAGACGAAGCATCGGTTTCATGAGGCGCTCTCCTGGAGGCGCATTTCGGTGTCGCGTTGCGTCCACTCGCCTGCGGCATCTTCGACGGTTTCACGGATCAGGATACGTTCATCGCTGATCTGCATGACGCGACCGTGATTCTGACCAATGTACTGCCCGACCCGGATCTGATGGAGCTGATTTTCAGCCCGCAACAGTCCGATATGTTCCCGGCCCCGGCGCAGACTGCCCACCATGCGAAACAGGTCGAGCGGAAAGGCTTCGAGCGGCTCACGGATGCGCTTGTCGCTGGGGCGTAGCGCGGGGGCCGTTGTCGGCGCCGAGCCGGCGCTGGCCGCGGCATTGGCCATGGCCCGAAAGCGGGTCATGGCAAACGGATCCGTGCCTTGGTCAGCCTGGTAACGGAAGGGCTCAAAGCGTTTGGGTTCGTCAACCTTGTCGATGCGCGTCGGCGTATTGCGACGGGTGTCATCCATCCAGGACTGCAGATCAGCCTGCCCGCTGTCGCAGCCCTGCAAGAAGCTGAGCAGCACGACCAGTGTCAGGCTGCGCCATCCAGGACACCTTGCTGAGGCAGGCGCGCCAAGCGGGCGCGAGAAAACAGAAGCGCGAGGCCGAATCATCGCTTGCCCGATGAGGATGAGGTTGAACCTGACGCCGGCGTCGCAGCGGCTGGGCGGTTGCCCGAAGCGGCCCCGGCAGCCCCGGGGCGCACGCCGGGCTGGCCGGGTTTGCGCCGTGCCGCCTCCTGGCGTTGCAGTGCGACCTCATCGCTGTCGAGATAACGGAAAGTCTTGGCCACCGCGTCGAGTGTCAAAACCCCGGTTTTTTCGGCCAAGGTGATCGTCATGTTGTTCAGGGTCACAATGCGCGGCAGGTTGGCCAGATCACTGGCAAACGAAGCCAGATCATTGAACTGGCCGGCGACTCGTACCGTGATCGGCAATTCGGCGTAGTGCTCACGCACGATGACCTGGCCCGGCTTGAACAATTGCAGCTGGGCACCACGGATGCCACCGGCCTGATTGATGTCCGATAACAGGGCATCCATCTCGGCTTTGCTAGGCAGCTGCTTTTCAAGCTGACTCACATACTGATCCACCTGCTCCTTTTGCTTGCGCAGGGCATCAAGATTGACGGCCAATCGGATTTTCTCGGTATAGGCGGTCTTGAGCCGGGCCTCTTCAGCGCCACCGGCCTCGAGCCGATCGAGCAGATCACGCCAATACAGGCTGTAACCCACCGCGACCAGCGCAGCAAAGAGCCCCATGAGCAGCAGCGTGCGAGGCAACAGCGGCCACAGCCCCGGGTGTCGACCACTGAGCCCCTGGAATTGGGCGCGAAGACGTTCCCGATCGATGGAGGGCAGCGCAAGCCGGGCCATCTCAGCGCCCCCCCGCCGTGTCGGAACGCCGAATCAGCAGATTGAGAGAAAATTCGTAGACCTTGCGACTCTCCCGCTCACGGTCTTTGTCGCGCGTGCCGGGCGGCGCAGGCAAGACCACCTCCTTGATCTCACCCAGCTCGGGCCGTTCGAGCCAGGGACTCTTCTCGGACAGGATGCGCAGGAATTCGGCGACGCGGTCATTGGACTGGGCGTGGCCCGCAAGACTCACCTTGCGCTCATCCTGCCGCAACTGACGCAACAGCACGCCTTCTGGGGTGAGGCGAGACAGTTCGTCAAACAACCGGACCGGCAGGGTCCGGTCAGACTGCAGATTCTCAACTGCCTGCTGGCGAGCCCGTAGCGCCGCGATTTCCTCGCGCAGGGCGCGGATCTCGGCGATCTGCGCATCGAGTTTGGTGTTCTCGCCCTTGATGAACTGATTGCGGCGGGCTTGCTGTTCAATGGCCTGGTCGATGGCCAGGCCTCCGGCAAAGACCGCGGCCACACCAGCGACAGCCACACCGGCCAGCACGCCCAGGAATCCCCGCTTGCGCTGTTCGCGGCGTGCCTCGCGATGGGGCAGCAGGTTGATGAGGATGGGCGGTTGCATGAACGAGCGGCCTCAGGGATTGAACCGGCGCATGGCCAGGCCGCAGGCCACCATCAGTGAGGGGGCATCCTGTTCGAGATTCCTGCGGCGCGCTGCATCAGACACCGCCATGCCCTGAAACGGACTCAGAATCTCGGTGGCCACCTGGGTCCGGTCAGCCACCGCCTCGGCGAGTCCTGCGGTCACCGCCACCCCACCTGCGAGAAAGATCCGGTCGACATGATTGTGCGGCGTGGAGGTCGTGAGCAGCTGAATCGCTCGGGCAACCTCCGATGCGGCCTGCTCGAGAAACGGACCGAGCACATCATTGCCATAGGAGTCGGGCAGGTCGGCCGCCCGCTTGCGGGCTTCCGCATCTTCAAGGCTCAGGCCATAGTGACGCGCGATCTCCTGGGTCAGCAGCTCTCCGCCAAAAGGCTGCTCACGCTCGAACACGGTCTTACCATCGACCAGCACCATCAGGCTGGTGTTGACATGCCCCATATCAAACACGGCGAGCACCTGGCCTGCACCCTGCTGCGGCAAAAAAGTGCAGATTCGGTCGATGACGCGACGCGCAGCGAAGGGCTCGACATCGATGACGGTGGGTTTGAGGCCAGCCATCTCGGCCAGTGCGACCCGGTCTTCGACACGTTCGCGCCGGGACGCGGCAAGCAGCACTTCGACATCTTCGCCGGAGCCATCGACTGCGCCCAGCACCTGAAAGTCGAGGTTGACTTCGTCCATGGAGAACGGGATGTACTGGCTGGCCTCCGATTCAACCTGAACCTCGTAGTCTTCCTCGCTCAGGCCCGCAGGCAACAGGATGCGCTTGGCAATCACCGCCGATGAAGGCAGCGCCAGCGCCGCCAGCCGCGCCTTGCTGCCGCTGCGATGGATGGCCCTCGACAAGGCTGCAGCCACCGCCTCGGGCTTTTCAATCTGCCCATCCACGATCGCACCGGCCTCGATGGGTTCGATCGCGTAACGCTCCAGGCGCAGGCGATCGCGTCCCTCGGGCGCAAGCTCGACCAGCTTGACCCGATGGGTGCTGAGGTCGATGCCAAGCAGCGCAGGTGCAGGCGAACGGGACAATCCGGGCAGGCTCAGGCCCATGGCGTTGGCGTCGGGGAAAGGTCAGAAAAAAATCGAAAAACGGTTTTGTCGGTCTTGCCCACACTGTAACGCTTTCCCTTTGGCGATCCCATTCACGGCGAGCCCGTCGATCCCCCTTCCGATGCCCGTTCGTCGCGCCGCTTCGCCGATGGTCGCCTGCCACACTCGCTGCCCACCCGCACCCGGATCGACCGGTATACTCACCCTCTCCCACGTGTGTCCTGGCGTCTGATGATGTCTGCCCTGTCCGATTGGCTGCGCCGTTCCAACCGGCCCCGCGGCGTCGTGCAGTTTCGCCGACACCAGCGCGGAGTCGGTTTGATTGGCTGGTTGCTGCTCATCCCGGCCGTCCTGGGCACCCTGGTGGCGCTCGCCCTGACGCTCACCGCTGTGCTCGCCTGGGACAAGCTCCCCTCGCTCGATGTCATCACCGACTATCGACCCAAGATGCCGCTTCGCATCTTCACGGCCGACGGGGTGCTGATCGGCGAATTCGGTGAGGAGCGGCGCAGTGTCGTGCGCATCCAGGACGTGCCGCAGGTCATGACACAAGCCATTCTGGCTGCCGAGGACGACCGATTCTTCGAGCATCACGGGGTCGATATTCTGGGCATCGTTCGGGCTGCGCTGGCCAATCTTGCTGCGGGAGGCAAGGCGCAGGGGGCCAGCACGATCACCATGCAGCTTGCGCGCAACTTCTTTCTCTCGAATGAGCGCAGCTACAGCCGCAAGATCTACGAAATCCTGCTCTCGATCCGGATTGAACAGGCGCTCAGCAAGGAGCAGATCCTCGAGATCTACATCAACCAGATCTTTCTGGGTCAGCGCGCCTATGGGTTCGCCTCGGCCGCGCAGATCTACTTCGGCAAGCCCCTGGCGGAGATCAGTGCCGCGGAAGCAGCCATGCTCGCCGGTCTGCCCAAGGCGCCCTCGGCCTACAACCCCGTGGTCAATCCCAAACGGGCCCGTATCCGGCAGGAGTACATCCTGGGGCGCATGAATGCCCTGGGTCACCTGAACGACCGTCAATACCAGGCTGCGCTGGTCGAGCCCTTGCGCTTGCAACCCGAGCGGGGCGAATTCGCCGTGCGGGCACCCTATGCCGCCGAGCTGGCCCGTCAGCTCACGATCGAGCAGTTCCGGGAAGAGGCCTATGTCGCCGGACTCAACGTCTACACCACGCTGCGGGCGGCGGATCAACGCGCAGCCACTCAGGCGCTGAACCGGACCGTGATCGGTTACGACCGACGCTATGGCTATCGCGGCCCAGAGGCCCGGGTTGAACTGCCTGCGGACCGTGCACGGCGAGAAGAGAAGATCGAGGAAGCCCTGCTTGAAGCGGGCGATATCGATGAGTTCAATCCCGCCGTCGTAATGGAGGCGAGTGCACGCAGGGTGACCGTGAGCCGCAGTCGAGGCCAGGTCATCACGATCGAAGGGGAGGGCCTGAAATTCGTCGCTCCGTGGTTGTCCGACAAGGCTCCGGTCTCCCGGCGGCTGTCGCCCGGAGCGGTGGTGCGCATCAGTCAGGGCGCGCGAGGCTGGGAAATCACACAGTTGCCTGAGGTGCAGGCGGCCTATGTTTCTGCCAGCACCGATGACGGTGCAGTCCGGGCCATGGTTGGCGGCTTTGACTTCAATCGCAACAAATTCAACCGGGTGACCCAGGCCTGGCGCCAGCCAGGGTCCAGTTTCAAGCCCTTTGTTTATTCAGCCGCACTGGAGCGCGGCTTGACACCATCGACCCTGGTCAATGATGCGCCGGTGGTGGTGAGTGCATCAGTCACTGGCGGACAGGTCTGGGAACCCAAGAACTATGATGGCAAGTTCGATGGTCCGATGACCCTGCGTGCTGGACTGGCACGCTCCAAGAACATGGTGTCGATCCGGGTGCTTCAGGCCATCGGTCCACAGTACGCCCAGGACTACATCACGCGTTTTGGCTTCGATGCAGCGCGTCATCCGCCCTACCTCACGATGGCGCTGGGCGCGGGCTCAGTCACACCCTGGCAGATGGTCGGCGCGGTCTCGGTCTTTGCCAATGGGGGCTACCGGGTCCAGCCTTACCTCATCGCTCGAATCACAGACTCCACAGGCAAGGTCATCGCTCAAGCCCAGCCGGTCCGGGCGGGTGATGAGGCCAACCGGGTGATCGATGCCCGCAACGCCTTCATCATGGACAGCCTGCTGCGTGATGTCGTTCGCAAGGGCACTGCAACGGCGGCCCTGCGCCTGAAGCGTCAGGATCTGGCCGGCAAGACGGGCACCACCAACGATTCACATGACGCGTGGTTTGCGGGCTATCAGCCCGGGTTGGCTGGTGTGGCGTGGGTCGGACATGACAGGCCACGCAAGCTCGGCGATCGCGAGACCGGCGGTGGCCTCGCGCTGCCGATCTGGATCGATGCGATGGAGGTGGCCCTCAAGGGCGTGGCCGAACGCACGCCCGACCCACCGCCCGGGGTGGTGCAGGTCAATGGGGAGTGGTATTTCGCTGAATCCATCCCGGGCAAGGGCGTGGCCTCCCTCGGTTTGACCGAGGAGGGCCTGGGCAGCGGCGCGACGGGCGACCGCATCCGTGACCAGATGTTCTGAGGTCGACTCACTGGATCAGCCCGTTTTTCATCGCATAGTAGGTCACGTCGCTGTTCGAGCGCAGACTGAGCTTGTCGAGCACCCGTGATCGATAGGTGCTGATGGTCTTGAAGCTCAGGTTGAGCACATTGGCAATCGCCGTCACTGACTCGCCCTTGGCCAGCCGCAAAAAAACCTGCAGTTCGCGATCCGAGAGCCCGACATGCGGTGGCTCGTCATTCTGGCCGCCCAGACCGTTGGCGAGCAGATCACCCACTGCCTCAGTGACGAACCGTCGCCCCTGGGCCACCGAACGCACCGCCCGCAGCAGATCGACGGGCTCGCAGTCTTTGGGCAGGTAGCCGCTCGCCCCCAGCCTGAGCATCTGCAAGGCGTAATGCTGCTCGGGAAAACCCGAGAGGATGAGTACGGGCAGATCGGGCCGGCGCAGCTTGACGGCACGCAGCACATCCACACCGTTCTGACCCGGCATGGAGATGTCGAGCAACAGGACATCGCACAGATCGTTGCGCACGAGCTCGAGTGCCTCGCGACCGTTTTCCGCCTCCCGCACGCCATCGACGTCGGCTTGTCCGTCAAGAAACTGGCGGAAACCTGCACGAACGATGGGATGGTCATCGCAGATGGCGACACGGATCTTTCTGCTCGATGGACTGGTCAACATGGAAGCACTCCTGGGGTGGAAGGGAAACGACGGGCGATCAGGTGAACACGCACTCAGGGGGCCGACAGGCATGGCTATTGCCTTGGTCAATCGGCCGCCCACAGGCGGGTTCCAACGATCAGGAGGCAAATGCCATGCCCATTCAGCGCCCCACTCCCACATCCCTGCGCAGCATCGACCGGCCAGTCGAATACGCATCCTCTGCGACCCATCGACGGTCGATGCCGACTGAGGCATCAGCCCTCATGTCAGGGGACACCCTGCGCAGCAAGCTCGCACAGGAATTGCACGACGAACTCGGCAGTGTGCTCACCGCAGCCCGCCTCGATGTCGCCTGGTTGCGGACCCATCGCAACCCGTCACGTACCGACTGGGCGGGCCGTCTGCAGCGGCTCGAGGCCTTGCTGCGTGACGGCCAGCTCGAGCTGCGCCGGGTGATTCAGGGTCTGCATCCGAGTGCGCTCGAGCAATTCGGATTGCCGGTGGCCATTGAGGCCCTGGCCCGCGATTTCGCCACTCGTTTTGCTGGCGAGATGCACATCGAGGTCGATGCGCAGGCCCAGCTTTCCGGCCCGGCTGCACTGACCTTTTACCGGTGTGCTCAGGAATGTCTGACCAACCTTCACCGCCACGCTGGAGCCCGGCGGGCCGCGCTGAAACTGGAGCTTGTCCAGGGCCGAATCCGTTTGCAGATTGCAGACGACGGTCGGGGATTTCGTTCGGACCATGTGGCGAGCGATCGCAATGGCCTGCGCGGCATGCGGGCTCGCGTGCGGGCGATTCAAGGCCATCTTCGGATCGAGTCGCACGCGCAAACCGGCACTCGAATCACCGTGTCGGTCCAAGCGCCAACGCGTCATTGAAGCGGCTGCCGGTCAATCCGACCGATCGGTCGGTGGATCTTGCCGAGAGACCTGCAAGTTCACCGACCGCCCTGGCGCAAAGGCTGTGGGGTTTCAACATTTCCCCTTGGGTGGCACAGAGCTTGCGCCTGATTGGCGGGCACGCAATCGCAGCACCCCGCCCGTCGATGCGCTGCTCTGGCGATATCTCCCTGGGGATGCCGTCCTCTATCGAGGTGAATCCATGAACATGAGCCTGTCCCTGCGTCACTCGACACATCTGACCATGACGCCCTTGCTGCAGCGCTCCATTCAGTTGCTTCAGCTGTCCAGTCTGGAGTTTGTTCAACAGGTGGAAGAGGTGGTGGCAGACAATCCGTTTCTCGATCGGCTGGAAACCGCCCCAGATGATCCGTCCAGGAATCGGGCCGATGGCGGCGGAATCGAATCCGAAACCCTCCCGTCGCTGTCGGCCGAACGGCTCGACGGGCCGCTCGACGACACGGCTCACGACCGGACCAACCCACAGGCGCAGGACGCAATGACTCACGCGCCGGGTGATGAGTTGGGTCAGCACACCGACCCGGATTCAGGCTTCACTCAGGATGAGTCTGGGCCGGGCCCTCAGGACGATACGATGTGGGCCGACTCAGGTGAGTCAGGTCATTCGAGCGCAGCGCCCGATGGAGATGCCGTCGAGGGCTGGCCTCAGGTGGGTCGCAAACCCTCGCTGCGCGAGCATCTGCGTGAGCAGGCGGGTCTGCTCAGGCTCTCGCCGCGTGATCGCGTCCTGGTCGAAACAGTCATTGATGCAATCGACCCCGGCGGCTATCTGCGCGCCTCGCTCGAGGAGATCGGCGCCTGCTGTCCGGTGGATCCAGTC
>Ga0255093_1000523_pt1 | contig 17034 bp, 15 predicted proteins | sample Colum_Law_RepA_8_2_FD_188437 | JGI IMG/M metagenome (GOLD analysis project Ga0255093, IMG submission 188437) | Freshwater microbial communities from Columbia River, Oregon, United States - Colum_Law_RepA_8d | ecosystem: Environmental > Aquatic > Freshwater > River | place: USA: Oregon...
CTATTTGTGCTGTTAGCATTTGCAACGGTTGTCGTGATCTGGAACCAAAGGTCATTCTTGCGTGGATGTATTGTGCTGGCCGGAACGTTCCTGCTGGTTATGACCGAGAATGTGGCAAGACTGACCCTGATTGCCGCTGCTTTCCGATTCGGGATTGATCTTTCCATCGGATGGCCTCATACACTTTTGGGGCTTTTTCTGTTTCTGGTTTCAATTGGGTTGGTCTGTTCGCTCGATCAATTACAGAGTTTTTTCACCCTCAGAACCAACGGGAACTTCTCTGAGAGTCGTGAGGCATCATTTAAGGCGGTGAAACACAGTCCAGTCACCTGGCCTGTTGTCGTGGTTGGTCTGGGTCTGATACTTCTGATGCCCGTCACTCTGGCTCGAATGCCTCGTGGGCAAGCGTCCGGGTTGCTGGTTGCACTTCAACCAGCGATGCGAATTGACCGGATGAGCGATGACGTATTGCCAGAGTCTCTCGGACCTTACCAGCGTACGGGATTCGAAATGATTGAGCGGGTTGAGGAAGATCCATTTGGCCCGCAGTCGCAGGTCTGGACTTACCGCCACGGCGACATCGATCTGCAGATCTCCCTGGACTATCCGTACAGCAGCGTACACGATACCTGCACGTGTTATCGCAATACCGGTTGGACTGTTCTCAAAGAGCGGGTTTTGGGCCCCGTTGACACTGGGGCAGATTTGTTTGAAAGCCAACCAGATACGTCAGTCGAACAACTGCCTGTCCTGATTGCCGATATCGGCAGTCCAGGATACGGATCCGGTATCCTTCTGGCTAGTGCTCTGAGTCCCACTGGATCGGTCGTCGTAGCAATCGACTCCCGACGCTTACTGAACCAAAACCACTTAGTGAAAAGATTCATTGGGTTTGAGGCGGAAGCGGCATCTGCTGGCCAGTACGTGCAACTGCAAATGATTGCACTCAGTCCACAGTCACTTTCAAATGATCAGCGAGCGGAGCTAGCTTCCCTGTACCGACAGGTTCGGGAAGTCTTGTTTGCTCAATGTGTCAAGTCTTCTTCAAAATAATCGTATCAGAAGCTTGATTCATAGATGGCAATCCTGAATCGTAAGAATAGGTTTCGCAGGAAATCGGCGCTTTTCCTCGGATGGGCTATCGCCGTCTTCAAGGTCGTCTGGCGGGCGGTCGTTTATCCATATGTCTGGTCTAGGAGGGTTTTGCATGCGTCCCTACTACAGATTGTGGAGTGGTACGACAAAGGTTCATTAAGCCGGATTCTCTATGGTTTGCCGGCGCTTGTTGTCCTGTCATCATCTGTCTTTTTGGGCATCCTTGCGTTTTCGCAAAGTCCTGTCGTTCTGAGCGATTCCTATCGCGCGGTGGCACGCCGTGCGATGGATGAGAAAGACTGGAGGGTTGCGGAAGTTTGTCTGCAACGTCTGATTTCTATGGCCCCAACGGATGAAAACGTTGCATTTGATCTGGCGTTGGCCAGTATAGAAATGGATGAGTTGACGCGAGCCAATTCATTGTTAATGCGGTTGGCACCCATCGAAAAGCCGGTCAACGCCGACGCCCACCTTTGGAGAGCTCAAAGACTGCTGGAAAAGAGAGAACTTACGCGTGAAGAGGTTGTCGAAGTCGAGCAACAACTGAAGAACGTGCTGATCCTGACGCCGAGAAACGACATGGCGCGGTCGCTTTTAGGACAGGTCTTAAAGCAAATCGGTAAGCCAAAAGAAGCTAGGGAGTTGCTGGGAAGCATCACACTGCGCAGCCCTAATGATGAGTTTCTGCTGGCGGAACTCTGGCTGCAGGATGGTGACCTGAATCAAGCCCGATTGCACGGTCAGGAAGCCGTCAGATTGTACAGAAAAAGGCACGCCGGAGATCCGACGAATCTTGCTATTCGTCTGGAGCTGGCAAAAGCACTGGTGTTTATCGAAGAGTTTAGCACGGCTGCTGAGTTACTGTTGGCGGCCGATGCGGGATCCAATAGTGCAGTCATAAGGCAGGCACTTTCCCGAGTCTATGCGACATGGAGCCAATCGCTAGCTCCGAGTCAGGGTTTAACGGAGTTTCAGTTTGATCTGATTGCAAAATCGCTCCAATTTGATCCGCAAAATCAGCTGGCCTATGACCAGATCATTCGATTCCTGAATTTGCCGGAGGGGGCGGACCTGGAAAGACTGCGTGACCTTCTGCGGACCATGCTCGCTGCGGGACATCAGCCAGCGCTGGTTCACTTATGCATGGGACTTGATCAGAGCTTCCACGACAATAATGACGGAGCGTTGAGTCATCTGCAGATTGCTCATCAACTTAATCCACAAATGGCAGTGATCGCAAACAATCTTGCCTGGCAGATTGCTTTTTCGCCTGAAGGTGACTTGGAAAAAGCCTTGAAGCTTTGTGAGCAGGCGCTGGCACAGGCGCCAGAGTATCCCGAAATTCGCGAGACGCGAGGCCAGATTCTTGTGAAGCTTGGGCGATGGGCAGAGGCTGTCGCTGATCTAGAATCCGTGATCGCAAAGTTTTCGTCCAACGTGCAGACACGAAGCGCCCTGATCGCCGCATACCAAGGCCTTGGAATGCAGGACATGGCCGATAAGCACTCCCAGATTCTCCGGGTACAGCAGTCACCCGAGAATCAATAATTTCCTGCAAGACCGAAGGCTTGACTGACATCAAAATGCTATCAGTCGTGATACCAACATACCTTCGTGAAGCGGAGTTGTTGAATACGATTCAGCTTCTGCTGACTCAATCCAAGGCTCCTGCTGAGATTCTGGTGATTGACCAGTCTCCAGATCATGAACCGGAAACCAATCATGCACTTGATGAATATGTCAGGAAAAGTCTGATCCGATGGATTCGTCTTAACGAGCCATCAATTCCAAAATCCATGAATCTGGGTCTGAATGAAGCCATTAGCCCAGTCGTCCTTTTCCTGGACGATGATATCGCAGCCGGGAATAATTTGATTGAAGCTCACTTGATGGCACACTTAAAAGGGGGAGGGCTTACCGCTGTCGCAGGTCAAGTGCTGCAGCCCGGTGAAGTACCTCAGGATGTCAACGTAGGCTGGTGCCGAAGCGGTTTGCAGGCTGACCTCGAGTTTCCCTTTTTCTCCCGGCGGGGTGACTGGATTGCGAATGTCATGGCAGGAAATCTGTCGGTTGATCGTGCTTTCGCACTTCGGATCGGTGGCTTCGATGAGAGTTTTATCGGAGTCGCCTACCGGTTTGAGACAGAATTTGCCCGACGCATGATTAAACACTGTGGAAAGATCTGGTTCTGCCCGGAGGCTTCCATAAATCATTTGCGGGCGGCTCGAGGTGGTACAAGAGCAACAGGCAGTCACCTGAAAAGTGCTGACCCAAAGTACGGTATTGGCGACTATTATTTTGCATTTTTGCACGGTGAAGGTTGGGAGTCGTGGTCCTACAGTTTCAGGCGCGCGATTCGGGAAATTCGCACAAAGTTTCATCTCTCCCATCCATGGTGGATCCCCGTAAAGCTTCTGGGTGAAGTGAGGGCATTCTTGGCAGGCTGGAAACTAGCCAACAAGAAAAAGCGACTGAGAGCAGAGGGTGAAAAGTAGAAGTCAAGCTGATTACTGAGAGATCAGCAACAGTCAGATCGTAACGATTTGCAAACTCTGGATCGGACCTGTTCAAGAATATGACGAGCAACATCGAATCGCCCGGCACGTGGTCCGTGGTCGTCAGCAGTCCCTTGGATTTTGGAACTGACCATCGCCCATGCTGCGGCATCTGATCTGGAGATCAACTACCGTTCAAAACTCACTCTCCTGCTCTGTGGATAAATTGTTTAATGGCCATCGCACTGCGGATCACTACAGATTTCAGGTATTGACTACAATACCGCCAATTCATCTTCGCCGACGGATCGACGAAGCCACATCAGCGAACTACTTCGTCGGCTCGCTACTAACTACCAGCCATAAACAATGATTCCTCCGTCATCGCCCACGACTTGCCAATTTGTCCGCCGACTTGCCGTTGTAATCTCGCATCCTATCCAGCACTTTGCACCGTTATTTCGAGAACTCGCGAAGGTAGCCGGTCTGAAATTGCGCGTGTTTTATTGCTGCGACTGGGGTATCAATGAATATGCGGACCCTGGCTTTGGAAAGACGTTCAAATGGGACGTCCCATTGCTTGAAGGCTATGAATTCGAGTTTGTTCCGATAGCGGTCAGACCAAAAGACTTGAGTTTCTTTTCTATCGACAATCCAGAGTTATCACTACGACTTGATGAGTTTTCCCCCGACGCCGTCTGGGTTCATGGGTATGGCCATCGAACTTCCTGGCGAACACTGTTGTGGGCAAAAAAGAATCGTCGAAAAGTGCTGTATTTCGGTGATTCGGAACTCCTGGCTCCTCGGAGTTGGAAGTCGAGACTTCTGAAGCGGCTGGTGCTACCCCGATTCTTTGCCGCTTGCGACTATTTCCTGACAATCGGTGACAGCAACGAAGCGTATTATCGTCATTATGGAGTGCCTGAGAAGAAGATGGTGCGGGGAGCCTTTCCTGTCGACATCGCCCGGTTTCGGAATTCCATCGAGAAGTGGTCGCCAGATCAGCGGTCCATGTTGCGTCAGCAAATTGGTCTGAAGCCTAATGCCTTTGTTGTTTTGTTTCTGGGAAAGATGATAGGCATTAAACGTCCCCTGGATGTTGTGTACGCTGTTCAGGAACTTCGTCAGGAGTTACCGCAGTTGCAGGCGTTAATGCTCGGCAGCGGGCCTCTGGAACAGGAACTCCGAGCCGAAGTTAAAAGACTGAACCTTGATGGCCATGTCATTCTTCCTGGTTTTATAAATCAAACGCAGATGCCTCAGACATTGTGGCTGGGTGATGCGATTGCTATGGTTTCAGAAAAAGACCCACATCCGCTGGCGGTGACCGAGGCTATGTCTGTTGGCAATGCCGTTATTGCCAGCGATCGGATCGGGTGTGTGGGCCCTACTGATGCAGCCAGACCAGGAGAAAACACCGTTGTGTATCCATTTGGAGATATCACTGCTCTGGCTAGCGCAATTCGAACACTCGCCACGAACATCGAGCTCTGTCGCCGCTACCAGGCACGCTCGGTGGAACTGTCAGAAACTCAGGCCACTAGCGTTATGGCCACTGCTGTGTGTCACGCACTGCAATTGCCATAGTGCTGTGGGTTTTACACAAAGCTGAGTTTCTAGAATGTTTACGGCGGAACGGACAGAAAGTGATTTCGAACTTCGTCTTGAGTGCGCTGGCGGTGTTGGCGTCGGTGGCTGTTTGCCGTCGCTGGACACTTGGACTCGTGATGATCATCACGTGGGATGCAGTTCGCGATCCTATTCGTAAATTGTTGCCTCAGAACATCGTGACACTGAGCATGTTCGGTGCCGGCCTTTGGTGTTTTTGTCTCATTGGATGTCTGGCACGCGAGAAGAAGCCAACGAATAGCAGTCGGCTATCCGCCCCAGAACATTGGCTGTTCACTCTAATGCTGATCTACTTGATTGTTGGGTTAGTGGCCGGTTGGCGCAGCGGCCAGCCGGTGCAGGTTCTGGCGCTTGGCTTTGTTTCGGTCTTACTTCCAGCAGTAGGTTTTCTGGTTGGCCGGGAACTGGGAAATCGGCCGGCATTGTTTTTTCAGCTTCTGGCGTACAGTTGTGTCATTAATGCGATATTGGTTGGAAGCGCCTTTCTGGATCTTTCCGGAATTCGCACGACCATCCTGGGCGGCATCCAGATGGAGTGGTATCGCATGCGCGATGGATACCGCATCCCATTACCCAGTGGTGTATTTCGCAGTCCTGATGTGCTTGGTTTGCATGCAGCGCTTGTAATCGCGTATTCGGTCCTTTTGTATCTGGCGTCTGATTCAACGTACCACCGCAGGAACTGGCTGCTCATGACATTCTGGGGCAGCTTTGTATTGGTTCTGTCAGCCCGACGAAAGATGATTGGTTTCAGCCTTATTTTTCTGATAACGCTTCTGGTGAGTCATCGTCAGGAGGTAAAAAGTCTACTGATGCGCGGCTGGCAATGGACTACGCCAGCCAGAACATTTGGGCTGACTGTCGGATTTTTTCTCGCCATTTTCACTCCGGCGTTTTTCCTTGCATCTCGTCAACTCGACTATGCATGGACCACTCTGACGGATCTGCCCGAACGCCTCCGGACGAGTCTCACTGCCAGCCTGACGACCTTGTATCAATCTGGCCCTTGGGGAAAAGGGCTGGGGGCTGTAACTCAAGGTCGCGCACATCTCACAGACTCTCTTTCCGTCGGTTGGCAGGAAGATGGGCTTAGCCGTTTCATGCTGGAGGCCGGGGTGCTTGGATTTGCACTGGCAGTAAGTTCTGTTGTGTTGTTTGTAGCATCAACATCAGCACGAATCCGTACTTTCTCCGTCATCCACAGGGCGCACAGAAACAAACGCGAATTCGTATTACTGTTTTCTGGAAGTTTTAGTCTGGTCGTCGCACATCTTGGCTGCGGATTGATTTCTCATTTGCACCTCAGTGGCGACCCTATCGTACTGGGTTTCCTTGGCATGTTTGGAGGATGTTGCTGGGCAACGGGCTATAAGTTCGGAGGGAGTCTTAGCGCATGATCATTGTTCTGCTGGGTATAATAGTCTTCTGCTGTGCCGCTGCGGTTTCCAACTGGCGTTACGGCGTCTATGCAGCAGTTTTCCTTGACGTGCTGCGCGACCCGATCAGAAAGTTGACTCCTGGCGAACCTGCCTGGATGACGCAGGCCATGATCCCGGTATGGGCGCTGATTCTGGCGAGTTGTATTGCACAACAGCCGAGCGTTCTCAGAGAGCTAAGGAAATATTTTCCACGCATCAAGACGGGTGTCATTCTACTGTTCCTGGCGATGCTCCCTGGTGCCTTCATGTCACTGTTGCTTTATACGAACGGCTGGATGGTCGCTGGTATCGGGGGACTCTCGTACGTTGGCCCAATTGCAGGACTCTTCATTGGGGCGTGTTTGGCAACCGATCCCCGTTCAGTCTTGACGTTTCTCCGACTTTATATCGTTGTGAACAGTCTTACGATGATTGGAAGTGTGGCCGAGTATTTCCGATGGGATTGGCCGGCGCTGGGTGGAATGGGCAGTTTCGAATGGATTCGACATATTCCGGGAGTTCAAGTCCGAATGATCTGCGGCTTTTTCCGAAGTCCCGACATTGCCGGGTTTCATGCTGCCAACGTCTTGATTTTTTGCATTCTCCTGACACTTCCGCGTTTTCGGGGAGACAGGGTGAAGCCAGGCTGGCTGGCGGTCGGCTTTTGGGCCATCTACGTCATTACTCTCGCTGGACGGCGAAAGATGCTGGCAATTCCGATTATCTTTCTTGTCACATTTGTGAGTCTCAACTCACTGATGCAACGCCGAGGAACTGGTAAGTCGATACGTTTCCTTTTGCTGGCTGTCGTGATTCTGGCGGTCGGGGTGACCTATGGGCTCAGTGGAAACTCGGATCTCGACGACCACACTGAGTATTTTTCTACGATCATGATTGACGCCGCCCCAAAGATTTATGACGCAACGTTTGCTGCATCAGTAAACACGTTAGAGCAATCGGGGATCATGGGGTCTGGCCTCGGGGTCGCTTCTCAGGGTGCTCAATATACTGGAATTGACCGCAGCAGAGTCTGGCAGGAAGATGGAACCTCGCGTCTCTTCAAGGAATTGGGTGTAATTGGTCTGTTGTTCCTGGTCGGTGCTTTGATCTGTTTCGCTGGTGATTTCCGCAAAGCTCTTCGAACGCGGCTGGTCGATCCGTCACGTTCGTTTCTGCAAGTCGCTGGCGTAGCCATCGCGGCTGGTAATCTGGCAAGCTTTGTGATCTCCCACCAGCACATCAGTGGTGATGCTTCGAACGGCCTCCTGCCCCTGATCTTTCTTGGGGGGGGGTTGGGCCATGTCATTGCCGACTACAGGGCACGGATCAGTGCAGCGCGCCAATCAGTAGTTTCGACGACAATAATGGTCGTTGATCCACGACGTCCGACCTCAAAAACACTATGACGTGCCAAAGTTCCTCCCGCTCTGATGCGAATGCTTTGGATATGTATGGGTTCGTGCCGCAAAATCGCTTTGCCGGCTTGAGGACTTAGTGCACTGCTGCGATGCGGACTCAATTTCTATGACTCATATTGTTGTAGCTTGTCATGCTTGGTATGGCGATACGATTGGCGGCTCGTTTCGGCTGGCTTCGGAGTTTGCCGAGTATCTGGCGGAGCAGGGCTATCATGTCTCGTACCTGTGCTGTGCCAAAGATAACGGATACGACGGGCCTTTAAGGGAAGTGATCCGTGGTGTGGACGTGGTTCGTTATCGGCCGTCGGCAAGGCCGCTGGGTGGTCTGGCCCGGTTAAGGTTTCATTTGCGGGAGTCCCGCAAACTAGCGACGATGCTGAATAAAGAACGTCCTGTGCAGTTTGTAAGCGGGCACAGTCCGCTGCAGGCTCTCGGAGCGATGCAGGCTCTGAAGCACGGGACGGTCCATTCGAACTATACCGTGCATTCCCCGTTCGATGATGAACTGCTCAGTAACTCGTCTGGTGGTCGGCCAGGCATTGCTCAGCGGATCGCGTCATTGGTGGCTCGCCGAGTCGACCGTCGCAACTGCCAGTTGGCCGATCAGGTGCAGTGTGATTCTCGCTACACACTATCAGTGATGATGCAGCGACATCGCCGCGCGGTGGGAGATAAGGGGCTGGTGGCACCGGGCTGGGTCGAGTCTTCTCGATTCCTTCCCGCAGAAGATCGTCTGGTGAATCGGGCCGCTTTGGGAGAACACTGGAATGTTGACTGTCCGGTGTTCTTTACTCTGCGTAGGCTACAGAATCGCATGGGCTTGGAATCGTTGGTCGATGCGTGCCTGTTGCTTGCACAGCGGGGACTGAAGTTTCGGACCTTGATTGGCGGCGGCGGACCGCTGCGAGAAACTCTACAGGAGCGAATCAACTCGGCTGGAATGCAGCAGAGTGTCGTGTTACTGGGACGGCTTCCGGAAGAACAACTGGCCGATTGTTATGCGGCGGCTGATTGCTTTGTGCTGCCGACAAAGGCACTGGAATGTTTCGGTTTGATTGTGCTGGAAGCGTTTGCCTGTAACACGCCGGTGATCGCGTCGAACGTTGCTGCGATTCCGGAATTGGCCGAGCGGCAGGGCAGGGAATGGATGTTTGAACCGGGCGATGCGAGACAGCTGGCCGACCGGATGCAGGCGTTCTTGGAGCTGCGATTGAAACCATCGGTCGATTTGCGAGCTGTTGCGATGGAGTATGATAAGCGGAAAGTGTTGGCGGAATGGGAGAGGAATTTTAGTAGGCAGTAGGCAGTAGGCAGTAGGCAGTAGGTGGAGAGCGAGAAGTTCTTAGTTCCTGGTCGAATCACAAGTGATTAGTTAAGAAAACAGGTTCTTGGGGCGGGGATCGTGACGAGAGGCGGGAGCGTGCTGGGAAAGAGTGAATATTTGTCGGGAAGTAGTTCGGGAGAGTCGAAAGTCAAAGGGGAGTTGGACTCCTGCGAATCCTCGCCACTCGCTGCTCTCCGCTCGCCACTCTTGCTCGACGTCAGCAAAGAAAAGTGCCCAAGTCCGCATTCGCTGAAAAACAAGCTCGGCCGAGTTGTCTGGGCTTTGGTCTGGGGAACTGTTTTTCGTTGGTCGCCCCGAGTTTTCTTTGGCTGGCGGCGGTTTCTGCTGAGATGTTTTGGGGCAGTCATTGGAAGGAATGCTCGAATCTCGCCAAGTGCCAAAGTCTGGGCTCCGTGGAACTTAATAGTCGGCGATGAGGTCGCGATTGCTCATGATGTCGATTGCTATTGCGTCGACCGGCTGACGATTGGAAATCATGCTACGGTTTCGCAGTATTCATTCTTATGCACGGCAACCCATGACATTGCCGACCCAAATATGAAGCTCATCAGTAGTCCCATCAGAATTGGTGGACAGAGTTGGGTGTGTGCCGGTGTCTTTGTTTCTCCAGGGGTTACGGTTGGAGAAGGGGCTGTTGTGGGAGCGATGTCGGTGGTGACCAGGGATGTAGAGCCGTGGACTGTCGTTGCGGGGAATCCGGGCAGAGTGATTCGGGAAAGGATTCTGCGAACATGACCGTGCTCCCGATCAGTGTCTGTATTCCCGTAAAGAACGAAGCGAAGAACTTGCCCAATTGCCTGCGATCACTAAATAATGCCTTTGATGATGTCGTTGTCGTTGACTCGGGCAGTACCGATGCGACAGTGAGTATTGCGAAGCAGGCTGGAGCAAAGGTGCTCAACTTTCGCTGGGACGGTGGTTTTCCAAAGAAGCGTAACTGGGCTCTGCAGAATCATGAATTCCGTCACCCGTGGGTTCTGTTCCTGGATGCGGACGAATGTCTGACGCCGGATGTCATTAAGGAATTGCGAGCCAAGGTGCCCGGTTCGACTCATGCAGGTTATTGGATATCGTTCACCAACTGGTTCATGGGACGGCCATTGCGGCACGGGGATATGTTTCGCAAGCTGGCTTTGTTTCGCAAGGATGCGGGGCAATATGAACGGTTTCCGGAAAGCTGGTGGAGCCATCTCGACATGGAGGTTCATGAGCATCCGATTCTGACGGGCACCGCAGGAGTCATCGAATCGCGTCTGGAACATCGGGACTATCGGGGGCTCTCACAGTATATTTCTAGGCACAATGAATATTCCACCTGGGAGGCGAACCGTTGGCAATGGCTCTCCTCAGCTGGTGCTGAGGCATGGCAGTCATTGACATCCCGCCAACAATTCAAGTATCGCAATCTTAATCGCTGGTGGTTCGCAATGCTTTACTGGTTTGTCAGCTACGTGCTGAAAAGAGGTTTTCTGGACGGACGTCAGGGACTGATCTTCGCCTCCTATAAGTACCGCTACTTCGTGGATATTCGGCTGAAGATTCTCGAACTGCATCGGAATAGGCAGGAGCCTTGTTAAGCTCCTTTCATCTTTGTTGGTAAGCGCCCGGCGAACAGTGTTCTATTCGTCTGTGCAGTATTCACGTTGGGGTTTTCTGCGTTCAGCGATGGTTCTGCGGAGCTCGGGGCGTGACACGAGCTAGGTGTTCGGCAGCAGCGACTCGAGGATGTGCCAACCGGAAGCTGGATCAGCACGTCCTTCAGCCAACCCTATGGTTCCATGAGATTGGATTTGCAGCTGGCAATCATCGACATTAGGATCGCAGCTCGGTGGCCGGGTTTGCTGCCGGTGAACCTCAAGTTTTTTGGCCAATTGCCAACAGAACACATCGCCCGTTCCGACTCGGTGTTACCGATCGACAGATTGCCATATTCGAGATAGCGATTCAGCACGGCCCATTGATTGAGCGAATACGTCGCCACTTTGTCGGACAGGCTCTTCGGAAGAAAGACTTCTGGTTGCAAAAGCGTGTGCTTGGTTGAATTGTAGGTGGGCAATTGGCAGTTCGGGTGTTTCACTTGTCGTGCTGGCTACAGCCGGCATTCAGCTGGAGACTTGATCGACATTGCCGACTGAATTCGACACTACGAAAAACACGATTCGCCAGTGAAGGGCGGGGACTGTCCAGTGTTGGCTCGGCGGGGAATTACCGTCGAGCTTTTTTATGCGCGGAATTCGGGGATCCCCGATAGAATCCCGATCGTCATGATTTGTTTGATCTCATGGGATGCGGGTGAAAGCAGGTGCTTGGTCAAAAAAACAGGTGCTTAGTGCTTGGTTGAGAACGCAAGGAGGCAGTAGGCGTTGGGTGGTAGGTAAGCGCCCGGCGAACAGCATGTTGTGGGCATGGTTACCCTCTGGATTTTTCCGGGAGGGTCACAAGTGGGAAAGCATTATTCGGCGGAGCAGTGGGCGGCGTGGGTTGGTGAGCAGCGAGAGTCTGAGCTGAATGTGGCGGAGTTCTGCGACTGGATCGGCGTCTCATCGAACTCATTTTTTCGATGGCGTCAGAAGTTGGCTGCGAAAGGCAGGTCTTCTGCAAGAAAAGAACCTGGGGCAAAGAGGTTGTCGGCGGTGAAGGAGTCAGTGTCGCGCGGCTCCGAGTTGGTACCGTTGACCGTGCTGACTTCGCCCGTCGTTGAGATTGATCTGCCATGTGGGGCTGTTGTTCGCGTTCCCAATGAAGACCGCTCGCTGCGCCGCGTGCTTGGCATTCTTCTGGAGGCAGGCCAGACCGCTGACGTTTCCCCAATCGCCACGCCCTGTCTCGAGCATCATCGAGGAGGTCGGCGATGATTCGAGCGACGATCCCGATGCAGATCTTTGTTTGCGTCCAGCCAACCGACATGCGGCGCAGTTTTGATGGGCTCAGTGGAATGGTGCGGCAAGTGTTGTCACAAGACCCGCTGAGCGGTGCGTTGTTTCTGTTTCGCAATCGAGCGCGTGATCGACTCAAACTCCTGTACTGGGATCGAGACGGACTGGCCATCTGGTACAAGCGTCTGGAGAAAGGCAGCTTTCAGTTTCCGACCGATCTGAAGCCTGCCTCGGATGCGATTAATTGTCAGATCACATCCGAAGAATTATCGTTGCTGCTTGATGGAATCGACCTGAGCAGCGTGCAGCGTCGAACGCGATTTGCATTGCCGCGAAAGTCGTTGTGACGCATAATTTTTTGCAAGAAAGTTCCGAAGAATGACGGCCCCTTTGACGTATAACAGGCATGACTCCGAATGAACTGCCAACATCGATTGAAGAGCTTCAGAAGCTGGTGCTTTCGCAGCATCAGCGAGTGCAGTCCATCCTCACCGAGAAGGAAAGTCTTCGTCGCGAAGTAATCATTGCGAAACAGCAGGCGATCGAGCTGACCTCAACCGTCGAAGCTCAGAAGAAGCGACTTGAGCAAAGTGAACGCACGATCAAAGAACTGTTGCAGGCAATGAAGGGCAAGAAGCGAGAACGGCTCGATCCCAATCAGCTTCTTCTCTTTGATCTGGGCGAACTTGAAAAGCTTCTCGAAGAAGCCGCGAAGGCAGGCGATGTGCAGACCAATGACGAGGCTTCATCAAAGTCAGCGCGACGTAAGAAAAAGAAGCACGGCCGACGAATCATTCCCGACAATCTGCCGACGGAAGAGATTGTGCATGAGCTTCCCGAAGAGCAGCGATTGTGTCCGATCGATGGTAAGCCAATGCCGGCGATCCGGTACGAAATCAGCGAGCAATTGGATTATGAGCCTGCGAAGCTCAAACGCATTCAGCACAAGCGGGCCGTGTATGCGTGTCCGGCGAAGCATGACGAAGCGAAGCTGCTCACGGCTCCGAAACCTGCGGAAGCGGTCGAAAAATGTCTGGCGGCTCCGGGGCTGCTGTCCGGAGTCGTCGTCGGGAAGTTTGGTGACCATCTGCCCGGCTATCGGATGGAAGATATCCTGTCGCGCGGTGGCGTGAACCTCAATCGCAGCACGATCTATGACTGGATGGCCGCGGTGGCTGATGTCACAAAACCGCTGTACGAACTGATGAAGAAGCTCGTGCTGCAATCAAAGATTATTCAGACAGACGACACGTCGGTGAAGCTGATCGATCCGCTGGCAGAAGGAGGCTCACGGACGGCTCGCTTCTGGGCGTATCTTGGTGACCAGGATCATCCGTTTGAGGTGTATGACTTCACCGCGTCGCGTGAACGACATGGTCCGCAGGAATTTCTTCGCGATTACTCCGGCTACTTACAAGCCGATGCCTATGGAGGCTACGACGGTATCTATCTTCAATCGGACGGCGCGATCAAAGAGGTCGCTTGCTGGGCGCATGCTCGTCGCTACTGGCACAAGGCGTGCGAAGAAGACCCTGCGCGGGCCCATTACGTGCTGGCGGTCGTGGCCAAACTTTATAAGGTGGAACATGCCGTTGAGGAGAAGTCAGCTGCTGCGCGCCAGTCGCTGCGCGAAGAGCACTCACGCCCATTGCTGAATGATCTGAAGACATGGCTTGATGCGGAAGTCTTTCTTCCGAAGAGCCTGTCCGGGAAAGCGGCCACGTATACGCTCAATCAGTGGGCCGCGCTGAATCGCTATCTCGAAGACGGCAATCTGTCGATCGATAACAATGCGTCCGAACGGGCGATGCGGCCCGTGGCAATTGGCAGAAAAAACTGGATGTTCGTCGGCAGCAAACCCGCCGGCCACCGAGCTGCGATCCTGATGTCTCTGATCGCCAGCTGCAAAGCCAATCTCGTGGAGCCATGGGCCTGGCTGAAGGACGTGCTGATCCAGCTTCCGCTCGGGGCCTCTCTGGAGTCGCTGCTGCCAAACAACTGGCTCACGTCACACCCCGAGCACCGCTGGACCATCGCCGAACGCAGAAAACTCGAACGAGAACGCTGTGCAGACGAATAGAATGCTGTTCGCCGAGCGCTTACGGGCGGCGAGCCTGGGTGGAGGTTTCCGAGCGGTTTGTTGGGCCGGATGTGAATGTGTTGGCACCGGGATCTCGACAGCCGTCACGTTGGACCACAGCTTCTGCAGAAATGGCGACGATGGAAGTCACCACGCCAATTGTCATCACAGTCCCCCACGACGAACAGTCCGAGACCTTCATTGAAATCTATATCGGTCGCGGAACCGATCGACGTCTCGTGACGGCCATTGAAGTCTTTAGCCCCATTAATAAGCGGCCCAGCGAGAAAGGCCGCGACTTGTACCTGCGTAAACAAGCGGAGTTGCTCGATTCCCAATGTCATCTGGTGGAAATTGACCTCCTGCGTGGCGGCACACATACCACGGCAGTTCCCGAAGCTCGATTGAAGCGAAAGGTGCCGAGCTTCACGTATCACGTTTGCTCACACCATTTTGACCACTTCGAAGACTTCTTGATTTATCCGATTCATCTGCCCGACCCGTTGCCGACAATCAGCATTCCTCTGCTGCCCGGCGACGGTGAGGTCGCGGTGAATTTGCAAAAGGTCTTTGAACGGACCTATGCCGCCGGACCGTATCATCGCGAAGTCGATTATGCTCAGGCAGTTCCACTGCCGGAAATGACGCCGGAACAAGCAGAATGGGTTAGAGAGAGAGTTGGGCGATAGGTAGAGAATCGCAGGGTCGAATTGCAGGTGCTTAGTGCTTAGTCGAATTGCAGGTGAAAAGGCAGGGGCTTCAGTATTGCTGTCGCATTTGTAGTGCTGGCTTTGGCCGGCATGCAGTTGGAGACTTGATCGACACGGCCGACTAAAGTCGGCACTACGAAATATACGGTCTGCCCGCAACGGGCGGGAGATTGCATTTTGTTGGCTCGGCGGGGTATTACCGTCGAGCTTTTTTCGAGTGAAACGGAGTCCATTTTCCGCTTCGGGAGACGTTGGCCAGTAGGCCGGAGGAGGGGGGCTTTCAAAGATTGCAGCGTTCAAAAGCGACCCCTCACCCCGGCCCTCTGCCCCAATGTTTTGCGATAATGCTGCTATGTGATTCCTCACAAGATCCAAAAAAACTGGGCAAGGGAGCAACATGGCGCAGTCCAGTTAGCCATCTTTTGTCCGACAGGGGGCGAGTGGGTCAGCAGTGCTGGCTCCAGCCGGCGCCTTTGGCTGGGCGGTCAACAGAAGCCAGATCAGTGCATGAATTAACAGTTCGCCCGTAGGTTATTTTCGGTCCCGAGGTTGGCGGCGTCTTTTACAGAGTGCGGTGCATAAGCCACTTGCGATGATAAAGGCGATGGATGATGGTTCCGGGACGGCGGCGAATTGAGCCGTCAGCGAGAAGTTGTCGATGGCGAGGCCGTCGTCGGAGCCTGACGCGTCGAAATCGTTCCAGCGAATCCAGAGGGTTTGACCGGCACTGAGGTTCAAGCCAGTGATCGTGCTGCTCAATGGTGTTCGATTTGCGGTCAGGTTGCCATCTGTGGCACCCGCTGTGGTCGTGAATGGTGTAAAAAAATCCAATGCATTGTGATCCAACCAGAGACCATTGTTGAGGGCCGTGGCGTTGAGGCTGTACTGAAAATCCAGCCGATCAACTCTTCCAGTGGTTCCGAGTCTCCATTGTTCCCCCTCATAGATAATCTGTAAAGATTGGATCGAAGTTGCAGCTCCGTTGGTAAACGAGGCTCCAAAAGTCGGAATGAGGCTGCCACTGCGAAGACCTCCGAGGGCTCGATCTGTACTACTGGCTCTTCCGAAGCTGTAGGTGTCACCGGTGTTGTCACTGCCCGTGCCTGTGTTGTAGACAGAATTGGCCGCAGTGCCGGTTTCCAAAAATTCCCACTCTGACGGCATCGCACTGCTAGTACCTGTGTTTGCCAGCGAATCGAAATTCTGGTTGTAGGTAGCCGGGCTGTTGAGAATGATCCCGGCGTCCGCTGTGGCGAATGTGAAAAGGCTCATTAAGGTGGCAGCCAAGTACGACTTCATCATTCACCCCTTTGTGATATCAATATATACCCTGAGGGTGATGTTCACTTATGGACTGGCTCCATGTCAAGTCTTTAGTGGCAGTTTTGAACCCGTCTGCCGATAATCTGAGATGATCGCACCACAGAGGGCAATCGCCGAAAAAAACGACGAGCGGCTGGGCGTCAGCCCTTCGAGTGCAATTTTTTTGCTTTGTTTATTCACTTGTGGTCCGCGTCGGATTTTCAGACACTCACCGGACGCCTTGCGCAGTTGTGATTTAACTCGGCCGCCCATTTGGCTGGAGCTCGGCGGCGAATTTGCGTGGACTCGGTTTCAAGGTTTGGCAGCGCACTACAGAAGCTCAACATCCGCTTCATCGACGAGCACTGAAGCCCCTTGCTGCATGAAGTTGACCATCACGGTCAAGCGGTGCTGGGAGTGGACTTTGGAGATGGTGCCACGGAGTCCGGCCATGGCTCCAGTTTTTACTAACGCCGCTCGACCCAGGAGTGGCTTGGGCTCGGGCTGAACGTCCTTGCCTTTTTCGATGATCAGCCGAATTCGCAGCAGGTCCTGCAGTAATTGCTCAGATTCCGTGACCGGCAGGCAGCGAGAAATGCAGCCTGTCGAAACGGCTTCGTGTCTGGCAACCTCGTCGCCCCGGATAAACACATAGCCGGTAAACAG
>Ga0255093_1000536_pt1 | contig 16824 bp, 4 predicted proteins | sample Colum_Law_RepA_8_2_FD_188437 | JGI IMG/M metagenome (GOLD analysis project Ga0255093, IMG submission 188437) | Freshwater microbial communities from Columbia River, Oregon, United States - Colum_Law_RepA_8d | ecosystem: Environmental > Aquatic > Freshwater > River | place: USA: Oregon | collected...
CCTGCCGGCCATCGCCTCGGCGACCACCAAGGCCAAGTCGGCCAAGGCCAAGGTCGAGGTCACGGGCATCGTGGGTGCCATCAATTCCTATCAAGCCGACTACTCCCGGTTGCCCGCCACCAAGCGCACCCGCGATGCCCACGGCGTGGCCACCCGTCCGGCGACCGCGCCCGATTGGATCTTCGGCAATGCGAACACGCCCGATGCCAAGGGCGTTCTGCCCACCCCGACGGTGGTGACCAAGATCGGCTACCAGCAAGTTCGTGATATGGGTGGCAGTGGTCGTGACGCCGACAATTCCGAAGTGATGGCTATCCTCACCGCCCAAACTGTGGTTGACGTTCAAGGCGGCGCCGCCGATGCGGTCAATCTCAACAACAACCAGAATCCCAAGCGCACGGTGTACCTGGCCACCAAGTCCGTCGGACGCAATCAACCCAACGGCGTGGACGACCTCGGCGTGTACCGCGATCCGTGGGGACATCCCTACATCATCATCCTGGATCTCGATTACGACAGCCGCGTGCTCAGCCCGTTCCCTCTGGTGGCCCCGGGTCGTCCGGCTCAGGCCCGCTTCATTCCGGGCAATGCGCTGGTGATGTCCTTGGGTCCCGACGGCAAGGCCGATTTCACCGCCGACCAGGATCACCCGAACAACCGCGACAACATCTACAGCTGGAAGTGATCGGCTGGTCTGCCCCACTCCCACAGCCTCCCACCGTTTCATGAAGCCCCAAGGACCCACCGGAAGCACGATGCCACTGGCCCCACGCCAGCGGCTCGCGGCCTCGGCTTTCACCCTCTTGGAGTTGCTGGTGGTGGTGGCAGTGATCGGCCTCCTGGCGGGCATCACCGCTCCGGCGATCCGTGGCATGGTGCAGGGCAAGACCTTGTCCAGTGGTCACCGGCAACTGACCGATGATTTGAACCGCGCCCGGCAAGAGGCGCTGCGGCTGCGGACCACGGTCTATGTCGTCTTCGCCCCGACCAATGTCTGGCAATCGCGCCTGTCGCTCGATACCCAGATCGAGTCGATGATCGCATCGCAGTTGGCCCCGCAGCGCTTCCGCGAGCAGGCCTTGCGCAGCTTCACCAACATTGCTCTGGGCGTGTTCCACTCCTATGCGCTGCTGGTGGAACGGGAGATTGGTGCCCAACCCGGTCGTAATCATACCCGCTATCTCGGGCCCGGCTGGCAAACCCTTCCGGATGGAGTGATTCTTTCGCCCAAGCTGTTTTTCCCAACCCCTTTGGCACCCACCGATCGGCAGGATTTGGCCATCCATGAACTGCCCCAACGGCCGTTCCGCTTCCCCTTGGCCGAGTTCCCCGGCGACACCTTGCCTCCGATTTCCATGCGGTTCGTCGCCTTCGGTCCGGATGGCCGCTTGGCCGTTGATGAAATGAACCGCTACTGGACTCTCAACGGTCGGCCCGAACTGCGACTGCCGCCGATGTCCGAGTTCGCTCTCGGCGTGGGGCAGGGCAGCGTCTTCATCTCGCGGAACGCCTCCGGACAGATCGACTCCTCGGTCGTGCCGGACGCGATCGAGACACCACGCGACAACGCCACCAACAACCGGGTGATCGTGTCTAGCCTCACTGGCCGCTCCCGCATCCTCAAACCCGTCCTGCGCTGATGAGAATTCCCGGCCAACCTGTTTCGTGGAACCCGTCTTGGCGGCGATGGATGGGCACGGCGTCCCAGCCTCCGCGCCGACAGTCTGCGTTCACCATGATCGAGATCGCCCTGTGCATCGCCGTGGTGGCGATCGCCATGGTGGCCATCATCGGCGTGCTTCCGGCGGGCTTGAATGTCCAGAAGCAGAACCGTGAGGAGTCGCTTCTGACCCAGGATGCCGAACTGCTGCTCAATGTTTTGCGCGGCGGGCAAACCCGGCTCCAGGACCTTCTCAATTACGCGGATCGCGTGACCTTGGTGCGGCAGTATCGCGACTTGGCACCCGTCCGGACCAATTATTTCCATGGTCCGTTGGTGCAGGGCACGCCGGCCGGTTCCGATCCGCTGGTCGATGCCTTCCAGGTGATCGGGCTCATCAGTCGGCCCAAGTACACTCTGGAGGCCTCCACGGCCAGTCAGGGCAATCCGGTGGCTGTCACCAACATCGTTCGTTTGGAGATGCGTTCCATGAGTGGTTCGATGGCCGACCATCCGATCATCCGCAAGAGCGAGCGCCGCACGATGCCCAATGACACCCGGATCGACTTTGCTTTCCGCTATCTGGTCACCATCGAGACGGTGACGCGCCAGCCTGTGCTGGTGCCGGGCGCGACCGCGTTGCCCGCCGACGGCATGGCCAGCGCTGTGTCCGAGGTTCGCATGATCCTGGAATGGCCCCTGCAACGCACTGGCACCGATCCCAATCAATATCGATTGGGCCTCAATCGCCGCGAATTCCGCACCGAAGTGCTGGGTCAGCCGACCCGTCTGCGCGGCAATGTTCCGCAGGATCTCAGCTATTTCGGGGACATTGTTTATCCCTTCAATCCGGTTCCGGAGAATCCGGGGCCCAACGTCATCCATTTCTACCGGTTCCCGCCGGGTGCCCTGTGATCGTATGAACCTTTCTTCTGTTCAGGCGGGCACCGCAAACCATCTCCGCCCTCGTCCGCAGGGTCGGTCCTTCAGCCGTTCGGCCAGCAGCGCCTTCTCCCTCCTGGAGTTGATGATCGCGGTGGGTTTGCTCACGGTCATCATCATCGCGCTGTATGCGATGTTCGATCAGGTCCAGAAGGCGTTCCGTCAGAGCCTGAATCAGGCGGATTTGTCCGAAGGTGGGCGTTCGGCCCTCGACCTCATGGTCCGCAATATTGAGCGGGCCTCCTCGCCTCAGGTCGAGGATGCGCTGCACCTGGTGGTCCACCCCGCCAATGCCACCGGCTATGAACTGGTGTTCGCTGGCGATGCACTCCAGGCCAATCGCACCCAACCCCTGCGCTTCGACGAACTTTTCTTCACCTATCCGGCGACCGGCGGCCGCTGGCATGTGGCCGGCCTCTTCATCGGCACGCTGGATGCGGGTCCGGTCACCACCACTCCGATTCCGGGCCTCGGTTCGCTTTACCTTTACGACGAAGCGTTGCCCAATTCCAACTTGGTTCAGGTTCTCGACGGCCAAGGGCGTCTCGGGGTGAGCGTGGGTAGCCTCGCCACCCCGGCCTCGGTCCCGCCTTACCGCCTCACCGGCACTCCGGCCATGCGGACCAACCTCATCACCGGTCGCCTTTGGATTCCGGCTTACCCCGCTGGCGAGACTCAGGAAGCCCGACGCGATGCGGTCAAACTGCTGGACGGCATCTTGCAATGCCGCATCACCGCCTTTGATGCCGACGGTCGCCCGTTCGATGGCAATCATCCCGTGCTCTACGACGTGAATTTTCCGCGGGTTGGCGTGAACACCAACTCGCCACTCCATTATCCGCTCACTCCGGTCGCTTGGAGCGCTCAAGCCACCAACAGGGTAGGCAATGTCTCCCGGCCTTTGCCCATCGAGGTGATCAATGTGAATCCGGACACCGCGCAAGTCAGCGCGCTCTTCCGCGGGCCTCATCTTCCGTCTTCGGTCGAAATCGAAATCACCCTGCTGGATGGCAAGCAGTTGGACCAGTTCCGCTCCTTGCCGGACAACCTCCAGACCCGTAACCGGTGGCTGGCCAACAATGCTGGCGCACTCCAGACCCTCCGCCAGCGGGTCGTCCTCCGCACCGCGCCCCAATGAAACGCCTTTCTCCCCAATCCAGCCGGCGCGGTGTGGCGCTGGTCATCACCTTGATCATGCTCTCGGTGGTGACCATCACCGCCGTGGCCTTCCTCATGGTCGCTCGGCGCGAACGAGCCGCCGTGGCCGCAGCCGGTGAACAAGCCGATGCCCGCATCGCGGCGGACGCAGCACTCAATCGCGCCCGCGCCCGCATTTTGGCACAGATCTCCTCTTCGGGACTGCGGGAGGCACCCACACTGTTCGTCTCCACCAATTTCATCGCACCGTTTTACACTCCGGGACTGACGGCCGCAGGGCAGGGCTTGCCGGTGGGAGCGGCTCAGTCCAATCAGTGGTACTCGGCCTTGGCCAACGTCTCCTACCTGTATCAGGGCCGTGGGTTCGACCTGAACAACACCGCCGAGATCCTCGAATACCGGGGGATGCTGGCCAACTTGTACTACGATCCCCGGGTTCCCGTGGTCGCCCGCACGGGTCGCTTGGATACCCGTGCCGATTCCTTCGAAGACCGCTTCTACCTCGACCTCAACCGCAACGGTCGGTTCGACACCAACGGGTACATCCTGCAGCGCAATGTCCAGGGTGTGGCGATCGGCACCAACCGCTTGTGGCATGTGGGCGACCCGGAATGGATTGGTGTTCTCGCCGATCCGGACCGTCCGCACTCCGGCAACAACCGCTTCCTGTACCGCATCGCCTATCTGGTGGTTCCGGCCGACCAGACGGTGGATCTGAACTTTGCCCACAATCAGGCGCGCAATCTGGATGATACGACCACCAGTCGGTTCTTCCGCAACCAGGGTGTGGCGGCCTGGGAACTCAATATGGCGGGCCTGTTCCGCGACCTGAACACCAATCTCTGGCAGACTTACGCTTATTCCACCAATGCGGCCAACACGGGCCTGACCTTTGATCACGCCCTCAATGTGTGGCTCAATCGCCGGGTGGCGACGGTGGCGGGTCGCGCCACCGCGCAAGACATCCTCACAGAAGATTCGCGACCGCAGTTGGGTTCCGCCGGTGACACCACCGCGGCTTCCCGTGTGTTGCCAGTCAACGGCGTGGATGATTTGTCCGATGGCCCGCTTATTCAGAGCTTGGCTCAGGTGCGCAACCCGCGCCTCCTGCCTGAGAACGATCTGGTCACCCGTCGGTGGTCTGGCGGCGACGTCGCCAACCCCTACCTGACACCGTTCCCGCTGCTCAGTGATCCGAACTTGCTCCTGCTGGGGCCCAACCGGGTCATCTGGACCAATCTCGACACCCGTCGCAGTGGATTCGCCGGACAGTTGATGTCGACGGTGCAGGCCTCCAATTCCACCTACAACGCCTACACCTTCTACCGCTTGCTGGGATCGGTGGGCACCGACAGCTCCGATGGCCGCATCGAGGTCGGCGTGGATTTGGCCAACCGCTACTACCGTCGGGCCAAACTGAACCTCAACTACCAGGTGCTGGATCCAGAAGGAACCCAGTCCTACAGCGCCAATGTGGTCACCACCAATGGTGCCTCGGGCTCCGCGGCCCGTGCGACGGCACTCGTTCCTTGGACCGCCCGAACGTGGGTTCAACTGGCCGGTGACCGCCTGCTCCGCAAGGAGTTCTCCAACGGCTTGCCCGAGTTGGCCCATTTCGATTTCTACGATCCGGCCAAACCGAGCACCAAGCTGGCCGTTCCGAAGGCCCGGGAGACCGCCGCCCATGGCATCGCCATCGCCGGCAGCTACTGGGTGACCAACGCCGTGGGTTCCCGCGCGCAAAGAACGGCTGTCTCCCAGACCAACCATGTCTGGTCGGCCAAGCTGCACCGGCTCCTCCAGTTGGCCGCCAACATCCACGAGGTGCGGACCAACATCGTGGGCGGGCTCAACACCGAACCCTTCCCGCCGCATGTCTTCCGTCCGACCTTCTACCGCGAAGATCAGGATGACCCGCGCAACCCGGGCAAGAAGATCTCGGTCGTCCGCTTGGCCGGGCTGGAAGAGGTGACCAATGCCGTCACCCAGGTGCTGAACACCGCCTGGACCAACTGGATGGATTTCGAGAATTCCGTGGATGTGGCCAACCTGAGCATTGATCCGTCATTGCCCACCCGGACCAACGTCTTCGGCATTCCTTATCTCGTTGGAACCAAACAGAACCAGACGGGCCCCACGGCGCTGGGCTTGCCGAAGTTCAATGAAGCTTTCTGGCAGACCCGTGTGCGGACCGGTCGACGTCTGCTCCTGGAGCGCCAGCCGAATGGGGCCGTTCGGTCGACCAATGAAACCACCCTCAGTGCCCTCGGTGTGGTGAAATACGGCCAGTACACCTTCCAGGTCATCAACACGACGGGGGCCGAGGGTTGGAATTCGTACCTGCAGGCCTTCCCGGCCAATCGACCGTTGCGGCTTATCGCCACCAACTGGACCGAGATTTGCCTCTACGACTCCAGCCTAGCGACGGTGGCGCAGCCCTTGGGTCAGCCGCTCGTCATCCCTCAACCGGTCAACCCGAACCTCCCGCTGAGCGTTCAGAATCCGATGGTTTACACCCGGACCAATTACGCCATCCAGGTGGGTAATGTGGTTCGCATCGGCAGTGGCAACACCGGGTACAAATCCCGGTGGGATGCCCAAGAATATATTCCGGCGCTCAACACCAACACGGCCTTCGGCTTGGTCTATAATCCGGTGCTGGGACGCATTTTCCCGCTCTCTGAGACCAACAATCCCATCGCTGCGTTCCCCTTGCCGGGAACTCGGCCGGACCGCCTGATGCCGAAGCTGACCTTGGCGGTCACCAACCGGTTGGTCTTCGCCATCGTGGACGACAGTTTTGTGCCGGCCCGCCTGCTGGACTTCGTCAACCTCAAGAGCGGGACCGTCGAGAGCAACTTGCTCGAAAACTTGATGTACACGGCGAACGGAACGTTGCCTGGCAATTCGGGTGATGCCGGAATCGATCAGGGCTTCGACAACACCGGTGGTGGTTTGGGCGCAGGCGCAGGATCCGCTCGCCCGTTCCGGATGGCGGATTTGTGGCAAACCAATTTGCTGGCCGGTCGGGTGATTCCTCTGGGCTTTGAGAACCAGTTTTCGGCCTCGCTCAATCCGCTGCGCGTGCTCCAGTTCTGGGAGGCACCTGTGGTGCCCGGGATTGTGACGACCGGGGATCCTCGTTTGGATGCCAGCCTGGGATTGCGGGCCTTCTTGTATGGCATCAACTCGGTGCCGCGCAGCTCGCAAGTCATCGCCCGACGTGAACTGGATCGAATGCTGGCCTCGGGTGGCAACCCGAATGGCAACCGGATCCAAGTGGGTTTCAACCCCGTGGGCGAGGTTCACTTGACGGACCGCCGGATGGCCAACGATCCGATGGTCCATTATACGAAGGAGGACTTGCAGCCCGGAGGTTTGGTTTACACCTACCCGGAGGGATACTGGAAGTTCTACGCCGACGTTTATCACGATCGCCGGCCCGAGATGTTCCAAGGCTTGCAGTTGGATCCGTCCATTTCCGAGAGCCGAATTGCCGAGGCGAGTGGCGATTTCCTGGTGACGTACGTGAATCGCACCAATCGCGTGGCGGCCCCCTCGAAATTCATCAACGCTTTTTCGCCTTGGGGTATCAGCGCCAACCTGGGAACGGGGATTCCCTCGCCGGCCTTGGCTTTGGACATGGCCTACAAGGATCCGTTGGTGACCAACAGCGCCGCGTGGTCCTTCCCGACTCCGACCAATGACTTCGCCTCCCTTGGCCAACTGGGCCGGATTCACCGGGGCACGCCGTGGCAGACGGTTTACTTGAAGAGCCCGATCGCCAACATCGAGGCGGATAGCGAAGGGCATATTGCGGACCGCCATCACTGGAAGTGGTGGTCGGGCAGCTATGGCACGCACCCCACCAATGACTGGGCCTTGCTCGATACCTTCTCGACGGCACTCACCGAGAATGCGGCGCGATCTCAGATTGGCGTGAACCAGACCAACTTGTCGGCCTGGTCGGCGATCTTGTCGGGTGTTCCGGCCCTGCGCCGCCTCAACAGCGATGGCACCAATTTGGTGGCCACTGTGCTGGACCCAGCCGGGGGCAACGGTTTGTCGTTCCTCCAGAAGATCGTCGCCGGTTACACCAACAACGGCGTGTTCCGTCACGGCATCGCATCGGGCTTCATCCACACGAATGGTTGGCCGGGAGATCCGCTCGTCACCGTCACCGGAACGGACGGCAAGCCGCTGACAATCCCCAAGGCGCGCCGCTCGCTGCCCCGGTTCCGATCGGTCGGCGAGATTTGCTCGATCGAGACTCTTTCGGTGGGCTCACCCTTGTTGGAAAATGTGGAGTACGACGAGGCCAATCCTGCCCGCTTCCGAGCGGTCCCCGACGAAGTGGTCGAGCGCATCCCGCAGCAAATCCTCTCGCTGCTCAAGGCCGAGGAACCGCGTTATGTGGTTTACTCCTGGGCTCAGACCCTCAAGCCGGCACCGGGAGCGGTGGTCACGGCACCGGGTCGCTTCTTCGGACTTTCCACCAATTACGTTGTCACCGGCGAGTTCGCCACCAAGACCGTCCTGCGATTCGAGGGAGCCCTCTCCACGAACGCACCGGTCACCCAAACCCTGCGCTCGGTGGTGGAAGACCACCGCGTGCTGACCACGGACTGAACGCCGTTATCCCGTTTTCGTCATGCGCCCGTCTCGAAGCCTGATCGTTGCCATCGCCCTGGCGGTGGGTTCCCTGGGGCTGTACCGCTGGGTACAGCCGCCGGCCGTGAACCTTGGTTCGTCGGCCACCGGGCTGACTGCGACGTCCGCCGACGCCGTCTCGCCCTTGGGTCGCTCCATGGCCGTGTCGGCCCATGTGGCCGCCAAGCGGTTGCGCATCCGCCCGCTGGATGCCGGTCAACGCCCCGCGCCCCAAGATCCGGAGTTCCCGTGGCGCGCCCGCAACACCGCCAAGACGGTGGACCAGTTGCGGTCCGACCCGCGGGCGCTGGTGCTGCGCAATGCGCTCATCGATACCCGCACGGGGGATCCGTTGCCCTTGCCCGAATCTTTGGTCGCTGGGGCGGAACCGGGTTTCCATATCGTGCAATTTGCTCACGAGCCGAACGCCGAGTCGCGGCGTCGCTTGGAGGAGCAGCAGTTGCAAGTGGTTTCGTACCTGCCGGTCAACGCCTTCCTGGTGAAGGGTTCGGATGAGTCGCTCGAGCGATTGGCCCTCGATGCCGATGTGGCCTCGGTTTCCCCATGGCATCCGGCCTTCAAATTGGAGCCGGAGCTCCTGACCCGGGTGATGGATGGCCGTCCGCTCGATGCGGGCGATCGCCTCATGCTCTCCCTTTCCGATCCTGAGGCTCTCCCGCGGCTCGAATCTCTCGGAGTCCGCGAGGTGTCTCGTCAGCGCAGCCCGTTCGGCACACTCGTCACGGTGGATGTGCCGGCGGATGCGTTGGTGGCCCTGGCCCAATCGCCCGAGGTGCACCTCATCGAGAAGGCTTATCGCCGCGAGCTGCTCAACGACCGGTCCGCCTACCTTTTGGGCAGCGCCACTGACGTCACCAACACGACCTCGTACAAGGGGCTCACCGGCAGCAATGTCGTTGTGAACATCAACGACTCGGGCATCGACTGGACCCATCCCGACCTCACCACCAACCGTGTGTTCACGGTCGGTTCCCAGACCCAACTTCTGATCGACCGCGATGGCCACGGAACCCATGTAGCCGGGACTATCGCCGGCAGCGGGGCCAGTTCGCTCGGCATCCAAGGCCCGGCTCAAGGTTCGGTGACCAATGCCTTGTTCCGCGGACACGCGCCCAACGCCAAGTTGTTCATCCTGCCCATCGATCTTCAGACCGGCCCCACCATTTCGGACGCCTTCCTGCAGGAACAGGCGGCGATGACCAACGCGCTGATTTCCAACAACAGCTGGGGCTACCCAGCGGCCCGCGAATACAATTCCATTTCAGCCAGCTATGACGCGGCCTCGCGGGATGCACTGCCGGAGATCACCGGTGAGCAACCGGTGGTTTTCGTTTTTGCCGCGGGCAATTCCGGACAGGGCGGCAACAACGGTGTCGGCGGTTTGCGCGGGTCGGTCACTGTGCCGGGCAACGCCAAGAACGTCATCACCGTGGGTGCCTTGGAGAGCAAGCGGAACCTCACCAACGCCGTGGTGACCGACGATGAAGGCCGCGTGATTTGGGCCGGCGGCAAGCAATTCCGCGAGCCGGGCACCAATGCCGAGTTGACCACCAATCTCGTGCTGCGCGCCGCCACCGACACCGACACCGAGGTGGCCAATTTCTCCAGTCGCGGCAATGTGGGCATTGGCATCGAAGGCAGCTACGGCCGCTTCAAGCCCGACGTCGTCGCCCCGGGTTCCCAAATTCTTTCCGCGCGCTCTGCCCAATGGAAGCTGGAGGATGAGTATGACACCAATTCGGTGCAGTACGCCCTCTTTGAAGATCTGAACCGTCCGGTGGCCCCGTGGTACCGGTTCCTGTCGGGTACCAGCATGGCAGCCCCGGCCATTTCCGGCATGCTGGCCCAGATCCAGGAATTCTGGCAGCGGCCCGGTGTCAGCCTGCCAAAGCACATCGCAGCGGCGGCCTACAAGGCGCTGCTCATCAACAGCGCCCGCCCCTCATCCACGCTTTATACGCCCAACTTCCGCTCGGTGATGAACTACGCGGGATGGGGCCAACCCAGCCTGCCTCGGGCCCTCGACAGCGGTGTCCGCTTGTCCCGCACCGACGGAGCGGTCGTTGAATTGGCCGGTTTTGCCGGTGAACTCACCACCGGTGCCAGCCAATCGTTGCGACTGAAGCTCACCACCAATGAGGTGGCCTCCACGGGAGCCTTCCATTTCACTCTCGTCTGGACGGATCCGCCGGGCAATCCCGCCGCCGGTTTGAAGCTGGTCAACGACCTGGATCTGGTGGTCTCCAACACGGTCACCGGAGAGGTTTTCATCGGCAATGATCTGGGCGGCAACGGCTACACGGCCGCCCGGCCGGGCACGAACGCGGTCGAGGTGGTGGAGGCCGGTGTGACCAATTCGGTGTATGACTCGGTGAACAACGTGGAACGCGTGGTGCTCGAGCCCCCGCTGGCCAGCGAGTACGTCATCCACGTGGTGGCCCGTCGGGTGAATGTGAACGCCGTTGCTCCCCGTGAGCTGCAGCACCTCCAGAATCGCACCAACATCGTGCAGGATTTCGTGGTGGCGCTTTCTTCCGATGCCGCTGCCGAAGACACCGTGGTCGCCACGGCGGAGTACATCGCCGACGCCTCGGGCGGATTTGGTCCGGTTCAACCGCAAGCCGTCACGGTCGTGGCCACCAATGGCATCCCGGTTTCTGCATCGCGTGTGGGTGCGCAGTCGCCGTTGGTCGGTGGCGCGGCGGGTCAGGCCTCTCAATGGCATTTCTTCGTCTTCACCAACCTCTTCAATGCCGAGGCTGCGGCGGCCACGGGCCTAACCAATGGTCAGTACGTCGAATTCGTCATCGCTTCGGCGGCCAATTTGGCGCGCCCCCGCGGACCGGGTGGTTCCGGCAATCGTCTGCGGGATCGTCTGCTCGGACCCGATCTGGACCTCTACATGTCCACCGATCCCGGTTTGACCAATCTTCAGGCATCCGCGCTGGCCTCTGCGTACCGGTCTACGTTGCAAGGGTTCGAAGAGCGCATCGAGATCACCAATGCGCCCGCCAATGGCGAGGTCTACTACATCGGTGTGAAGGCCGAGGATCAGCAGGCCGGTGAGTTCGAATTGGTGGTTCGAAGCAGCGACCAACCCTTCCATGTCCTGGGGGCCAATGGGTACAGCCTCCTCATGACGCCCATCGGTGGACGGGTCATTCCGGATGGTGCTCCGGATGCGCCCAGCGTCGTCCGTTATTTCGGCACCGGTCCGTCCGGCATCACCCGGAACGTCACCTTCACCCAGTCGCTCTTCCACGACAACTTCTTCGACCTTCAGGGGACGCTCATCCACGCGGGCTACGGCGTGACCATCAACAACCGGCGCTCCATCCGCGATTACGGAACAGGCAACACCCTTGTTTCGGGTCCGGTCACGGGTCTCTACGATGACATTCCGGGCATTCGCTTCAGCGGCGGCCAGCCGACGGATGGTCCGAGCACCACCCTGCTCGACTTTTCGGGTCTCGGCAGCACCGGTTCCTGGAACTACCTCCTGCAAGACGACGTTCTCGGCGGTTCCGGCGGCCTGACTTCCGTGCAACTTCAAGTCCAGCCTCAGGTGTTGCCGGCCTTCGATGAACGGGTTTTCGAGAACATCTGTCTCGGACCGCGTGGCTATGATTTCCGCCTGCGCATCGTGCCGCCGGATGCCAGTCGCTTGATTGTCGAGGTGACCAACATGGTCCCGGCCAATTTGCCGCTCGAAGTGTATATCCGCCGCGAAGCCTTTCCTGACCCGGACAATTTGGACGTCAACGACCGCGTGGCCATCCTGCAAGGGCCCGGCATCGTCAGCATTTCCGTGCGCGACGTTCCGGCGCTGCAGTCGGGCACTTACTTCGTCCTCTTCCACAACCCGTCGGGCGTGAATCTGTGTTTCGACGTCGCCATCTACGGTGAACGCAACCTGTCTTCCAAGTTCACGCGGACCATCGAGGGATCTTCGGTCACGCTGGCGGACGTCGCCCGCACCGTGGCTTCGGTGCAGGTCGATGATGGTCGTCCGGTGTCTGATGTGCAGGTGGGTGTCCGCGCCGAGCATGCCCGTGTGTCCGATCTGGCCTTGCGGTTGGTGACTCCGGGTGGTGCCAGTGCGCTGCTCTTCGAGAATCGCGGACTCACCACCACCAATGGCTTGGGTGGCGTGTTCATTTCGAGCAATTACCAGCATGTCGCCTTGTCGCTCGATCGGGCCGCAGGAGTCGCTCGCATTTACTTCAATGGTGAGATTGTGGCTCAGCAATCGGTTGCCCTTTCGGCGAGCAACAATCCGACGTCGTTCCATCTGGGTGCGATGGGTCCTGCGAATTTGCCGGGCAGCCCTGTCCAACTGGACGACATCGGTCTTTGGCGACGTTCTTTGCGCGATGGCGAAATCCGCCAGATCTACGAGGAAGGTTCCTTCGGCAAGGCCAAGTCGCCCGACCTCATGAAGTCGGGCTTGGCAGCCCTGTGGCCCCTCGATGGATTCGGTTTCGACACCTTGCCGGGCCAGACCATCAACTTGGCCAATATCGGGATCAAGGTGGATGGACAGATGAATTTCGGAATGCGTTTGTCGGGAAATGGAACGGGCGCCACCACCAGCGATTCCCGGGTCCGAGACGTCGGTAATCTGCCCGGTTTCACTCTCGAGGGATGGGTCAAACCCGAATCCGGCAATCAACGCATGGTGGTTGGAGGTTGGTACGACAGGGTCACTAGGCAGGTGGGCCCGGTGTTGTTGTTGGGTCAATCGGCTCCGTGGGGCAACGGCCCCGGTTCCTTGAGCGCGGTCTTCACGGATGACAAAGGTCAGCAGGTGGTCCTCAAGTCCACGGCGGGTCTGCTTCCGGCCAGCGGGTTGGTCACCAATCGGGCTTTCGCGATCTTCGGAGACAGCACCAATCGCGCCTACACGCCCATCAAGTTTGCTCAACCACCTTACCTCAGCCGGGTGCAGCCTCAGGTGTTGTATTCCAATGATTGGGAGACCCTCAACTTGGGTGAGTACTTGTCCGGAACGAACAGCCTGGAAGGCTGGACCGTGCTGACCAATCGGGTGTCGATCCTGGCGGGTGGTTCGGAAGGTCAGGTGCTGGACCTGCGCAATGCCGCTGTGGAACGGCAGTACGATCTCAATATCGGCCAGACTTACCGGTTGTTCTTCACCAGCCGCAAATCACCCTCGGCCAAGAGCGTGGTCAACGCCCAGGTCTGGGTGGATGGAGGGGTGCAATTGGACATCATCGATGCGAGTCCATCGGCTTGGCAGACCAACAAAACGGTGTTCGTCGCGAAGTCCTCGCGAACGTCCATCGGATTGGTGTCTGTTTTACCGCGCGCCTCCGACACCAACTTCCCCTCTGGATTGGAAATTGGACAAGTCTGGTTGGATCAGGATGGCGCCACGTTGTTGTACCAGCCGGAGGAACCGTTGCGTCCGCTGATGGGTCAACCGGGTACCGGATTGTGGCAGCTCCAGACGACGGACGCTCGGGGCGGTCAGACGGGCTTACTGCTCGACTGGCAGTTGCGTTTCACCTTCATGCCCACCAATCCGCCGACCTTCCGGTTGACCAACGGCGTGGCCTTCACCACCAACATCGTGGGTGAGGATATCCGGTACTTTGTGGTCGACGTGCCGCTCGAGGCGGAACGCGCCACCAATACGCTCATCAACCTCTCCGGGGGACCGCTATCGCTGCTGTACAGCGATTCGGGTCTGCCGGATCCCACGGAGTCCGACACGGTGACGTTGGTGTCGCGCATGCCGGCCGGCCGGACCTTTGCTGGATTCCTCGACGGCAACCTTCCGCCGTTGCTGCCGCGTGGCCAGCGCTACTATCTGGCGGTGCGCGGTGCCGGTGGAACCTCATCCAACCAGTTCTCGCTGCAGACGGATTTCGGCGTGCGTATCACACCCTTGACCCATCGGGTCGCTATCCGCGCCACCAACAGCACCCCGATCTTGCAGGACTACTATTCCTATCAAGTGCCCGCCAGCAATGTGCTCGGAGTCACCTTCACGGTCACCGCCCAGACGGGGGATGTGGACCTCTACGCCATCCGGGCGCCCAAGCTGCCCGGGATCGGTCAATTTGATTATGCTTCGGTCACGCCGGACGGCACCAATGAGACTCTGGTGATCCATCTCGACAGTCAGCCGGTCCGGTTGGCTCCGGGTTTGTGGTACTTGGCGGTGACCAACACCTCCGGCATTCCGGGTGTGGCCTATACCATCACCGCTACCGAGCAGCGCGGTCGGATACAAGAATTGAAGCTGGGGCAGGTGATCTCGGCCAATCGCTCGGGTGTCGATGACGACTTCTACTACGTCACGCTCCCGGACGATGCCTTGGCCTTGCGGGTTCTGACCCGCGGAGCCAGTGGTGACTTGATCCTCAGCTCACGCAACCGCCTGCCGGTGCCCACGGTTTCCGACTTCCAATACCAGAGCGACAAGCCTGGCTCGGGTGACGAGGACATCCTCATCACCACCGATTCGTTGCCGGTGGCCTTGGAGGGCGGACGCTGGTATTTCGGGGTCTCTGGTGTGGCCACCAATTATTTGATTTCGGCCGATTATCGTCGGAAGGATGCCGTCTTTGAGACGCTGAACACCGATGTCTGGTTTGAGGCTGAGGCCACCAATGGTCCGGTGGACCTCGAGTTCATCTACCGGAATCCGGGCAAGGTGAGCGGGATCAACTTCGACTTGGATCAGTTGACCGGTGAAGCCGACTTGGAGGTCAGTCCCGCACAGCCTTTGCCGTTGTCGGTGGTTTCCTTTGCCAATGTCCGACCGGGCACCCAGCCGGAAACCATCACGGTTTTGGAAGGTCGCGATCAACCCACGCTGGATCAGGACTGGTACCTACGGGTCCGATTGCCCTCGGCCGGACCGGTGCGCTTCCGTATCCGAGCCAGTCTGAACCGCCCGCCGGTCTGGACCGATGTGGGCACTCGCCGGGTCACCGAAGGCTCGTCGCTGAGGCTGACTCTCAAGGCGACCGATCCGGACACTTTTGGGCAAGTGGTCACTTACGGGTTGGTCGATGGGCCGGTGGGGCTGACGGTGAGCACCAATGGTGTTCTGACTTGGCAGCCGACGGAGGCCCAGGGACCGAGCACAAATTCGGTGCGTGTCTTCGCCAGCGATGGGATCGCATCCGCAACCCATGAGTTTCTCATCCTTGTCCGAGAGCAGAACTTGCCGCCGGTGTGGGTGGCGGCTGCCAATCGCCGGGTGACCGAAGGGCTCCAGTTGACCTTTACCCTCAGGGCCACCGATGCCGACTTGCCGGTGCAGGCGTTGAATTTCGCTCTGGTGAGCGGTCCCGAGGGGCTGACCGTGAGCACCAATGGTGTTTTGAATTGGCAGCCGACGGAGGCCCAGGGACCGAGCACCAATCGGGTGACGGTGACCGTGACAGACGGAGTGGTTGCGGTGCCGCAGGAGTTTGATGTGGTGGTGCTCGAGTCCAATCGGTTGCCGGTCTGGACGAACTTGATTCCCACCCGGCGGGTGGCCGAAGGATTGTTGCTGACCTTCAATGTCCAAGCCACGGACGGTGACATTCCTGTCCAGCCGTTGAGCTATCGTTTGGTCAGTGGTCCGACCGGCCTAGTGGTAACGACCAATGGCGCGGTGTCCTGGCGACCCACGGAAGAACAAGGGCCGAGCACCAACCGGGTGAAGATCGGCGTGTCCGATGGTGTGGCCAGTGTGGCTCAGGAGTTCGACATCATCGTGGCCGAAAAGAATGAGCCGCCGGTGTGGGTGGCGACGGCCAACCGCCGGGTGACCGAAGGGCTCCAGTTGACCTTCACCCTCAAGGCCACCGATGCCGACCTGCCGGTGCAAACCTTGAAGTTCACGTTGGTGAGTGGTCCGGAGGGTCTGACCGTGAGCACCAATGGTGTCTTGAATTGGCAGCCGACGGAGGCCCAGGGACCGAGCACCAACCGGGTGACGGTGACCGTGACAGACGGAGTGGTTGCGGTGCCGCAGGAGTTTGATGTGGTGGTGCTCGAGTCCAACCGGTTGCCGGTCTGGACGAACTTGATTCCCACCCGGCGAGTGGCCGAAGGATTGTTGCTGACCTTCAATGTCCAGGCCACGGACGGTGACATTCCTGTCCAGCCGTTGAGCTATCGTTTGGTCAGTGGTCCGACCGGCCTAGTGGTAACGACCAATGGCGCGGTGTCCTGGCGACCCACGGAAGCACAAGGGCCGAGCACCAACCGGGTGAAGATCGGCGTGTCCGATGGTGTGGCTAGTGTGGCTCAGGAGTTCGACATCATCGTGGCCGAAAAGAATGAGCCGCCGGTGTGGGTGGCGACGGCCAACCGCCGGGTGACCGAAGGGCTCCAGTTGACCTTCACCCTCAAGGCCACCGATGCCG